>Ga0182030_10027411_pt1 | contig 10247 bp, 9 predicted proteins | sample 812S3MmetaG_FD_121299 | JGI IMG/M metagenome (GOLD analysis project Ga0182030, IMG submission 121299) | Permafrost microbial communities from Stordalen Mire, Sweden - 812S3M metaG (Illumina Assembly) | ecosystem: Environmental > Terrestrial > Soil > Wetlands > Permafrost | place: Sweden... | reverse complement strand
GAGTAGCCCACTGTGGCGATTCGGTTGGGATCGATGCCGAGCCGGTCGGCATTGGCGCGCGTCCAACGAATCGCGGTCTTCACGTCGTCGCTCTGCGCGGGCCACTTTGCCACACCGCTGAGTCGATATTGCGCGGCAATGGAAACGTAGCCGCGAGCTGTGATCGGCTTCACCTTCTCGGCGAGCGTGTCTTTGCTGCCGCGGGCGAATCCGCCTCCGTGCAGATGCACGAGGGCCATGCGCTTCTCAGTACCTGGGGGCGGCCTGTAGATATCGCAATGAAGGTCGACGTCGCCGCCCTTGCCCACCACAACATCTTTTTCGATTTTTATATCCGCCACGCGGGAAGTCTGCGCGCTGCCGGCGAAGGTGCTGAGCGGGCCTGCAATTGCGGCGGCGCCTCCCATGCTGAGGAGCGTTCGACGCGTTACGTTTCGATGGTTTGACATGCGCGGATTATAAGAATGACGGCCCCTTTATAACAAGCACAATATTCCGCGCGTCCGCTTCGGAGCGAATCAACCACGCGGAAAACTATGGCTTGGCCAGAGTGGAAACCATTTGCTCGCCGGTCGGGCGCACATTCGAGGAACTTGCGGCGACTTCCTGTGTCGAGGATTCCTTGCGCGCTTTCGGCGGAGTCTTTGCGGTTTCAAAGAACGCCGCGCGTGCTTTCTCAAACATATCTTCGGCTATCGGATTCGTTGGTTTCATTCCAATCTCCCATCGTTCGTTCGTGAATGCTTTATGGATTTTGGGGCGCGGAACCCACCGCAGAAATAGCTCGTCCGTACCTTCGAGGGGAGTACCGATGTCGTAAGACTATGGGATTTAGGTCGTAACTCCTGCCGAATGCGTTAATTAGAAGAGTGTGGGGTACTGCCTCTGGAAGACGCCCCCCGCGGGCTAATCGCAAAGGGGCAAATCCGAAATCTTTTCGAACTCAATTCCAATTGCGATTGCGCCGAAAATGGCGGCTCCCGGGAGAACGTCCTCAAGCACGAGTATGCGCGGAAATTAATTCTACGGTACAATTGAACTCCTTGCTCTCCGTTAACAATGTGACGATGCGCTTCGGCGCCAGAATCTTGTTCGACGAGGTCACCTGCACCTTCCTTCCCGGGCGGCGGTACGCCATCACCGGGCCGAACGGTGCGGGGAAATCCACTCTCATGAAAATTCTTACGGGAGAGCTGGAGCCTTCCAAGGGCTCGGTCGGGCGCCCGAAGAAGCTTGGAATTCTGCGGCAGGATCAGTTCGCCTACGACGAATACCGAGTCATCGACACGGTGATCATGGGCAACGCGCCGCTCTGGAAGGCTCTGGTAGAGCGGGATGCGCTGTACGCTAAGCCGCACGAACATCTCAGCGATGCGGACGGCATGCGCCTCGCCGTGCTGGAAGAGATCATTGGCGAAGAGGGCGGCTACACGGCGGAAGCGGATGCGGCCGTGCTTCTCGATGGTCTTGATCTGGATGAATCCGTGCGTGAACGCAAGATGAGCGAGCTGCAGGGCGGCCAAAAAGTTCGCGTCTTGCTGGCGCAAGCGCTTTTCGGCAATCCTCCCGCGCTCCTGCTCGACGAGCCGACGAACCACCTGGATCTCGATTCCGTTCACTGGCTGCAGGACTATTTGCGCGAATACGAAGGTGTGCTGATCGTGATCTCGCACGACAGACATTTCCTGAACAGCGTCTGTACGTATACCGCAGATATCGATTATGAAACGGTCATCATGTATAACGGCGGATATGACGACATGGTGCTCGCGAAAACGTCGATCCGCTCCCGCATTGAATCCGAAAACGCTCAGCGTGAGAAGAAGATCGCGCAACTGAACGAGTTTATCGCGAGGTTCTCGGCCGGCACGCGGTCCGCGCAAGCCACTTCACGCAAAAAGGAAGTCGAACGGCTGCAGACGACGGACCTGGCGCGGTCCAATATCGCGCGTCCTTTCATTCGATTCCAGATCGACCAACATTCCGGAAAACATCCGCTGGAAATCAAGAGCGTCGTGAAGTCTTACGATGGCGTGCGGGTCTTTAAGCCGTTCTCGGCAAGCGTCGCTCGCGGAGAAAAGATCGCACTCATGGGGCGCAACGGCACGGGCAAAACGACCATGCTGAAGTCGCTTCTGCGCAGTGCCCCGGAATTTACCGACGGTTCGGAGGGCCAGTTCGCCGTCGATGGCGGCACTGTCGCATGGGGGCACAACGTCTCCGTCGGTTATTTCGCGCAGGATCACACGGACTCGATCACGAAAGGCACCACCGCCATCGACTGGCTGCAGCAATTCAAACCGCACGCGACGCAGGAAGAGCTGCGCGCCGTCCTCGGGCAAATGCTGTTCAGTGGCGATGACGCGCTGAAACCCACGAAAGCCCTATCAGGCGGTGAGTCGGCGCGGCTGATCTTCTGCCGCTTGATGCTGCAAAGGCCGAATATTCTCGTCCTCGATGAGCCTACAAACCATCTTGACCTCGAGTCCATCAACGCCCTGAATTTTTCGTTGCAGAAATATGAAGGAACGGTGCTGCTGGTGACCCACGATCATGACGTGATCGACGAAGTCGCCACCAGGATCTGGCATTTCGAAGCGGGCCACGCGGAAGATTTCAAGGGGCCTTACGAGGATTTCATGACCATGGTTCGCGACCGCGCCGCCAAAGAGGCGCCCGTTCCTTCCCGGCAGCGCCGCACCGGTTAAACGTAAACGCCCTCGCAGGGAATCGTATGGGCTATTTTGTTCCTTCCTTTTGTTGAACTCTTTTCCCGCGCTCCAAAGCCAACAAGCGCGCTTTGACCGTCAACCCGCCCGCAAATCCCGTCAATTTTCCGGTGGAACCGATAACGCGGTGGCAAGGGGCAATAATGGAAATAGGATTTTTCCCATTGGCCGCTCCCACGGCGCGTACTGCCTTAGGACTTCTGATTTGCGCCGCAATCTGTCCGTAACTGCGGGTTTCGCCGAACGGAATGGTCAGCAGCGCCGCCCAAACCTTTTTCTGAAACTCGGTTCCCCTGAAATCAAGTGTGACCGAAAACGATCGCCTCTTCCCCGAAAAATAATCATGCAACTGCCGTTCCGTTTCGAGAAGCACGGGATGATTTTTCTCTTCCGACAGGGGCGCCAATCGAACCCGCCGTGGATTATCGTTCTCCCACAGAATCGCGGCCAGGCCCTTATCGCTTGCGACAAGTCTTAACTCGCCGACAGGAGACTTCATGGTTTTATAGAAATAGGTCATTTTCTTTCTCCTTTAGGTCTGGATGGTGAGTGAGCGCAGCGCTTCCACAGATGAATCACCGCATAGGAACGCCATGGCCTCCAGGCTTGTGAAATTTGCTCGGCCCGTTTCGCGCTGACGCCGCCGAGATTATTGCGGATGGCAATATCCTCTTTGGGAAAGGCGTCCGGCCAGCGCAATGCCCGCATGGCGATGTAGTGCGCCGTCCATGGACCAATACCGGGCAGCTTAGCCAGCCGCTCTATGGTGGCGTTCGGGTCGTGATGGACGCCGCTATCAAGCGACAGGTCGCCGGAAACATGCGCCTGCGCCAACGCGATAATGCTCTTGCACCGCGCACGCACGATACCGTGATTTGCCAAATCCTCCACGCTCGCCTTCGCGATTGTTACCGGTGAAGGAGTCAAATAATTTAATTCCCCGTAGGGTGTAGCGATCGGTTCGCCAAGTGTCTCGACCATGCGGCAGGAAATCGTTGTTGCCGCTTTCACCGTCACTTGCTGCCCCAGGATGGCCCTCAGACCCAACTCGAACCCGTTAAATGCGCCCGGCACTCGTGTGCCCGGATTGGCTTTGATCAGCGGTCTTAGGATCTTGTCCTTGCGGAGATGCTTGTTAATGACGTCCGGCCGCGCGTTCAGATCGAACAAGCCTCGTAGCCGGTTCAGGAGAGCGGGTAAAACCGGGCTTAGACCGTGCGTAAATTCCAGCATGAGCGCATTTTTATTCCTAGCCTGCGTGACCTTGATCCATCCTTTACTCTTGTCCAGATGCACCGTGCGGGCATAAAAGTCGTCCGTGACGAGCTCGACGCCTTTCAATTCGCGAGCTTTCAGAAAAGCTAGAATTCCCAGCCAGTCATAGGGCGGCCGGTACGATAGTTGCAGGGTTGAAGTATCCGTACCGGCGAAACCACCGGCGTCATCCACGGCCTTCTTACGCAAGCGCGAAGGCTGCATGCCGTAGCGCTTGATAAAGGCATCGTTGAAACGGCGCAGGCTGGAGAATCCGCTGGCAAAGGCGATCTCCGTGACCGACAAACTGGTTTCCGTAAGCAATTGTTTAGCGAGCAGCAAGCGGCGGGTGAGAATCAATTGAATAGGCGACACGCCCAGCTCTTTTCGAATGATGCGGCGGATATGGCGCGAGCCCAATTCAAACTGGCCGGCAACGGCCTCGAGTCCCCCATCGTCATCCATCGTGCCTTCTTCGATACGCTGGACGATCAAGTGGACGATTCGCTGGGAATCGTCCACCGGCGCGCTGCCCGGAGACAGTTCAGGACGGCATCGCAGGCACGGGCGATAACCCTCCCGTTCGGCTTCCTGCGGACCATTGAAAAACCGGCAGTTGTCTTCTTTGGGCGTCTTCGCCGGACAAATCGGCCGGCAGTAAATGCCCGTGGAGCTTACGCCCACGAAAAAGACGCCATCAAAACGCGCGTCACGAGCGGTGAGCGCCTCATACAGTGTGTGGTTTTCCCGCGTCACGCACAGAATATAGAAGGTCGCGCTGCTACTTGATAGCCATTTTCGGACATCTCAATAACGTCGCTTCCATGTCCGAAAAGGGCGAGAAAGTACTGGCGGATAGAGGAAGCCGCTTCTTGCCGGGCAGCTATGGGCGTGGGGTGATGCGTACGATGTCGTCTCGGATTTCCACGTTGCGGTCGGGGAAGACATCCGAGAAATTTTGCCGGAGTTGGGCGGTGTCCGCCGGTTCGGGATTGTTTCCGGCGCGGAATTTCAACGTGCTGGCGTCATCGATGAGTACGAAGTGGCCGCGTTCGCGCCCGGCGCCGTTCAATATAGCTTCGAGCTCCAGGGCCAGACGTTCCTTGTTGCGATGCAGGCCGTCCCACGTATAGTAGCCGGCGTCGAGCCAGAAAAGCGCAGGTGCATCGAGCGACGCGAGAATGTCGGGAATCACCCGCTGGCTTTCACCCTCGACGATGTGGATGTGCGGGAATCGCTTGAATTTGACCGCAGCTGCGCCGGCGAGATCGGGCAGTGATTCGACGGAATCGATGCGATCGAATTTGTCTTTCAGTGCCGCGACCATTTCGCCATAGTAAGTGCCGGTTTCGACCAGTGTTCGCAACCGGTATTTCTCAGCGTATTCAAGCAACGCGCGCTGCTTCAGCAGATGTGGCGACCGCTTGGGATGCGGACGCAGTTTCCAATACCAGTAGTCCGGATAATGGAACAGCGACTTATAGGCGCTATAGAACGGCATGCGCCGCAGAAATTTGCGAAACGTTTTCATATTCCCGCGAAAGATTTCGAGACGCGCAGCGTAGCGTGGGGGTGCGAGCAAGTCAACTCCGAGTCGTTTTCGCATTACAGTGCCAGAATATTGTCAGCTGCCGGAGATTTGATATAGGAGGATTTGGCGATGAAGTGGAAGTCTATATTCCAGGGCGCCGACGGTCTACGCGCCTTTTGGCGATTGCTGATTTTTCTGACGATTTTCGCCGTTTGCCTGAGTGCGATACAAGCGGCGCTAAGCCACTTCGCCCCATCTTTACTTACGCTGGAAATAGCGTTAGGGAAAGGCGAATTTACTCCGCAAGGCCTCCTCGTCAGTGAAATCGCGAATCTAGTCTCGCTCGCCGTGGCCTTGGCGGTGATGACGCACATCGAGCGCCGCGCGCTTGCCGACTATGGCCTGCCCCGCGTAGGCGGCTCCGGGAGGTTATTGGGGGAAGGGGCGCTGTGGGGATTGGCGATGGTGGCGGCCATGGTGCTGCTGCAGCGCGCCGAAGGTGTCTTCCACTTTGGGACGCTGGCCCTGTCTGGCAGTAAGGCGCTGCAGATGGGCTTGCTGTGGGCGGTAGCCACCCTATTTGTGGGATTCTTCGAAGAAATCGTCTTCCGCGGATATCTTCAATCGACGTTGGCTTCTGGAATGGGTTTTTGGTTTGCGGCGGGGGTTTCCTCGGCGATCTTCGGCGCAGTTCATATCGCGGGCGATTCATTTTATGACTGGGAGGGCTTTTTCTCGGCGACGCTGTTCGGTTTGCTGTTCTGCCTGATTGTGCGACGCACGGGCAGCCTCTGGATGGCTATCGGATTCCATGCGGCGGTGGATTTTTCCGAAACGTTTCTGTTTTCTGCGCCGATGCCCAAACTTGTGACCACCGGGCACCTCTTGAATTGTACTTTGCAGGGGCCCATCTGGCTGACGGGCGGCTCGGTCGGGCCGGAGTCCAGCGTCAACGGACTGATTCTCTTTGTGATCTTGTTCCTGGTTTTCTCGCGTTTGCGATTTCCGAAATCTCAGGTCTGATGACCTGAGCTATATGTGCGGCGAATCGAGTCCAAGTAGGAGCCGGCGATGGCAGTGGACGGCGTCGTGGCTTCCGGTTTTCATCGGGCACAGCGATAGCTGATTTGACGCTTGTGCCGCAGTTATTTCGGGGCCAATGCGGAGCGGCCCGGGAAGCGCGCGGACGCGCCGAGCTCCTCCTCGATGCGCAGGAGCTGATTGTATTTCGCGATGCGATCGGTGCGCGAGGCTGAGCCTGTTTTGATCTGTCCTGCGCTCATGGCCACGGCAAAATCGGCGATAAAGGCGTCTTCCGTCTCGCCCGAGCGATGGGAGATGATGGTGGCGTAATTCGCCTTCCGCGCCATTTCCACGGCTTCGATGGTTTCGCTCACGCTGCCGATTTGATTCAGCTTGATGAGGATAGCGTTGGCGATGCCCTCGGAAATGCCGCGCGCGAAGATCCGGGGATTTGTGACGAATGCGTCGTCGCCCACCAACTGAATCTTCTTACCCAACTGCTGTGTCACCAGCTTCCAGCCTTCCCAATCGTTTTCCGCGAGGCCGTCTTCGATGGATACGATTGGATATTGGCGAACCCAGTTGCTCCAAAACTCCACCATTTGCTGGGAAGTCCGCGCTGATTTGTCGGATTTCTTAAATACATACTTTTTTGCGTCACGGTCGTAAAACTCGCTCGCGGCAGGATCGAGTGCGATGGCGATCTGTTTGCCGGGTTTGTATCCGGCGGCCGTGATTGCCTCCAGAACCCGATCGAGAGCCTCTTCGTTAGATTTCAGATTTGGCGCGAAGCCGCCTTCATCGCCCACAGCCGTCGAGTAGCCGTTTTTCTTCAGCACCGTCTTCAAATGATGAAATACCTCCACGCCCCAGCGTAGCGCTTCGCCGAAAGTGGGCGCGCCCAGTGGCATGACCATAAATTCCTGCACGTCGACCGAATTGTCGGCGTGCGCGCCGCCGTTCAAGATGTTCATCATCGGAACCGGCAGGGTTTGGGCGGAGGGGTCGCTCGAATATTTCGCCAAATATCTGTAGAGCGGTTCTCCGGCTGCCGCGGCTGCTGCGCGTGCCGCCGCCATCGAGACGGCAAGGATGGCGTTCGCGCCGAAATTGGATTTGTTCGGCGTCCCGTCGGCTTCAATCATGCGGCGGTCGAGATTTTTTTGGTCGGCCGCGTCCATGCCGGCGACGGCCTTGGCGATGCCGGCGTTTACGTGGCCCACGGCCTTGAGCACGCCCTTGCCCAGATACTGAGACTTGTCGCCATCGCGCAGCTCGATCGCCTCGTGCTCGCCGGTCGACGCGCCGGAGGGAACCGCCGCGCGGCCGAAAGCGCCTCCTTCGAGACGGACGTCAGCCTCGACGGTGGGATTGCCGCGCGAATCGAGAATCTGACGGCCATGAACTGCGGCAATCTTTGTGGACATCGGTTCCTCCTCATTTCGGGCTGATTGCTGTCCAATTGCCGCCCGGTTGCGGGGCCACATTGTAGAACAGAGTCGGGGGGAATTGCAGGGGAAGTCCCGTGTTTCGCGGTAATTGTAGGCGAGTGTCCGAAGGGACAGTGAAGGATTGACCACCATTTGCAAAGGATTCCGATGAGCTTTGAGCGGCCAATTCTAGACTAAGGGAACAGAAGTCTGCACGCACGAGGGGCGTAGCGATGGTTTATCCAAGCTCGGTATCTGCGCTGGTGTTCGCGAGTTCCGGCTATGACGTTCGGCTCGTTTTTTGGGCCGCGGCGGGGGCTGCGGTCGGCATCTATCTATTCATTCGCGGGTTCTTGATGCTGCGGTACAAGCGGATGATCGAGAATACTCCGGCCTCGAAGATTCGCAGCGCGTCGATGGGATTGGTTGAACTGAGCGGCATGGCCGAAGGACCGCAAACCATTCCGGCGGGAATCACCGGTGAGGCTTGTTTTTACTATCGGGCGATTGCGTGGGAATTGAGACAGTCGGGACGCAGCCGTGAATGGAAGAAGGTGGCGGACGAGAGCCTGTACGTGCCGTTTTTCATTAACGACATGACGCGACGAATGTTGGTGGACGCTGCGGGCGCGGATATGGAAGTCACGCGGAACTTTCATGATGAGTTCAGCGCGTCTTTTTTCGGCGGCCGCGAGATGCTGCCGGAGAACGTAGGCAAGTTTATGGCACGCAACGGAGTACTTGGTGGCGAGTCGGTACGGCTCGAAGAGCGATGCGTAAAGCCGGGTTATCCGCTTTTTGTTTTTGGCACGCTAGCGCCCCGGCCAGCAGCTGGGATGGCGGGCTGGGCGGTCAAGCCGCACGTGTGCGGATCGTCCGTGGGGCTGGATGTGGACGTGACGGCGTCGCGGCTGAGCGGAAAACTGGGAACGAACATGACCCGAATGCTGAAAAGAATTCCAGGACTCCAACTGGAGCAGCACAGCATAACCACGGGTAGCGTGCTCGCCTCGGCCGCAATTGTGAATCGCAACGGGCAAAACGCGGTACCTCCCGTCACCGGGGTGACGATGTCCGCAACGCGCGGGCCGGTCTGGTCTTCGGTTTCGGTCGACGAAGTAGAGCTGGCGCACGGAGGGGTAAGGACGGCGGTGGCGGAGACGCCAGAAGAGCAAACTCAAACACGGGTGCCGGATGCGACCACAAAGTCCGAAGACGAAGCGGCGACCACGCCAATCGCCAAATTTGGTACACAGGAAACTTGTGTTCCAAATATGACTGCGGCCATCGGCAAGGGCGTGAACGGCGCGCCGTTCATGATTTCGTCGGAGAGCCAGCACGAGGTGTTACGGGCGCTGGGATGGAGGTGCGCTTTGTTCATATGGGGAGGGCCCATTCTTGCGCTGATCTCCGTGTACTACCTGCTGATTTATTTCCGGCAGACGTAAGGGACGACAAAGGAGAAGTTCATGAGCTTGATACCGTTGGTTGTGCTGCTATTCGTGATCGGCGGGGCGGTGGCCTATGTGGTGACGCTCTATAACGGGCTGATCGCGGTTAAAAATAACGTGGACAAGGCGTGGGCCAACATCGACGTACTGCTGAAGCAGCGGCACGATGAGCTGCCGGCGCTACTGGAAGTCTGCAAGGGCTACATGAAGTACGAAGGTCCTACTTTCGAGAAGATCACCCAGGCGCGGAACGCCTATGCGCAGGCCTCCACAGTGGATCAGAAGGTCGAGGCGAGCGCGAACCTGACGGGATCGCTCGGAAGGCTGATCGCCACGGCGGAAAATTATCCGGAGCTGAAGGCCAACAGCAACTTCATGCAGCTGCAGGGGCGGATTACCGAACTCGAAAGCGAAATCGCCGACCGGCGCGAGTTCTACAACGATTCAGTGAACACATTCAACACGCGCATCCAGGAAATGCCTGACGCGGTACTGGCTGGGCAGATGAACCTGCATGTACGCGCTATGTATCAGATTGCCGAGGCGGACAAAGCGCCTGTGGCCATGACGTTCGCCGACGTATCGCACTAGCACTGTTTCCCCGATTGGCGCGCTGCACAGAAATCGACGAACAGGGGGATGCGGCGCGCCGTTGAAAGAGTCGGAGAAATTAGCGGAGATCAGCCTTTGTCGGGTGGCCGGCAAGGGTGCGCAGGTCGTCGACGAGATTCCAGATGTGTTCTTCGGTTTCCACGTTGCCGAAAGCGGGCATGCCGCTTAGGCGTATCCCATTTCTGATGATCCAGAAGAGCGCCCCGTCGGAGTATTG
>Ga0182030_10027410_pt1 | contig 10247 bp, 6 predicted proteins | sample 812S3MmetaG_FD_121299 | JGI IMG/M metagenome (GOLD analysis project Ga0182030, IMG submission 121299) | Permafrost microbial communities from Stordalen Mire, Sweden - 812S3M metaG (Illumina Assembly) | ecosystem: Environmental > Terrestrial > Soil > Wetlands > Permafrost | place: Sweden... | reverse complement strand
GCGCCAAGTACCACTTTCAGGTTTACCTGCCCGAGGAGTGGCGGCGCGACGACCACAAGGAATGGCCGATTATTCTCTTTCTCCACGGCCGCGGCGAGCGCGGCTCCGAAGGCCTGTGGCAAACCCAGATCGGCCTTCCCCAAGCCCTTCGCGACCACCCCGAGCGCTGGCCCTTTATCGTCGTCATGCCTCAGTGTCCGCAGGCCAACTACTGGACCGACCCCGAGATGCTGGCCATGGCCATGGACGCTCTCGACCAGGAGTCCCAGGAGTTCCATGCCGACCCCGATCGCAGCTATCTGACCGGCCTGTCGATGGGCGGATACGGCGCATGGGAGCTGGCGCGCCTGCATCCCCGCCGCTTTGCAGCCGTTGCCATTGCCGCGAGCGGCCTCTTCTGGAGCTATGCCCCAGAGCGCTGGCAGCAGGCCGCAACGCTTCCTGGCGAGTACGCCCGCGCCGTTGGCCGTACTCCGCTCTGGATCTTCCAGGGCGGCGACGACAATCTCGTCATTCCCCGCCAAAGTGAACTGATCTTCGAAGCCATCAAGGCCGCCGGCGGGCGCATCCGCCTGTGGATCTATCAGGGTCTCAAGCACGACTGCTGGACCCGCGCCTACAACGAACCCGAGCTACCTCGATGGCTGCTCTCGCACCGCATCAACTCCCGTTCCGGCATCCGGCCCGAGCAGTCGGCCTTCGCCGAGCGCCTGCTCATTCCGCTGCATCCGCCCGCCATCAAGCTCACCGCAGCGCAGCTCGATAGCCTGACCGGCGACTATCGCGACACCCGCGGCATTACCGCGGTCACGGTTTTCCGTCAGGGCGAGATGCTCTATGAGAAAAATCCGCAGGGTGATGTATTTGAGCTGGCCGCCGAGTCCGCCAACTCGCTCTTCTATCCCAACGGCAGCAGCCTCGACCGCCTCATCGTCGAGCGCGACGCACAGGGCAGGGTAGCCGCCTTGATCCGCCACGACGACCGCCGCGACGAGAGATGGGAGAAGCGAAGCCCAGCTTCGCAGTCGCTGGCCTCGTTCTTTTCACTGCGGTAAATGGATGCGCTTTCAATTCTCAGTGAGGCGCCAAAGGAAACTCCGCACAAGTCCAGTTTGTTCGGTCAGCATTTTCTCAGGGGCTAAAGCTCCGTTGATTTTGCGGCATTTACGGCACGACTGAAGTCGTGCCCTTTCAAAAAATCTACTTATGCAGAGGTTCCCTAAGCGCTCAGAAGCCTTCAGCGTGCCCCAGCCTCCACCAACGGCACCTGCAGAGTCGAGTCGTGGCTTGGATCGGAGTAGATCGTGACCGTAGCCGGTTTGTACGCCTCAGGCCTGGCCGTCATGATATTGGCCACAAAGCTCTGCGGGTTGCGGTCGTAGAGCGGAAACCAACTGCTCTGAATCTCAACCAGAATCGTATGGCCGGCCTTGAAGACGCGATCCACGTCGTGGAGCGAGAATTTGTACTCGTAAATGGAGCCGGAGCGCGGCGGCTTGGGCCTGGTAAAGCTCTCCAGATAGCGCCCGCGGAAGATCTCCGCATTGACCATCAATTGGTAGCCGCGCATCGTGGGGTCGGGGTCGTCGTCCGGGTACTGGTCGATGAGCTTGACCACCAGATCGTTATCCGTGCCAGTGGTCGAGGCATAGATATCGGCGGCCACCTCGCCGGTCAGGGTCAGATCGCGATCGAGAACCGGCAGCTTCCACAGGGCCACGTCCTTGCGATCGGTGACGAATCGCTGGTCTTCGGTCATCCAGTTGTACCACTGCGATCCTTCGCCGTAAGTGGGCTGGATGGGCCGATGGCGGTAAGGGACCGGGCTGGCGGGATCGCTCACATAGCTGGTCTCGACCTGATCCTGGGCCTTGGCGGCCGAGCCGCTCCAGCTCAACTTGCCCGCGCCCTGCAAATGCAGGCGGGCGGCTTTTGCTTCCGGGGGAGGGAAGCTGGGGTAGCGCATCCATCGGTTCGAGCCAGTCTGAAAGCTGGCCGTGTCTTCAAGATCGAAACCGGGCTCGTCCTTGAGGTAGTGAGCAAAGAACTTCGCTTCGATATTGGTGCGGTACTCCTTGCCGATGGGCTCGGTATAGTCGAGATTGCCCAGATGCCGCGCCGACGAGGACCACGACCCATGCCGCCAGGGACCGAGGACGAGAAAGTTCTGGCGGCGGTCGTCGTGCGCTTCCAATTTTTCGTACTCCTCCTGCGGACCCCACAGATCTTCCTGGTCGTAGGTTCCGCCCACGGTGAGGGTGGGCACGGCGACCGCATTCAGACTGCGCTCGACGCCGCGCGAGGACCAGACCGGATCATAAGCGGGATGCTCGAGGAAGAGCTTCCAGGTGGGCAGCGTTCTGGCCCCCGATCGCTTTGCATCTTCAGCAAAGCTTCCCCGCTCGAAAAAGAAATCGAAGCCATCGCGAGGATTTCCGTTCTTGTCCGTGCCGTAGCTGACCTTGGTTTCTTCCTTGCTGGACTCCATCGAGAGCACGTAGTCGTAGCCGTAGCTTTGGCGAAAGGCGCCGTTGTGGAAGAAATCGTCGCCCATCCATACGTCGATCATGGGCGCCTGCGGAGAGATCGCCTTCACCGCCGGGTGCGGGTCGATGCCGGCCATCATGGCCAGAAAGCCCGGATAGCTGGTGCCGATAAAACCGGCGCGGCCATTGTTGCCGGGGACGTTGGCCAGCAGCCAGGAGACGGTATCGTAGGCGTCGGTGCTCTCGTCAATATTCTTGTGATGATCGGCCAGCGGGCGCATCATCTCGAACTTGCCTCCGCTTTTGTAGCGGCCGCGAATGTCTTCGGCAATGTAGATGTAGCCTGCCCGAGCCAGTTCCGGGCGCTTGTCGAAGAAGGAAGCACGGCTGGTATAGTCCACGCCGTACGGGGTGCGCATAATGAGCAAGGGCAGCCGCCCCTCGATGTCGGCGGGCTTGAGGATCACCGCATGTAGCTTGACCCCGTCGCGCATGGGAATCATCGCCTCCGTGCGCCGGTAGTCGTGAAAGAGATGATGGACCGGCTCGCCCGTGCGGCGGTAGATTGCGCCGGGCGTGTCTGAAAAGACCACGCTCGAGCCGTGGCCGTCCGCATCGCGCGTGAAGCGAAGGGTGAAATCCGCCTTGGAAAAGTCGAATTCGGTGCTGGCGTCGGCATTCAGCTCCGTTGGAATCATCCGCTCGGACTCGATCATCAGCTTGCCGTTCCGCACGTAAAAGCTCAACGGCGTATCCGGCTCGACGGGGTCGGTGTACTCGCCGGAGAGAGTCTCCAACTGAGCTGCAGTTGGCGCGGACGGCTGGGTTTGCGCCGCGGCCTGAGCGGAAGCCGGTTTTCCGGCCGGACCGGGCGCGACGGCAAGCAGGGCAAGGCAGAAAACCGCCAGAGCGGCACGATGACGGAGCAAGCGAACGAACCTCCTCAAAACTTATTCAAAACATCTCCATGAATTTGATTCGCGTCAATGCGCATGGCTATGACCATGCGCATGGCCGTCGTCGGTCATTTCGTCGATCGGCACCACGCAACCCTCCAGTTCCTCGCAGCCCAGGTGCTCAAACTGAATCGTGGTATGGCCGATATTGAAGCGCTCTTTCAAAATGTGGTTGACATTGAGCAGGATGCAGGCGCTCTCCGACGGGGGAATGTCGGCGATGGTCACGTGGCAGGCCAGCGCGCGGGAGTTCGAACCCAGGCTCCAAACGTGCAGGTCGTGCACGTTTACCACCCCTTCGACGGCGTCCATGGCGGCGCGAATTGCTCCCAGCGAGACGCCGCGCGGCGTGCCTTCCAGCAGAATATTCATCGTCTCGCGCACGATGCCGAAGCTGGACCAGAGGATCAGCGCGGCAATCAGCAGCGAAAGAACCGGATCGATCCAGTTCCGCCCGGTCATCAGAATGCCCAGGCCTCCGGCGATCACGGCGGCCGTCGATAGCGTATCGCCGGCCATATGAAGAAAAGCGCTGCGCAGATTCACATCGCGGGCCACGCCCCACAACAAAGCCGCAATTGCGCCATTCATCGCCACGCCGGCCGCGGCCACCCAAATCATCAGCCCGGGCTGCACCACCACCGGCGCCGAGAGACGGTGCGCGGCCTCGATGGCGATCCACAGCGAAATCACGATCAGCGCGCCGGCATTGATGAAGGCGGCCAGCACTCCAGCCCGCTGATAGCCGAAGGTCTTGGCGTGGTTGGCGGGCCGCGACTGAAAGTAAACGGCTACAAAACTCAACAGCAGGGCCAGAAAATCCGAGACGTTGTGGCCGGCCTCCGAGAGCAGCGCCAGCGAGTGGGCGCGCAATCCGGCCACAAAAGTCAGCGCCACGTAGGCCAGCGTGGCCGCCAGCGATATACGCAGCACCGTCTGCGTCCTGTTTGTGCCGGAACTCGAGGTCGAGGCATCGAGATGCATAGAAGAAGTGTAACCGGGGATCGGTATCGGCTGCCAATCGGGCCGGAAGAGGGTAGTGGGTCAGTTTCCGGATGGACGACGATCCAGGCGCAACACAGATCCGGGACACTGCGGCGTTTCCGAGGATCTATCCGGATACCGTTCCAAAATCCTGCTAGATGAGTGCTTTGACTGTTGGAGCGAGTTGATGATCAACAACTATCGATATGCGTCCTCATCCTTCGCGCACTTTGAGACTGGTGTGAGCTATTACCGTTGATCAAAAAAGTTTTCCGGTATCCCATCCTTGCTGCGATGAAACTGAGGTGAGAATGGGATACCCACTTATGTTCTACGGTTCAGCGTGCGCCATCCGTCATTGAGTTATTTCACGGTCAAAGAAACCAACGAAGAACTGGTTACGGTTTGTGTCGTAAGACCCGAAGAGCCGGAGCCATCGCCGCCGCATCCGGCGGCGGCGATGGTGGCTCCGGCAAGCAAGAGCAGCGACAGACAGAGAGGCATCCACTGAATGCGCGCGAAAAGCCTTTTTCTCATCAGCATCAACGGCAACAAAAGGAAAGGCGCCAGCAGAAAAGCAGAACTAGTGGAGATTACGGTTTGGGTGAAGACTACGGTGATAGTGTAGGTTCCTGACGGCGTTGTGGAAGAGGTCGTGATGAGGATCGCGCCTGAAGAATAACTGCAAGACGCCCCAGTTGGCAGATTGAGGCAGCTAACTGAGGTTATCTTGGCCAAGGAAGAGGGAGTAACCGGGTAACTGGCTGTGGAGCCGGCGGAAACCGTGGCAGATGTGGTTGTCATTGTAGGCGTGTAGGGGGCACCGGACGTAGAGTCAACTTCAAACTCCATTACCGTCGCCCGGAGGTTGTTGCCGAAATCCTTATATGCGAGATATGGCGTACCATTTGGGGCAAAGGCCAGCGAATCACTTTCAGCGTAACCCGCGCTAAACCCGGCCGATCCGACCGCGGTCCAGGACGATCCGTCGTACTTCATTACCGTCGCTTTGAAACCCTCTGAGTTATCCTCATACGCGACATATGGCGTACCATCGGGAGCAATGGCAAGCGAAATGTATTCGGCGTCGCTCACGCTAAAACCAGCCGATCCGACCGTGGTCCAAGACGATCCGTCGTACTTCATCACCGTCGCTTTGCTGTTGTTGCCGCCATCCCCATACGCAATATATGGCGTACCATCGGGGGCGAAAGCAAGCGAAATGTAATCGGCGTAACCCGCGCTAAACCCGGCCGATCCGACTACGCTCCAGGATGATCCGTCGTACTTCATCACTGTTGCTTTATTGCTGTTGACGCCATCCCCATACGCGATATAGGGCGTGCCATCAGGGGAAAAGGCAAGCGTAGTGTATTCGCTATCACACCCACAGCTTGAAGGCGATCCAACCGCAATCCAACTTGATCCGTCGTACTTCATCACTGTCGCATTGCCGCTGCCGCCCCAGTCCGTATACGCGATATACGGACTACCATCAGGAGCAAAGACAAGCGAAACGAGAAGGGCCTCTCCAGAGGAAAAACCAGCCGATCCGACTACGCTCCAGGATGATCCGTCGTACTTCATCACTGTTGCCTTGTTATTGTTGGCGTAATCCTTAAACGCGATATATGGTGTGCCATCGGGGGCAAAGACGAGCGAGGAACTATAGGCGTCGCCTGTGCTTAAACCATCCGGTCCCACTGTTGTCCAAGACGATCCGGTGTACTCCTTCACGGTAGCCTTGTAATTGTTGGCGTAATCCGTATATGCGATATACGGCGTGCCATCAGGGGCGAAAGCAAGTGAAGTATCCAAGACCTCGCCCGCCCCAAAACCGGCCGATCCGACAGCGACCCAAGAGCCCGTACTGAGATTCCTCGTTGCCGTCGTTGTGAACGTGGCACTCGACGGCGCGGATGTACCATCGGGAGTAAAGCACACCTTGTAACGCGTGCTCGCCGCTAGGTCTCGCACCGTATAGGCGCCGGCTATGTTTGCTTTCAGCGTTAGCGAGCCGTGGCGGGTCGCTATTCCGTTGCTGTCCTCGCCCGCCGCCGTTTGCGCCGCCGTTCCGCAAGTTGCTGAAGCGCCTGTCATCACCGTGAAATAACCCGGAACGCTCATGTTCGAAGTCAGTTCAAGCGTCGCCTGGTTGGCTCCAAGATTGGTTGTACTGATCTGCCCCCACAAACGCGCCTGACACAAGAAAGAACAAAGCAATCCCGCAAACAGCAATAACCGATGAAAGATGCAACGAAACTCGACCATTTTGAGACGCATGTTTTTCACCTTTCCTGTAGAAAGTGAGGATGGCGGGTGGCACTGGTTGTAAAGTCAAATCTTTAATCATTGGGGTGCTACCCTAAAGTGAGATCTTTCACTGAAGGAACAAATGCCGCCAAATATAATTGTTTTCTCAAGGTGTTGTCAAGCATCCTATCCTTTCCGCCAAAAAACGCCTCAAAATTTGAGTATCCGCTAAGCGAAGATAGATAGGTCCTCGAAAGTCGCCATCGCGGACGTTTTCCCGCGTCTTGACGATGCTTTCAGTGGTTGACCGCCAACCCGGCACTGACCCACGGCCCGGAAAAAGCCGTTCTACCCTCGTCCCGGTCGCAGGTGGCTCAAATCGGCCGGTTCGGGATATTGATACTCGTGCTGCGCCGGCAATCCGGCCCGCAGTCCCGACCACTCCTCGGCCACTACAATGCTGTTCTGAGGATGGCCCGGCTGATAGCGCACCGAGCAGGGAAAGCCGGCCCGCACCTGGGCCGCGTCCACCACGCCGCTCATGTGGGTAATCTCCTGCGAGCATTCGTAATCCACTCCGCCGATGCGGTAGCTGAAGAGCAGCATCGTCAGCGTCCGCCCATCGGCTGCCTCCACCTCGCAGACATCCAGCAGCATGCCGTCCACAATGCGCCCGGATTGGCTCAGCAACTGGCGGCGCGCCCGCTCCAGCTCTTCCGCTGTGGGGCGCTTGCGCAGCAGCAGCCAGGCGGCAACCGCGGCCAGGGCCGCAATCAGGGCCGCTGGGGCGGCAATCTCCCATGGATGTGCGGAAAGGAAGGTCATTTCGAGGCGGGCCACTCCCCCCGGAGTCCCCAACTTGAGCATACCGCAGATCGAATCGGCGACGAGCGCATTGAGAACTGCGCCGCTCCCGGCTTTCCTGCTGCGATATACTCGTGAATGCATCGTGAATGAGTTCCGGCCTGCCGGATCCACCATTTCCGGAGGTTTTTTCGTGGCTTTGGCTTACCGTTCCACCGCGGCACAGAAATCCCGATCTCGCAGTCCGCATCATGGCGGGATCCGTGACCGGATACGATCTACCACCGTCATCTGCGTGCGTCGCAACGGCCAGGTGGTGATGGCCGCCGATGGCCAGGTCACCCATGGCGACCACGTCCTGAAGCACACCGCCAAAAAGATTCGCCGCCTCTACCAGGATAAGATTCTGGCCGGCTTTGCCGGTTCCACCGCCGACGCCTTCTCGCTCTTTGCCCGCTTCGAGGCCAAGCTGGAGCAGTACGCGGGCAACCTGAACCGCTCCGCCGTCGAACTGGCCAAGGACTGGCGCACCGACAAGATGCTGCGTAACCTCGAGGCCCTGCTGGTGGTCGCCGATATGGAGCAGACCTTCCTGCTCTCCGGCTCTGGAGACGTGATCGACCCCGACGAGCAGATCGCCGCCATCGGCTCGGGCGGCAGCTTTGCCACCGCCGCGGCCCGCGCGCTGATGGAAAACACCGACCTCAGCGCCCGTGATATCGCCACCAAGGCCATGAAGATTGCCGGAGAAATCTGCATCTACACCAACGACCACATCATGATCGAGGAGTTGAAGGGCTAGTCGTCATTGGGTTATCGCTCCAATGACGCGCTGCTTTGCAAGGCAAGTTTTTACGAGGAACGAACCAAGACAAAAATGGCCATTTATCTTCCCGCATCCGCCGAAGAACAAGACGTCTCGCTCGACGAGCTGACCCCGCGCGAGATCGTCACCGAGCTCGATAAGCACGTCGTCGGCCAGAAGGCCGCCAAGCGCGCCGTGGCGATAGCTCTCAGGAATCGCCAGCGCCGCCAGAAGCTGCCTCCCGAGATCGCCGACGACATCATGCCCAAAAACATCATCATGATTGGGCCGACCGGAGTGGGCAAGACCGAGATTGCGCGCCGCCTGGCCAAGCTCACCAACTCGCCGTTTCTCAAAGTCGAAGCCTCGAAGTTCACCGAGGTCGGCTACGTCGGCCGCGACGTCGAGTCGATCATTCGCGATCTGGTAGAAATCTCCATCGATATGGTGCGCGAGGAGCGCCTCGAAGAGGTCGAAGACAAGGCCGAAATGAACGCCGAGGAGCGGCTGCTCGACGTTCTGCTGCCGCCTCCGCCCTCGGCCGCGCCGGCCGTCGAGGGCCAGCTTACGCTGCCCGAGGTCGATAGCTACCACCGCACCCGCGAGAAGCTGCGCCAGCAGTTCCGCGAGGGCAAGCTCGACGAACGCCAGGTGGAACTCGACGTGCGCGACCGCGGCACGCCGCAATTCGGAATCATCAGCAATCAGAACCTTGAGGATATGGAGATGAGCCTCAAGGACATGCTGCCCAATATCTTCGGCAGCGGCTCGAAAAAACGCAAGATGAAGGTCTCGGACGCCTTCGACTATCTGGTGCAGGAGGAAGAAGGCCGGCTGATCGATATGGATTCGGTCAACCGCGCCGCCACCGAACGCGTCGAGTCCAACGGCATCGTCTTTCTCGACGAGATCGACAAGATCGCAGGGCGCGAGGGCGGTCACGGCCCCGACGTTTCGAGAGAAGGCGTGCAGCGCGACATTCTGCCCATCGTCGAAGGGACCACCGTCAATACCCGCTACGGCATGGTCAGGACCGACCACATTCTCTTCATTGCCGCCGGCGCCTTTCATGTTTCCAAGCCCAGCGATCTGATCCCCGAGCTGCAAGGGCGTTTCCCCATCCGCGTCGAGCTGCACTCGCTCACCGTCGATGACTTCCTGCGCATTCTCACCGAGCCCAAGGCCTCGCTGACCAAGCAATACTCTGCCCTGCTCGAGACCGAGGGAGTGCGTCTGGAGTTTGCTCCCGAGGCGCTGCGCGAGATGGCGGCCTTCGCCTTCAAGGTGAATGAAACCACTGAAAACATCGGTGCGCGCCGCCTGCACACCATCATGGAGCGCGTGCTCGAAGACGTCAGCTTCCTGGCTCCCGACGTAGCTCGCCGCGCCCCCGATGAAGAGGCCGCCGCGGCGCTCGCAGAGGCCATCAAGAGCGAAGCTTCAACCCCGCTTCCCTATGAGGAACGCATGACCGCCTCCGGGCCGGAGAAGGTCTTCCTGATCGACGCCGAATACGTGAAGCAGATGGTCTCGTCGATCGTGAAGGACCAGGATCTGTCGCGCTATATTTTGTAGAGAGTGCTTGACCCTAACCTCAGCAGTTGATAGACTGTAACTGCGGGGTGGAGCAGCCCGGTAGCTCGTTGGGCTCATAACCCAAAGGTCGCTGGTTCAAATCCAGCCCCCGCAACCAAATCTTTCAATCACTTACAAGATTTGGACTCTTTGAACAAACTCCCAAAAACTCCCAATAAGAAAAATCAGCCTTCAGGCGCTCGCCGCAACCGGCTTGAGCACCATCTCGACGATCTTCCCATTCGCTTCCCTCTTCGATGAGGCCATCGCTCGTCCATAGACGTTCATCGTCGTCTGGATGGAGGCGTGCCGCATCAGTTCCTGCTGCACCTTCATAGGCGCTCCGGTCTCGTCCAGCCACGAACGGTACGTGTGGCGGAACGT
>Ga0182030_10027408_pt1 | contig 10247 bp, 4 predicted proteins | sample 812S3MmetaG_FD_121299 | JGI IMG/M metagenome (GOLD analysis project Ga0182030, IMG submission 121299) | Permafrost microbial communities from Stordalen Mire, Sweden - 812S3M metaG (Illumina Assembly) | ecosystem: Environmental > Terrestrial > Soil > Wetlands > Permafrost | place: Sweden... | reverse complement strand
TTCGGCGCTCGCAGCCTGCGCCAGGCGCCCGCCTTCACCGCCATCGCCATCGGCTCGCTGGCCCTGGGCATCGGCGGCAGCACCGCCATGTACTCCGTGATCCACGCCGTCATCCTGGACCCGTTCCCGTACAAGGACCCCGACCGCCTGATGAGCGTCAACGTGCAGGGGCAGCGCGGCGGGAATTTCAGTCAGTACACGATCGACCAATTCCTGGAAATCGCCCGGGGCAATGCGGTGTTCAGCGGGGTGATCGCCTCCACCTGGAGCGACGTCACCTGGACGGGCGCGGGCGAACCCCAGCGGCTGCGCGGCAATCACTGCACCATGAACACCTTCGAGGTGATGGGCGTGCCGCCCCTCATCGGGCGCGCCACCAGCCCATCCGACGCCAAGGATGGCGCCGAGCCCGTCACCATCCTCGGCTACAAATTCTGGCAGCGGCAATTCGGCGGCGACCCCGGCGTCCTGGGCCGCAAACTCCGCCTCAACGACAAGGTACGCACCGTGATCGGCGTGATGCCGCAGCGCTTCATGTGGCGCGGCGCCGATGTGTACCTGCCGGACGTTTTTCACCACGGTCAGACCGTGGAAGGCGAGCGCAGCGTTCACCTTCTCGGCCGTCTCAAACCGGGCATCACCCGCCAGCAGGCGTTGGCCGGCGTGCGAACCACCCTGCAACCGGTTCTGGAGGACCTGGAGCGGACCTACCCGCACGATTTTCCCAAACCATGGCGCATCCGGCTGCAAACCTTCGGCGAGACGTTTCCCAGCGGGATTCAGGACGCGTTGTGGATCCTCTTTGGCGCCGTTGGTCTGCTGCTCGTAATCGCCTGCGTCAACGTGTCGAACCTGCTGCTGTCCAGAGGCGCCTACCGGCGGCGCGAAATCGCCATCCGCGCGGCGATGGGCGCGGGCAGTTTCCGCATCGTGCGGCAACTGCTGGCGGAGAGCCTGCTGCTGGCCGTCGTCGGCGGCGCGGTAGGAGTGCTGCTGGCCTGGGCGGGTCTGCGCGGCATCATCGCGGTGGTGCCGCCGAATACCATCCCCGACGAAGCCCGGATCGCGCTGAATGCGCCGGTGCTCGGGTTCACGCTGGCGGTCTCGGTGGTGGTCTCCCTGCTGTTCGGCTTGGCCCCGGCGCTCCACCTGGCGGGCCGCGATCTGCTGACGCCGCTTAAAGAGGCCGGCCGGGGCGTATCCGGCGGCCTGCGGCAGCGCCTGATGCGCGGCGCCCTGGTGGTGGCCGAGGTGGCGCTTTCCGTGGTGCTGCTGGTGGGCGCCAGCCTCATGATTCGCACCCTCCTCTCCATCCAGGGCGCCAATCTCGCCTTTCACCCGGACCGCGTCCTGACGCTGCGCATTCCGTTCTCCGAGGAGCGCTACCGGGACGCCAAGCGCCGCAACGCCTTCCTGCAGGACGTCCTGGGGAGGATGCGGACCGCGCCCGGAGTGCTCGCCGTGGGGATCAACGCCGGGCTGCCCCCGGTCTACAGTTGGCAGTTCCCGGTGGAAGCGGTGGGCAGTTCGCAGACGGAGACCCGGCCGGTCCTGGTGCAACAGACCAACGCCGGCTATCTTCGCGTGATGGGCGTCACGCTGTTGCAAGGCCGTTTCCTGAGCGATGTCGAGGTGGAGGCGCGCGCGCACAGCATCGTGGTCAACCAGACGCTGGTGCGGCGCTACTTCTCCGGAGGCGAGGCCATCGGTCGTCTGATTCGCATTCCCCTGCTGCGCACCGCCCCGCTGAATCTGGCGGACGATTCCTTCCAGATTGTCGGCGTGGTCAACGACACGGTGAATAATGTGTCCACCAACGAGACGTGGCCGGAGCTGTACCTGCCCTACACGATCATCGGGCGCGCCGACCGCATCTTCGCGCTCGGCGCGGGCAGGGCGGAAGCGCTGGCGGCGGCCCTGAAAGCCCAGGTATACGCCGTCGATCCCGGGCAGCCGCTGATGGATGTGAAGTCCATGGAAGCGGTGCTGGCCGAAAACGCCTATGCGCGGCCGCGGTTCAACCTGCTGCTGTTCGCCGTATTCGCGGTTCTGGGGCTGGTGCTGGCCCTGTTCGGGATCTACGGCGTGATTTCCCACACGGTCGCCCAGCAGACGCGGGAGATCGGGATTCGGATTGCGCTGGGCGCCAGTTTCCGGCAGGTGATCGCCATGGTGCTGGGCATCGGCGCCAGGCTGCTCGGGATCGGTGTCGCCGTGGGGCTGGGCGCCAGCCTGGCCTCCGTCAAACTGCTGGCGGGACTGGTGCGCAACGTCTCCATGTTCGACCCGTACTCATTCGCGGCCGTGGCGGTGCTGTTGTTCGCCGCGGGGATCTTCGCCAGCTTCTGGCCGGCGAGGCGCGCCGCGCGGGTGGATCCGATGGCGGCGCTCCGCGACCAGTAGGCCGACGGGCCTCCGGGCCTGTCCCGGACTCCTGCCAACCTCAGTGGGGCAGGCGCTTCCGCCTGCCAACCGATAATCGCAACCTCACCGGCGAATTCCGCGCTCTGCCCTATTCAAAAACCGTCAGCCATCCGATAGTATGGCTATGAAACCCGTCCAGGTGTTCCATGTGATTCCGTCCCTGCCCGCCGCCCTCGAAGGACTCCGCCAGTTGGCCTACAACCTGCGCTGGGCCTGGGACCACGATACGATCGAATTGTTTCGCCGCCTCGACAGCGACCTGTGGGAGTCCACGGGGCACAATCCGGTCCTGATGCTGGGGTCGATTGACCAGGCGGAACTGGAGACTGCGGCCAGGGACGAAGCGTTTCTGGCGCATCTGGATCGGACGCTCAATCGGCTCGATGCCTATCTGACCAGCTCCTCCACCTGGTTCCAGCGGACTCATGGCAACTCCGCCGGCATGCTTGTGGCCTATTTCTCGGCCGAGTTCGGTTTGACCGAGTGCCTGTCGGTGTTCGCCGGAGGCCTTGGCGTGCTCGCCGGAGATCACCTGAAAGGGGCCAGCGATCTCGGCGTGCCGTTGGTGGGCGTCGGATTGCTTTACCAGCAAGGATACTTCAAGCAATACTTGAATCCTGCGGGATGGCAACAAGAAACTTATGAAGATAACGATTTTCTCAACCTCCCACTGAGCCTCGAACTGCGGCCCGACGGGCGTCCTTTGACGATCGAAGTCACCTACGATGGAAGGGTGGTGATGGTCCGCGTCTGGAGGGTTCGCGTCGGCCGGGTCAATCTCTTCCTGCTCGATACCAACGTGGCCGTTAATCGGCCGGAAGATCGCGAGATCACCGATCAACTCTACGGCGGCGACCTGGAGATGCGCCTGAAACAGGAGATTCTGCTCGGCATCGGCGGACACCGTGCGCTGGAAGCCCTCGGCCTGGCGCCGACGGTCTATCACATGAACGAGGGCCATTCTTCGTTTCTGGCGGTGGAGTGGATCCGGCGGCTGATGGAGAAGCAGAAGCTCTCCTTTGCCGAGGCGCGCGATGTGGCCTCGGCGGGACTGATCTTCACCACCCACACTCCTGTGCCGGCGGGCCACGACTACTTCCCGGTGGGCTTGCTGGACCGTTACCTGGGCGAGTACATGCGCCGCCTTGGGTTGACTCCCGGGGAGTTCCACGGGCTGGGGCGCCAGCACCCGGAGTGCGCCGACGAGGAGTTTTGCATGACGGTGCTGGCGCTGCGCACGGCGTCGGCCAGCAACGGCGTCAGCAAACTCCACGGCGAGGTGAGCCGCGGCATGTGGAAATCCGTTTGGCCCGGCGTGCCGGAGGATGAGATTCCCATCGGTCACGTCACCAACGGGGTGCACTTCCGCTCCTGGATTTCGTCGGAGATGAATCAGCTTTACGACCGGTATCTTGGGCCGAAATGGCGCGAGGAGCACGCCGATGCCAATCTATGGAAGCGGGTGGAGAACATCCCGGCGGAGGAGCTTTGGCGGACCCACGAGCGGCGGCGGGAACGGCTGGTGGCCTTCGCCAGGCGCCGCCTGCGTGTGCAGTTGCAGCGCCGCGGCGCGCCCCAATCGGAAATCGACGCCGCCGATGAAGTGCTCGACCCCGACGCCCTCACCATCGGCTTTGCACGGCGCTTTGCCACTTACAAACGCGCCACCCTGTTGATGTGCGATGTCGAGCGTTTGCAGCAGATTCTCAACCAGCCGGGCAGGCCGGTGCAGATCCTCTTCGCCGGCAAAGCGCATCCGCGCGACGATGCCGGCAAGGCGCTCATCCAGGAGGTGGTGAAACTGGCGCAGCGGAAAGAGTTCCGCCGCCGCCTGGTCTTCCTGGAAGACTACGACATGGCGGTGGCGCGATACCTGGTCCAGGGTTCGGACATCTGGCTCAATACGCCGCTCAGACCCCAGGAGGCCAGCGGCACCAGCGGCATGAAGGCGCTGCCCAACGGCGGATTGAATCTCAGCATTCCCGACGGCTGGTGGGACGAGGCATGGCATGCCGCCACGGCGGAGAAGCGCTTCATTGGCTGGGCCATCGGCAACGGCGAAACCTATGACGACCCCGACTATCAGGACCAGGTGGAATCGGCGGCGCTTTACGCCCTGTTGGAGCAGGACATCGTCCCTGTATTCTACGAGCGCAGCGCCGACGGTCTGCCCCGCCGCTGGATCGCCCAGATGAAAAGCTCCATTTCCACCTTGTGCCCGTCGTTCAACATGCAGCGTATGGTCAAAGAGTACGCCGCCGATTTCTACGTCATGGCCGACAGGAGGTACCAGCAGCTCACGGCGAATCAGGCGGAACGGACCCGGGCACTGGCGTCGTGGACTGCCCACATGCAGAATCACTGGAAGGAAGTTCGCGTCGAATCGGTGGATTCTTTAAGTCACGCCGATCTGCCCGTGGGCAGCCATCTACAGGTGCGGGCGCGTCTTCAGCTCGGCGCGCTGACTCCGGACCAGGTCTCCGTGGAACTCTACGCCGGCAGGCTCGACGCCGACGGCGAGTTGACCGGCGCTTACACCATCCCCATGCAAGTTGCCGGCGGGGGTCGCGGCGGTGTCTGGACCTTCGAGGCTGCCACCGTGCCTTGCCCCAGAAGCGGGCTCCACGGCTATACCGTGCGCATCACGCCTTTCCATGCGGACGAGCCGAAAGCTTTCCTGCCGGGGCTGATCACCTGGGCGGATGCCGGTGTGAAAGCGGCTGCCGGGTAGTAGTGCCAATTCAGGGCGAATCGCTCTATTTGAAGACGAACGAGCGCGCTGCCCCCAAAAGAAGAAGGGCCCCAGATCGCTCTGGAGCCCTTAGTCCTTCTTAATCTATGGTGCGGAGAGGGGGACTTGAACCCCCACGAGATTACTCCCGCTAGCACCTCAAGCTAGTGCGTCTGCCAATTCCGCCACCTCCGCGTTCAGGGTGTTACTTTTTCCCCGGCGTAGGCGGCGCCGGAGCGGGTGTTTGCTGTTGAGGGGCGGCCGGCATCTGCAGCGGCGCCGTCACCGACCCTGGCGCCTGCTGCTGGCCGGGAATTCCGACCGGCACCGGCGGAGCCGACTTTGGCGCGCTCGTCTTGGGAGCGCTTTCCAGCACCGAGGTGCCTAAGCCCGCATTTCTGGTGGCCAGAATGGAAAGCGAGAGCGAGGTGATCATGAAAAGCACCGCCGATATGGTCGTCGCCTTGGAAAGCAGGGTCGCCGACCCGCGCGGTCCGAAGGCCGTCTGCGAGCCCATCCCGCCGAATGCGCCCGCCAGATCGGCCGCCTTGCCGCTTTGCAGCAAGACCACCACGATCAGGAACAGGCACACGATTACGTGAACAAACAACAGCAGTATATACATCGTCTTTCCTCTAGTATAGGGAAATGCCGGACTCCGGTCAAACCGGCGTGACAAACTTCATGGCCGCGGCCGCCCCACGAGACGCGTACTCCAGGAACAATTCCATCCCCTGGTAGTCTCGCGGACCCAATTCATGCACGATATGGCGCGTCAAATACTCGCGCACGACATCGGGCGCAAAGCCGCGCGCCGCGCTCTCCGCCGCCACGATCTCTTCCAGGTGGGACAAGCCGTAACGGCAGCTATCCTGGAACGCCGCCACCAATTCCGGGGTTACCGTGCCCTTCCGCCCGGCCCAGACGGCGAAGACCATGGGCAGGCCGGTCATCTCCACCCATTCCGTACCCAGATCGTAGACGTGCCACGGCAGGGAGGCGATGTCGATGCGCAGGGCCGGGTCGCCGATGAGGAGCGCCGCATCGGCAATGCGCAGCATCCGATCGAGGTCCGGGGCGTGGGACACCGATTGCGGCGCCACGCCGTAGCGGCGCTCCAGGATGACACGCACCAGTTCCACGCTGGTGCGCGAACTGGAGTCCAGGGCAAGGGTGCGAATCCGCGCCGCCGGGCGGGAGGAAATCAGCAGGATGCTGCGCACCGCTCCGTGACAGGCGATGCCCGCGCCGGGGATGATCTCCAGATCCTGCCGGGTCAATTCGAAAGAGGGTACGATGCCGATATCGGCGGCGCCGGAGGCCAACTGGTCGGCGCAACTCGCGGGAAGGCGGAATTCCAGGTCGAATCTGTCGCGCTCCCGCCCATGGAGCATTCCCCAGACCAACGGTGACGTATTCAGATAACTGACGGCCGATACGCGCGGCCGCTTAATGGTAGGGTGGCTCAACCCTCAGTTTATCAGACGGTTTACCGGGTGCGCGTGAAATACCAACCTTACGGTACGTTCCCCGTACCGTAGGGGCTTGTACCCCAGTTGGCGTTTGATATCCTGAATAAGGCGGGCTCTCCGCGTCGCGCCGCATTGGACGCTCCATGCTATCTAAGACTTCTCTCTATATATTCACTGCCCTTTTCTGCGCCACCGCCGGACGCGCACAGATCACCCTGAACACCGTTCCCACGCGCGAGGTCGGCCAACCAACCACTCCGGAACTGCTCTTGAACCCTTTTGCCGTCCCTAACGCCAATCCCAACCTGGTGGAAGGCCGCGAGTTCTACAGTCCCACGGGGATTGCTCTGGACACTTCGGTATCGCCGCCGAGCATCTACGTGGCGGACACGGGCAATCACCGTATTCTGGCTTGGAAGAATGCCGTTAATTTTGCCAACGGCAAGTTCGCCGACCTGGTCATCGGGCAACTGGATTTCTTCTCCACCGGCCCCAACGGACCCGGAGTCACCGGGGGCGTGTCGACGGGTTTCAACACGCCGACCGGACTGGCGGTGGACCAGGGAGATCTCTACGTTGCCGATAGCGGCAACAACCGGGTCCTGCGTTTCCGCAAACCATTCGCCGCACTGCCGGGGCAGTTGGTCCCGGATCTCTGCATCGGACAGGCGAGCTTCAATACGAGAACCGTCAACTATCCCGGGGGGCAAGCCACCGCGCCGACCGCCAATGGGATCGCACTCAATAACGGCACCGTGTTCACCGGGGCGATCACGTTCGATACGCAGCACAACCTGTGGTTGACGGATGCCGGCAACAACCGCGTTCTGCGCTATGCGGCCGCCGATGTCGCCAAGGGCGGGTTCGCCACGACCATCGGCGCGACTCTGGAAATCGGCCAGCTCGATTTTATTTCCCGCCAGCCCAATCTGCCCGACACCACAGCGGGAGTGCAGACCCTGAATCAGTTGACCACCCCGTCCGCCATCGCCTTCGATGCGTCGGGCCGCCTGTACATCGCCGACTCCGATGGGAACCTCATAAACCGCGTGCTGGTTTTCCTGCCCAATTTCACTACGGGCATGTCCGCTACCCGCGTGATGGGCGCTCAACCGGCCGCCGTCACCGGGGCTCCGGCGCGGACCGATCCGCAGATCTTCTCGATCGCCATGTTCAACCCTACCGCGGTCTTCTTTCTCCCAGGCACACAAGGCATTGGCGTGGTGGATTCCGGATTCTCGCGCATCCTGATCTTCGATCCGTACGGTACCGGTTCCTGGCTGGACCCCACCCCCGCGGTTTCGCCCTCCGCCAAGGCGGTCTTCGGGCACGCCAGCGGCCTCACCGGCATCAGCAGCACCGACACCAAGAGCCTGGTTGCCAATGACGGCAACGCGCAGGCTTCGGCCAGCACTTTTTACGACCCTCAGGCGGCGGTGTTCTTCAACAACGAACTTTACATGGCCGACTGGAAAAACAACCGCGTGATCGTCCTGCCCTGGCAGACCGGCAACTTCGGCCCGGCCACGCGGGTGCTTGGACAGGACCGCTTCAACACCAATTCCATCAATCTCATCGAAGGCCGCGAGTTCTTTTTTTACTCCAGCACCGGGGCCGACGCCGCCGTGGTGATCGACAGCACAGGAGATACGCCCCACCTGTACGTTGCCGATCCGTACAATAACCGCGTCCTGGGCTTCCGCGACGTGCGCACGCTGATACCCGGATCGGCCGCCGATATCGTCATCGGACAGCCCGACCTGGCGACCGCGGTGTGCAATTACCCGACGGGCGACCCCAACCAGCCCACGCAATCGAGCTTATGCCGTCCCATCGGGCTGCTGGTGGATGGCTCGGGCAACCTCTACGTGGCCGACTCGTACAATGGCCGCGTGCTGCGCTTCCCCACACCGTTTTCGCATGTGGGCAATCAGCAGGCGGACGTGGTCCTGGGCAAGAGCAATTTCGTTACCCCGCCGATCCCCGATGCCAACCCGTATAATATGGCTGTCCCCTACGGCCTGGCCTTCGCCGGCCCTAACGCCACGGTCGGGCTGTTGGTGAGCGATCAACTACTCAACCGGGTGCTGTTCTTCCCCTTTACCAATGGCACGTTTACTTCCGCGGATAATGGTAAAGCGGCTACCACGGTGCTTGGACAGCCGAACTTCACCAGTTCCGCGGCCGGCACTTCGGATACGGGAATGGCGGCGCCGCATCATGTCTCGACCGATACCAGCGGCCGTCCCTATGTCGCCGATAGCACCAACAACCGCGTGCTGATCTTCGATACGATTTCGAACCTGCCGGGCGCGGGCGCGCATGCCTCCTTCGTACTGGCTTCCCCCAACGCCGTAGGGATCTTCGTCAACGCCACTACCGGCGAAATCTGGGTCACCGACATCGGCGACTCCATGGTCCGCAACTACCCGCGCTACGACAATCTGATTTTCAACCCCGCCGCTACCCTCACTATCCCGGCCAACGCCCCGATAGCGGTCACGCAGGATCAGTACGGGGACCTCATCGTGGCGGAGGCTCTGAACCGGGTGACGTTCTATTACCCTGCGCTGTCCGCCCTCAACGCGGCCAGCTTCCAGGCAAGCAAGCCGCTCGGGCCCAACGCCATGGCGAGCATCTTTCCGGGTGGCATCCAATTCGGCACGACTTCGGCCAGCGCATTCGACCTGCCCGCGCCCATCCCTCTGCCCACGACGCTGGCGGGTATTCAGGTGACGGTCAACGGCACAGCGGCGCCGCTGTACTACGTAGGGCCCACACAGATCAACTTCGTGTTGCCCTGGAACGCGCCCACCACGGGCACCGCCGATGTGGAGGTGATCGCGGTTGCCACGGGGCAGCTCCTGGCGGCCAGCCCGATCCCCATGAACACCGTGTCGCCGGCGATTTTCGTCACCACCTCGGCCGGCGTCGGGGCCAAACTGGCGGCGGTGATCAACCAGGACGGCACCGTCAACAGCGCCACCAACCCCGCCAAACGCGGCTCGTATATTTCCATTTATGCCACCGGCCAGGGTCTGGTCTCCAGCCCGCCCGCCGACGGCGATATTCCGCGCAACGGCCTGGTTTCCGCCACGGGAAGCCTGCGCGTGTTCATCGGCACCGATTATACCGACCAGATTCCGCTGCAAGGCACGGAACAGCGGAGCATCCCCGGCGTGGACAACAACTTCATCTCCTTCTCCGGCCTTTCGCCGAGCTACCCCGGGATGTGGCAGGTCAACGTCCGGATTCCCCAAGCCACCGCCGCCGGCGCGGCGGCACTGGGCCTGTTGTTAAATAGCGTTCCGGACAATTTGCCGGCGACCACCGGATACCGCGTCGTGTTCTACGTGCAGTAGTTCTCTTGGTGGGGCATCACAGCTTCCGACGGTCTCAGCTACGATGAGAAGTTCCAGTCGCCTCTGTTGCCGTCAGTGCGCCGGAGGGCGCTCCGCGGCGCGGGAGCGCTTGAGCGTGTACATGTTCCGATCGGCTTCATCGAGCGCATCGCGCAACGGGCGCCCGCGCCCATCGGCGATGCCCCAACTGACGGAGATCGGCAGACTGCCGAAGCCTCTTACGCGGAATTCCTGCAGCCGCGTTTCCAACTCGCCCAT
>Ga0182030_10027407_pt1 | contig 10248 bp, 12 predicted proteins | sample 812S3MmetaG_FD_121299 | JGI IMG/M metagenome (GOLD analysis project Ga0182030, IMG submission 121299) | Permafrost microbial communities from Stordalen Mire, Sweden - 812S3M metaG (Illumina Assembly) | ecosystem: Environmental > Terrestrial > Soil > Wetlands > Permafrost | place: Sweden... | reverse complement strand
TAGTGAAGTCCGACTTCGCGAGAAATGCGCCGAAACCTCAGTCATTTGTGGACCGACATCGCGATTTACCGCCCCCGGCGTCGCCTGGCGCCGCGAATCCGTCGCGCCATTTGCGATACATTCGGCTCCGTGAAGTGTGTCAACGAGTTGGACTCCGGCAGTCCACGATCTACCGATTGATAGGGCTGGGTAAGTTTCCAAAGCAAGTGAAGTTATCTGAGCATGCGTCGGGCTGGATTGAAGCCGAAGTAGAGAAATTCATGGCTGCGCGGATTGCGGAACGCGACGAACAATCTCAACCCTTAGAATCGACGCCGGCGCTCTATATGCGAATGGGAGAAGTGATGAAGCGCACCGGGTTTGACTCATCCACGATCTACGAATTAATCAGGGAAGGCAATTTCCCGAAATGGGCGGATTTACCCAAAATCGCTTCTGGCTGGCTGCGATCTGACGTCGAGGCTTGGCTTGATTCACGTACCGATCCGTTGGTTCTTAACCCGTGACTATTACCGCTGGCTGAAAAAGCGGCTCTGCTATCTTAAGACACTTACTATAGCCAATAGGGCAAGCCAACCGCGTTTCCATCGGACGCAAAAACCAGTTCACGCCGGCCACCGCGCAGGCGGTATAAACGAGCGACCTTTACTCCGAGCCACGAACCGGTGGCGGTGGAGAATTTCATGGACAAGATGGCCTGTCACGACGACATACTCAGCCCAGCAGCTATCGCCGAATACTTTGGCGTATCAACGCGAACAATTAGAAACTGGGTAAAAGATCACGTCCTGCTACCCCCTATCGGTATGCGCCGGAAGAAATATTGGCTCCGGACGACGTTAACGTCGTGGCTAGCTGACGGTGCGCGACAGAATGTGCCGTTCCGGGGCGCCGCGCCGAAGACTCCGGCGCGACGAGTAGGACGCCCGCGCCTGGCTACGTGACACGTCATCCGTTGATGCATGAGCAGGCTCCTTGACTAAGTGATTACAATTTTAAATGGAGTTGCCGCTGCCGGCTCCGGCTCCGGCGTGCCATAGAGCGAGTGGCGCTGCCCCACGGAATACCCAGCCCCCCCCCAAACCATCATTCTAGTTTGGTAGTATTGTGCACGGTGGCGGTGAATAGCTTTGTTCGCACTATGCACCGCCTTCCAGCATTGCGTCTCGCACCCGAACTGATTGGTCGGCAACCCACGTCGAGAGAGGCACGGACACGACGGCGAGTCGCGAAAGGTAGAGCAACTTATTTGGCATACGGGGCATCGCTTGGGACGGACGTCGGCGACGGAACTCGGCGCGCAAAAGCTGGACGCAATGACCAACCTGTTGTCGAATCCCGAAGAACCCTGGTGAGCGCCACAGGGAGACTATAAGCCGACGCATCTCCAGTGGGCTACCCCGACGCACCGTATCGATGATCGCCTCTCTCCGCGCTTCGTAGGCGTCCGCCGTCATCCTCCAACTGAGAACGGGAATCCCGGCGACGCCCTTTTTTGTCAGATGACAAAGTTCGTAGCCGGTGATTTGTATCCGTGATCGACTGTCGAATGCGTTCTTGAGGGGCTCTAGTTGATGGGCCGGGTGGGAGCGGCTCGGGGGCGTCACCATAAGGATCCACCACAAATTTCCACACTTTTCAATTTCATGGAGAAGTAAAACTGCGCAACCCTCTCCCAGATGCTTCGCCCGGGCACGTCGGTTCCGGTCCAGCGAAACCGCGTAATAGCGATCCGCTTTACGAGCCCATGAAAGCGCGGCTTTAGGCGAAACGACCCCCGTATGGTAGAAATGATAGCCAACGCGGGCGTAGTTTTGAATCTGTTGCATCAGAACTGTTTTGTGTGTGATGACGGAATTGGACAATGCCGGGTGCATGGAATTTCTCTCAGTGGGGTGAGCACGGATCTCGTGCGGCCTTTTCCTGTAGCGAATCGACGAAAATACGACAGTCATAAGCACGGATTAAAGAGATTCCTTTTGAGCGTAGAGCCGTCGCTACATTACGGGCTCGAGTGCTATCGCACGGGTTGAGCAACCCCGCCATTGTTAGGTCATTGCGGGGCGCCAACCCCAGCAATATCAATTGAGGTCTCGGACGAGACCAACAACGAAGCCATTCGTTGAGCATCGGAGAAGCGTGGTGCATTAATAATGCCCGCCACGCTACTTCCCGGCGCTGGACCCTGAAACTTGGGCCCATCGACCGGATTTTAAACGGTAGGGACTGGGCGACGGGGGCAATAGGGGAACGTGGCGACACGACAATCCCGGATTCGATGTACGCAGGTGGAAACCCTGCCCGGCGGTGGTTCGCGAGAATCAAAACCGGAGGTAAGTGGGACTAATGTGGCACGAGAAATCGTGCAGGCCGCGGAGGGAAAACTAGAAGCGGCGCTACTACAGGGGGCAACCTCTGGAGAGCTTTAATAGCTGAAACACTGAACTGCAACTCTCGAAGTTGCTTACTGATCTGGCTAGCCATTATCGAGGGGAACCCTCGACAGGCTTGAAGTGGATGACCGTCGTTTGCGAGTAACCACCGACTTAGGAGTCTCACGGGGTTATAAGCCGATTCAATCGGGGAGGCGCACAGCGCCTAGTAAATCAAATGACGTGACACTGGTGGCGAGCCAAGTATTTACATCGATTCGAACCCGGAAATCGCTGAACCGAGGGAGCACAGGCAATGCTCGCAGATCAACGGAAGCGAGGCAGAAAGGTGAGTAGGGCGTGAGCGAAGGCGTTCACATAACGAGAAGGGAGACTGGCCGTTTTCTCTTGAGGAACCGAAAACTGTAACCGATGAAAAAATCAATTGCGAAGGCCCTTGGCGGGGCGTACTGCGGAAACTACGACCAATTACAAAATGCAAACGTGCATGGTCGAAGTCGATCCCCAGCTTCTTGGCGGAAGCTGGTGCAGAGGTCTTGGCGGACCCCTTAGATCGGCGTAGAGCAGATCGAATAGAAGTGAGAGATGGAAATCTCAAACAGTGATTCGACGGAGAGCCCCATTTGGGGCTCTTTGTTTTGGTGAAATGGAATCTCTCTTTTTTTATTTACAGTTGCTACACGTAAGGCAAATACGCAGGTGTCGATATAGAACAGAGGAAATACGAATGCACAATACAACAATGACCGAGGACATCTATTTAAACAGGTTGATTATTCGCCGAGAATCCGTCTGGTGCTTTTTAGCAAGCGGTGTTCGGCTCCAAGGGATTATTCGTTCTCATCATGAAGAGGCCATATTCCTGGAGCCGCCACGCAATCCTGGCGGTGAATTAATGATGGTTTTTAAATCCCAGATCAGTTCAGTGATGCCCACATCGATGGGATTTACCAAAACATCCGCTGTCGATCGGCACGGCATCCTCGCGGAAAACTCAATGACGGCCAACGGCTAGCCTGCTGGTTTCCTAGAAGATTGATTTGGGCCCCGGAATTTTTTTCGGGGTCTTTTTTTCTCGGCCCCGCAGCGGGTGAGCCACCGAACGTGCCAATTGTCGCACCGCTAGTACCAGTGCTAAAAATTGCGCCTCGGATCCCACCTCCTCGCGACGGTCGAAAAATGTCGATGCGCGACTGCTACAGGCTCACCTGGATTTCGCTATTCTGAGTGGCCCAGGTCGCGGCGCTCCTGTATAATGATGGTTGGCTCTCGAATATTCACGGACCGGCCAATTTCGGCCACATTTCCCGTGCGGAGTCAGCATGTTCAATTTCATTACGCGTCTCTTTGATAGTTTGCCTTCTTTGTCGTCCAATTCGGTCTCGTCAGATCCATCCGAGACTAACGGAGCTACAAGTTCGGCGGTTGAAACGCCATCACATGCATCCGAGCCGTCTGTGTTCGACGGGTGGGGTTCAGGGGTTCAGACGATGTGCGAGGCTTCTAGCATAAGTCCTGGTCTGTCTGTAACTGTTGAAACGTGGGGAAGTATTGATAGCGGGTCCGGCTTCAATACGAGTTCAAGTTTCGATTCCTGGTCGTGATGCTCGCAAGTCCTGTGTAGTAGGACCCAGTTCTTGTCGCGGGGCCGATGACCGCCATGTCGGCCCCGTCTTTTGATATCGCCGCCATCCTCATGCATGGACATTGTGGCCGGGGCCGTGTTCCGCCTCTTGAGGCGTACCCGGCGGGTGCCACCGTTTCCGGTTGTTAGCGCCGCGGGTCGCGTGAAATGCGCCGTCGAACCGATCACCACGATATCCATGGCACCCTCACAACATCCAAGCATTTCCACTGCTTTGGAAGCGAGTCTATAGTCTTTCAAATGCGCATCGCCCATTGGCTACACGAAGTGCTGCCAATTGCAGCAAACACAGGACATGACCACCATGGCGGAGGACTGTTTTACGCGCTTGTGCGGCCACAAGGCACAAACGGGCATTCGGTTGATATCGGAAGCGCTAAATGAATTTGCGATGATCCGCGATCGAAACGCACCGGAAAATGAAGCGCTTGATTTGGCCAGAAGGAATTTGGCATCAGTCAATTTATTGATTAACGTGATCGTAGTGGGAGACGAGGCACGACGAGAATTTGACGCATAACGTCCAGTCCCCTGCAGGTCGCAGGGGACTTTTTCGCGCACCCTTTACGGCGGGTATCGACTGCGTCCTTACATGCCCGCACAAAGAAATGGCCGGCCCAAACGGGCCGGCGGTAAATGGACTCAAAGAATGCCAGGAGAATGTCGCGGCGGTGACGCGACATTACTTGTCCAATTGTGCGGTGTCGCGGCCCCAGACACGCCGCTCTTCCGCACAATACTCACGGCCGTAGTCCCCGCAGATCACGAATTTGACGTCATCAGGAATCTCGATAACTTCAAGGTCCGCATGTGCGCCGGCAGCGGCAGTCCCCAATTCCAAAATCACACTGACCAACAGCGGATGGGACCGACGATGCCGAGACCATTGATCCCAGTATCGATTAGTTTCAAATTCGTGGAACGCGTCACGATTGGCTGACTCGAACTCATCTACTGGTGGATCGTCGAGGTGGCGATCAAAAATTACAACATCATGATCATCCGCTTCCTCTTTGATTGCCGAGTACGAATATTCGAATTTCTTGACCGGAATACCTCGTTCGATCAGTTTTTCATAGGCGGTATCCGAGAGCGAAAACCCTCCATAGCTTCTGTTGATTACAATCTTCACAGCACTTCCTCCGAAATTAGGTTGAGGCCAAAGCGGCACCACGACAACGTATTCAATTATGTTCTCGGGCGGTATATGGACCTATTTTGTGTAGATAACGCCTTGCCTCCGCCAGAATCGCAAGATCGGACCCTGATCAATTGCGTTAGATTGTCCTCTCAAGATCTTACCGCTGGGCCAGGTCATCAACGCTACTGGACCGGCACGGCCGAGACCGCGTTGCTTTTACGGCCGTAATGGATAAACCCGAGCACTAGACCAGATCGTACTAACTCACACAGAGGACGATCCGAGTCATGAAGAACCCCTTAAACAACAACGCGGAAATTGGGCATCCAACGGCGCAACCGGACGTAAGCGAACCCGGATGGCAAATACTCATGGCCTGCGACATCCGGCCACAGCTGGCGGCCAATGCGGGCGTGAAGAAGCTATATTTGCAAGGCACACTAGTCTCGATCCTCGGACACCCGGGTTCGGCAAAGACTTTTGTCGCCCTCGATTTACTTGCGCACCACGTGACAGGAACGCCGTGGCGCGGCCATCGAGTCAACAAGGGGGCTGCCCTGGCCGTTCTCCTAGAGGGCGGCTCAGGCGCTCAAAATCGGCTATGGGCGCAACTCCAGTCCGGGCTCCTAACAGCAGGGGCACCGCTGAAAATCCTGATCGGCTCCATTGATCTGTGTCACGACGACGTGCACGCACGCAAGATCATTCAGATTGCGAAGCAGCTGGCGCTCGACACCCAAGAGCCAATTGTCGCAATCCTCATTGATACCCTCGCAATGAGCTTTTCCGGCGGCGATGAGAACGGAAAAGACATGAACGCGGTGGTCAATAATCTTCGGTTGATCTGTAATGCAACAGGAGCCAGCGTCCTTTTAATACACCACCTCGGGAAAGACGCGTCAAAAGGTGCCCGCGGCCACAGTAGTCTCTGGGGTGCCATGGATTCGGAGCTTGTAATTACTGGACAGACTGGCCGCCGAACAATCACTGTGAAGAAGCAACGGGATTTGGAGCATCTCGAGACCATGCCGTTTGAACTGGAAGTTGTTCCGGTCGGGGTTGACGAGGACGGCGATTCGATTACGACATGCATAATCAAACACATTCATAGTGGCGGCGACAATGATCGACAAAGTGCACTTGTCCCGCGCCGCGTCGTAGATGCTGTAAGCAAGTGGGCGACATCCAACCCGGCCGCAGCGGGGTTAACCCTCCTTCAAATGAGAACACTACTCCAAGGTTTAAGCTATGACGGTAAAGACATGCGGAAAGCACTGATTCGGCAACTTAAAGACGTGGGTGTTTTGGAGAGACAGGGTCCACTCTATGTTTTGGACAGATCAGTACTTACAGCGCTTGAAAGTGGTGAATGTGGGGAAAGTGGATAATGTAACGGCTAGCCTTCCACAAGAATGGGGAGGGTTGGGGGCGCTGTCTAAAGACAGCGCCCCCCTCCCCATTCCAGCTTGCCCAGGCCAGTGCTCGCAGGCCAGGAATCGACGTTATTGTGTACGTTGGTTTCACGGGCGATTTTTCTATACTTCCAACACGATTACCGGCAGTTGGGTTTGCAATATGCCTCGCGCCCTGCTTTGACCGTGACCCCTTGACCTAATCGGCGACCTGTTTCTCGCGATTCAGTTTGGGGTCGGATTGTCTTCATGAGCGGAGTCCCGTTGTACGCGAAATGTTCCAATGAGAATGATTGAATGCACCACCAGGTTCGCCAACCCGAGACCGAATAGCTCGAAGGCCGCAAGTCCGTGCGCGAGCTCGTTGCGCACATTAAGCCCTCTCGGATCCTGATACAGCACCTTGAAATGGAATCGGACATCCTCCGGAACGTGGGCCTTGAACCGCTCGTGGTTGAGAACGTCGCCCAGGAGAACGACATGGAATCCGCCGCCGCTGGTATCTGGCCGCGTCACACCGCCCCCTAACGCAGCCAACACATCACGTAGAGCCGCCTCAGCGTGCGGCACCATCACATGAACTGCCTTGAGCATGTCACCTGCGAGCCAAGCGGCCAACCCTTCGCGAACAAACCGCAGCCGAGCCACGGGAAAGAATTGGTTGCGGGCGAGCCACTCGCACAGCTTGTTTAGATCAGCACCATGCCTCTCCTGGAGTTTTTTCCATGCCACGTTCAGAAACGGCCCTTTCTGCGATAAGAGTTGGGCCGCGTGATGAACGGTGCGCCCGTCGAGGTCATCTTTGACTGAGCCGATCACGGCCCTCGTGAATCCGTCGTCGCCCATGATACTGATCGGAATATGTGCGCTGAGCGGTGCTAGTTCCGCGATCTTTAGGACGGCGGACTCACTGGAACTCTGACCGATCAGACCGGCGCCCGCAAAGTTTCGCAGGCCCTCGTCAAGCGTCTCGCCGGCGACCTGATCCGCCCACGCCGACACTTCTTCCGAGGTCACCGATAGGGGAACCGAGAAGCGCTTCATTTCGCCTCTCGCCGCATCGGCCCGTTCTCTGATGGCCCGCTCGACCCGAGCGACGGACTCCTGATCCCCGAGCTGTCGGTAGCGCGCCGCCTGATCGCCTAACCACGTGATCGCCGTCAACCCAGAGGCGAGCCCCGCAGCCGCTTCAAACGCGCGACCGGCAACGTGAGCCGCCCGACGTGCCTCGCCCTGCTCGCCGGCGAGATCACGCCACCGCCCCAGGCGGTCCGCCGCATCGCGTGCAACATGAGGGTCAAACAGCGTCGGATCCTCCAATTTTGAACGGGATCCGAGTTGCCGCTCAAGCGCGGCGACGATCGTCGCTCGATCGTCGTCGTTGAGCTTCAGTGCTCGAGACTGGCTCCAGGCAATATCGTCGAATCGCCAAAATGCGTACCGCGGGTCACGCGCCTCACAGTCGGCCAGAAACCACAACAGCACCCGCTTTGCGCGCTCCATTCGCGCCGCATCGTTTATGGTGGTAGCGAGCTCCAAGGCTCTTCCAATGTCATTCCACGCATCAAAATCATCGGCCGTGAGACTACGCTCGACTGAATCGAGATAGCCGTCGATGGCGGTGCGGGCGCGGGTCACATCGGGCCGCAATTTCAACTCACGGTGACGAAAGCGAGGGAGCTCCCAGGCCAGGTCAGCGTATCGGGAGCGTAGCACCGGATGATGTGCCGCCTCGGCCCTGGCGCTCCAATGACCAACGATTTCGTCGTCCACAACGCGTGCCTCTGGCGAGTGACGCGCGTTACCCTCGGCATCAACCGCCGTGCTAAGCGGTTGCCAGTGCATTTCCCATACGGGATCGGCATGCAGCACTCGGTGTTGGAAATCGAGTGCGCCAACCAGCGCAAAGTTGCCTTTGCGCAACTCCGGCGTGTCCGCAGGAAGATCGGTCATCACGGCAACGAGTTTGGCGCGCAGCGCGTTCACGTCCAGCCGCCCCTCTGAGCGATCGGCCTCTTGGAAGGTGGTCTCCAATGCTGGAGCTATTTCGAGGGCCATCTGGGTAACCATTGCCGGACGTTGCAGTGTCTGTCATTGCTCCGGATATGCAAATTCACCCCACCGCAGCGTTTCGAGGAAGTTTCCCCAGATCGCCCATCGGGTCTGCTCGGCATTTAAGGCTCCAAATACCCAGAGCGCCGCAATCTTCAGTGGTGGCACCACTAGTGTGGCGGGAGAGAACGGTGTACTGCGGTTCAGATGTATCACGACCGTAAGATCCGCAGAGTCCACATATCGTGAGAGCTTGTTAACAATGGCTTGTACGGATGTATGTCGATTGAGGTTCGCGGGAACGACTTCCTTAATCTGGATAGGCGCGAAGTGAAGATGATCGTCGCTTCGCCAACTTGCGACGGTGTCGTAGTCCTGAGCTTCAGCATGGGCCACGTCAAAGGATTGACCGTCAATCTGACTCCATCCGTAGCAGAACAGGCACGCCTCGCGCAGCTCGCGAAGATGTTTTAGCTCTTGCGTTCGCAGATGTTTGACCGCATCCGGTAGATCGGTCCTGCGGGCAATCGCGAGTTCGGTATTTCTCAACTGCACGAGCACGTGGCGCGGTTCGTAGTATTTCAACCCGCTAAATGCGCGCGCGCGATCTCTGGTCACTTCAAAACTCAACGTGAGTGGATTGGATGCGACGGAGTAAACAACGCTCCACTGGCGACCTTCGTGGCTTGCCGGAGCGCCCCCCGCGTATTCTGCACCGCCCCGGCCTCGAAATGCTACCAGAACCTTTGAAGACACGACGGCCGAGGAGGTCGCTGGCCTTGCCCACCGGCATGTCCTGAATACCCTCCTTCGTAACGATGCCCATACGACTTGAGTGTGGCGAATAGTTGTTCCAGGCAAGATAGCTGTGCACGCCGCCTGTCCAGGTGACAAGTGCATCCGCGGACAGCGTCCGTCGAACTTGCCGGGTGGATGCTCATTTCTAGATTACCTTGCGTTTATGGCCGTTCGGGACGATTGAAGTCAGTGATCGACGATATCGCGTGGGCCATCCGCACCGTCACTTCGCGCCAGGCCCTCCGCGTGTTGCGGTGGTGAACGAGCGGACACCCGTTGCGCGCCGGCTTCCGCTTCGCAAACTTTGAATCCGAATGCGATTTTAATGAGGACGGTTGCGGCGGCGATAACATCAGCCTCGGCCTGCCGACAACTCTCACTTCCCTCGGAGTGACTTCTCCGAGCTGCCGCAAAAAGACTAGGTACTTTGTCACCTGCCGAATCACGGGTCTCAACAGGAACGATTGGTGCCACCGGCCCTTGGAGTTCCACGTTGACGCTGGCGAACAGAATCTGCGCCGCCTTGAATTGGTTCCTCAGCTTCTCCAGTTGAAGTTCGGCCCTTTCGGCGCGACTCACTGCACGCCTTGTGATTTCGTCCTTTTCAACAAGCTGCCGTCGAGCGTTTGCGGCCTCCCGCTCTCCCACTGCCGTGACAGTCTCGGCCACTTTTACAGCATCTGCGAACTTAGTGCCAAGACAAAGCAGTTCGTCTGTTTGCACTGCGCAGAGCTTCGTCAGGTCTGACGATTGCTTTTCAGAGGCGATGAGCTTTGCGGCCCATCTTGCTGCCTCCTTTTCAGACGC
>Ga0182030_10027406_pt1 | contig 10248 bp, 12 predicted proteins | sample 812S3MmetaG_FD_121299 | JGI IMG/M metagenome (GOLD analysis project Ga0182030, IMG submission 121299) | Permafrost microbial communities from Stordalen Mire, Sweden - 812S3M metaG (Illumina Assembly) | ecosystem: Environmental > Terrestrial > Soil > Wetlands > Permafrost | place: Sweden... | reverse complement strand
GGCGATACGAGCCGCGCTATAAACCGCAACAAGAGAGACGAGGTCAGAGATGAGCGTAGCAACGAAAGCCACTCCGGAAATCACCCGCGCTGCGGAACGCTACCTGGAACAGTATGGCGATCCACTGGTAATGAATACCTATCTGAAGGTGACGATTCTCGTGCTCGCAGTTGTCACGCTTACTCTTTCAGCGCTCGTGTTCAGAAGCCAGAAAGCTCTCGCCGATATGCACCCGATGATCGTAAGGATTAACGATGTGGGCCAGGCCGAAGCGATCGACTATCGCAACTTCCAGTACCGCCCTCAAGAGGCAGAGAATAAGTATTATCTTTCGCGCTGGGCAGAGCTCTACTTCAGCCGCAATCGCTTCACGATCGAGCGGGACCAGACGAACTCGCTTTACTTCTTGAATGGCGATGTTCAGCGTGCCGTCATAGAGCAGGAACGCAAGGACAACGTCATCCAGACATACATCAAGGAAAGCATGCTTCCGTATGTCGATGTCGAGGTGAAGAACATCGTCCTTGACGATCTTCGGCAGTCTCCCTATTCGGCCCGGATTGAGTTTGAGAAGGTGTACACCAATCCCGCGGATCACACGGAGCTCAAGCGGGAACGATGGACAGCCAGCGTCACCTATGTCTTTCGGGAGACCGTGAAGAACAAGGAACTGCCGGTGAACCCTCTTGGGTTGGCCATCGTGCGCTTCCGAGTTGACCAGGCGTTCAGCTAAGGATTCATCAACTTTTCCAGAGGCTTTTCAATGTCCATCCATGCCGCCAGTTCGGCTGCTCTACCCTACCTGTCCCTGTGGATGATTGAGCAGGCGGTGGAAAGCCTTGCAGCGTGCAACGGCGGTGACGGAGTACGACGACTTCAGCCTAGAGAATCGGGCGTTTGACGCCCAAGAGGTCTCCATAATGAATTTCGATTTGATCCTTCCGTTCCTTCGCCCGATAGAGCCCCTATTGCTGGACGACAGCATCAGCGAGATCATGGGCAATCCGGATTCTTCTTGGTGGTACGAGCGGGATGGCGTCATGCACCGGGATGAAAGCATTTCCTTCGACGCCGGTAAGCTGCGCACCGGCCTCGAAGTTGTCGCTAATCGCCTGGGGAAAAAGCTGGACGAGGATAATCCTGTCCTCAACGCGCAGCTCCCGGACGGGAGCCGCCTTGCGGCGGTCATCCCTCCGGTGGCGCGGCCCTCCCCGGCGTTGGTTATCCGGAAGTTTTCGAGCCGCAAGTTCACTGTCGAAGACCTCATCTCTCGCGGCACGCTTACGCGGCCTCTCGCGGAGTTCCTTGCCGAACAGATTCGGAGCGGAAAGACACTGCTCATCAGCGGCGGAACCGGGACCGGCAAAACAACCTTGCTTAACATACTCGGCCAGGCGATCCCGGAGCATGAGCGCATCGTCATCATCGAAGACACCTCCGAGCTTCGCATCCAGAAGCCGAACGTTCTTGCCGTCGAATGCCAGACCGATACCTACAAGGCATCCGTCTCTTTCGACGATCTGTTGAAGTCTGCATTGCGGTGGCGCCCCGACCGCATCATTCTCGGCGAAGTGCGCGGCACAGAGGCTCGTACTCTGCTCGATTCTTTCAACACTGGCCACTCGGGTTCGTTGGCCACAATCCATGCCAACTCTGCGGTCAAAGCCCTTCGACGCTTCGCGAATCTTGTGATGCGAAGCCACCAGCAGGCAACGTTTGAGGACATTGAGGCTGGGGCCGGCTGCGATCCGCGGTCGAGCAGGCCCTGTCGCTCGGTTGTCACGACGTCGCGGCGATCCGGCATCTGATGCTGGCCGAACAGTTCGATCGGCCGACGGTTGCAAGCATCGACATAGGCTTCCTCGCTCGCTATGAGCGACCGATGCCCGTGATGAGCGGCTATGACCAGTTGCTGAGCCACAGTGGAACTGCGGAGGTACAGGCATGAAGGCCGCCGTTGAGAACCTGGAACAGGCTGCAGTCGCACAACAGTGCCGCGCCTTACGCCTGCCAGCGGTGGCGGAACAGTGTGCGCCGTTGGCCGATGCCGCTGCCAAGCAGCGGCAGACGTATCTGCGTTACCTCGAAGTCCTGCTTGCAGCCGAGTTGGAAGAGCGCGAACGTAACACCATCGCACGCCGTATCAAGGACGCTCGCCTGCCGCGCATGAAGACGCTGGAGGAGTTCGACTTCAGTAAAGCGCCACAGGTCCCGGCAACGAAGATGCACGACCTGGCCCAGGGAGGTTACATCGAACGCGCTGAACCAGTCATCCTCATCGGCGACTGTGGCACCGGCAAGACGCACCTGCTGACCGGACTGTGCGTGGCTGCCTGTCGTCAGAAGCGACGCGTGCGCTTCGCCACCGCCGCGGCCTTGGTCAACGAGTTGGTCGAAGCCAAGCAGCAACTGCAACTACGCCGCGTGCTGGCCCGCTGGGAACGCTATGACGTGATCGCCATCGATGAAGTCGGGTATGTGCCGATGGCCGAACTTGGCGCCGAGTTCCTCTTCCAGGTCATCGCCGAACGGGCCGAGAAGGCCGCCGTTATCCTGACCACCAATCTGCCGTTCTCCGAGTGGACTCAGGTCATCCCCAACGCCCGCCTCTGCAAGGCTCTGCTGGACCGGATCACTGATCGCGCTCACATCGTCGAAACCGGCGCCGATAGCTTCCGCTTCCGGCGGACGGTCGAGAAAGGCAGGCCTAAACCCACGGGCTGATCGATGCCCGCGCTGTACTTCGGGCTTCCGCTACGCTCCAGCCCGAAGCACAGCGCATCTCCATCCCAATAAGCTGTCCAAGCCATCTGCCACAGGTGGGCCAGGCTTAACTGCCACAAATGGGCCAAGAAAACTTGCCAAACGCACTACTGGCTGCTGGACATCATTGCTATCGCACAGCAGCATGACAAGTCAGTGTCAGCCGAAGAATTCCAGGTCTGGAACTTGAAGGTTCACTCCGACCGCAGCGCGACCGTGTTCTGCGACGACGGAAATGGGAACCCTGTTTACACGCAGGAGATCCCGTTCACGGACTTCCCGGTTGACGAAGTGAAACTCAACTTCGCCAACAACGTCATTCACCTGCCCAGCGAGTATTAGCTGAGCACGCCCGCGTCGGCTTTCGCCGGCGCGGGCTTTTCATTTCTCATGGCGGACACATTCCACCAATACTCTGAGACCGAGCTCTGCGAGATATTCAATATATGCGTGTGGCATTGGAGCATCTAGGAACGGCCGTCCCCATTTTTCCTCGGTTATGAAAACGAGGCAGGACTGCTTTTTCTTACGCTTCTGATTCCAAATGATGACTTTAACGGTGTTCTCATCGAACTCTGCCGGCGCATTCCTTCCTGAAAATTTGAACTCGTGTGCGCAGCCATTTTTCTGATCCACAATATCAATCTTCTGGCCTAGTTCTAAAACCACCATCGCCTCAATCTGAAATCGATCCGGGTCGAGGGCATGGACAGCAATTCGCCAAGCCGCACGCCGTTCCTGTGCCTACGCACATGGCTTATCCAAACAGCTCTTCTGGATCGATCACCACGCTGCGGCCGGTCAATCCCGCGGCGGGAACAGCTGAGAAGTAATCGCCTCATGGTGTGACCCGCAACTGACACATACCACTCCGCGAGGGCGGTATCGGTCGATGTTCTATTCGGGATCGATTTCGATGACACTCGCGCTATATGGAACCGGCAACCATGCATAGCCGGTGGCTAATTTGCGCACATGACCAAGGCCGGGAAACGATATGTGATCGGATGCGACGACCATTCCGGAGTCCGCAGCAAACTGAAACTCACGAAGACGCTGGATGGCAGCTTCACTTGGATCGATATCGTATTGAACAGTTATGTCGGGCCGTGCAAATTGAACCTCGGCGGCGTGGACGATATCACCCCAAAAGAGCATCTTGTGCCCGGTACTTTCTACGATGTAGGCGGTGTGACCCGGCGTGTGACCGGGCTGGCTTCGCGATTCAATTCCGGGGATGATTTGCCCATCATGTGTAATAAAGACGATCTTACCTGCCCTAAGGTATGGACCGACGGTCGCTTGGGATTGTGCGACGATTCTACGCAGGTCGGGGGAATCAGAGGGAGTGACGGACCGGTTGACAAACGAATCGACGTCACGTTTGTCAACGTATACGGTCGCGTTTGGAAATTGCATAATGCCACCAATCGTCAGACCACCGGAATGATCAGCGTGTATATGTGTCAGCAGTACGGTATCAATCTGCTTCGGGTCGATTCCTGAGGCTTTCATGTTTACTATGAGCTTGCCGCTCGTTGCTCCAAACAATTCACCTGCGCCCGTATCGATGAGGACCCAGTGGGAGCCTGTGTTGATGACATACGCGTTGATTGATGAAGCGATAGTTTCCTTCTCGTGATCCGAATCGTATTGAAGAGCCGCGACGTCGGGCTTACTAAGAATTTTGGCCATGTCCCGCGGTGCCGTCCCATCAGACAAAGCTGTGAATGCGAAAGAGCCCAGCGTCGCGCGATAAAACCCAGGTGCCTGCTGAAGCGTCTGAGCAGAGAGAGTGCACGCACTCTGAACGGAAGCTATCATAAAAAGCATTGAAACAAACATTTTGCGTAAATCAGTCATTGGTATCCTTTTCAAGGAACAACATAGCTCTCAACCGATTAAGGTGGTAATTGGTGGTTTCGGCCCGCTGACATTGATTCGGAGGACGTCACGGCTGAGCTATTCTTCGTCCTATCTACATTTCGGTCTACATCACTAGCGATGCAAGGTCTCCAGGGCTTCCCAAATCACTTTCGGATCGTATTGTCCCTTGTAAAACGGAGAGGGTTTCTCAGGTAATTGCAAAAGCGTGTAAATCGCGATCTGGGCGGACCTTACCGAATACTCTACGGTGAAAACCACGTCGTCGGGAAGCTCGACGTACTGCCCAAGAAAGGCAAGATTAGTAGACCTCGCAGGGACGACATCGGGGCGATCTCCCTGCTTTCTGACGAGAAACTGGCTTGTAATGTGAGGCATCGCGCAGGGGATGCAGATTGAGGATGTCATGATGGTGTCCCTATCTGTCTCGAAGTGAAGTTGACCAATCACCTCTTCAAGAATCTCGCGGCCTGAACAATCCTGCATGGTCTTCTTCACAAAATCCCCAACCCTGTCGTGGTAAAGCCCGTATCCCCACCAGACGAACACACCCTCCGGTTGGCCGGCAAAGAACGGCTGATGAAAGATCGACAGAGTCAGCAGCCATGCCGAGTCTTTGAACGTAATCAGACCGCCTTTACCGGCCTCGCTTCCGCTGAATGCCTGCATGAGATTGAAGAAGGTTGGATCGTTGACAGTGACGGTGAACGAGATCCAGGTAGATTCTTCTACGTGATTATCGAATACGGCGGGGTTCCCAAATTCAGGTCTTCCGGCGGCCAGAGTCTCCCAGAGTTGCCATGCCCCACTACGGCCTTCGCGATCCTTCGCCGGAGCGGACGTCATCGACCCGAAGCTCTTGCCCGCGGTCATCGACCCGTTCGTTACAAAGACGAGATCGCCGGGGCCGACTGCTATCGTTGTGGTGGCCTCCTCTGAGACATACTCCAAAGAGTTGACTGTGATCTTGTCCGACCCGGACTCAAAGCCCAGGCCGCTGACCTTGGATCTCAACCGAAACTCAACGCCTTTTGCACGGACCCAGTTGAGCAGTGGCACTGCCATCGAGTCGTACTGGTTATACCGGGTCCTGAACACGCCCTCCTGTGTATCGATTGTCGAGAAGTGGTGAATGAAACGCAGCAGGTATCTGCGAAACTCAATCGCACTGTGCCAAGGCTCGAAGGCAAAGAGAGAGCACCACTCGAACCAGAAGTTCGTCTCAAAAAAGTGGCCCGCGAAGCAGTCTGAGATCCGTTTGGAGTCAAGCGAGTGTTCGGTACGCGCCATCAGGGCGATCATGTCAATCCGATCTCGTTCGCTGAAGCCCAGTTCGTGAAAGTTGATGATCTTGCGGTCACGATCCACAAGGCGAGCTTTGTTGTGCCAGACCGCATCCTGTTCAGCAAGCTCTGTATCCTGTTTGACGGACACGTTTGGGTCGATAACGGAAGGGATGAACGAGAACAGATCGAAGGTGGCGTTGTACTTGTGCTCAAACATCCGGCTGCCACTCATGAAGTAGCCCGTCTCAGGGGTTCCGTGTGCATCAAGCGAACCTCCAAGCTGGCCGGCCTCCTCATAGACCACAATGTTTTCGCCTCGAATGCCGCCGTCACGGATGAGGTAGGCCGCAGCCGCAAGCGAGGCGATCCCGGACCCTACGAGATGGACTTTCCGGTTAGTAATTTCAGCAACTTCGCGCATGTGATGTTCTCCAATGCTATTGTGATTTGGTCCGTGACCTCAGAGCTTCCAAGTCCGCCCGCGAATAGTAGAAGCCGTCGCGCACAACCCCCGAAAGGGTATGCAGGTTCTGAACGTTCTTGACAGGGTTGTTATCCAATAAGACGATATCCGCGTTCTTGCCAACGTCGATGTTCCCCATGGTTCCTGTCCGGCCAAGAAATTCCGCCGGGTTCAAGGTCGTCATTTGGAGAATCTTGAGTGGGGACAGCCCTGCTTTGGCAAGCTCGTCGAACTCCTGATGAATCGACTGGCCGGGTGCCTGCCCTCCACCATCGGTGCCCACCATCATCCGAACGCCCGCATCGTCGAGCAGTTTTGTCAGTGCCAGTTGACGCTGATACTCTTCGCGATCAGTGGAGTGCATGGCCGGAGAGAGCTTGTGGAACTTGTCCGTGACCTGACGCCAGGCCTTGAGCGACGCAGCGGGTATGTAGGGCATAGCCGGATCACTTAGATACTCTTCAGAATCCGCGAGCTCCTGTGTACGCACCCTCACCAACGTAGGAACGTTCCAAGTGTCGTTGGCAACAAAGACCGCCGCTAGTGCATGGCAGTTTGCCTCGCTGTAGTGATCGAACGCGCGTTGCAACCTGACATCATATGCCGCAGTATCAAATGCCGCCGGATTGATGAGACGTGTCTGCAAGTGCTTCATCAACATCGTTTGCACGAAAGTGGGAAACGTGACGGGTGGCGTCTTTACGGTCGGATGCCGCGCGGCATCCGCAAGCAGAACGGCTGCTTCGGTCGAACAATCTATCCAGATCGAGTCTCCGGGACCAAGGTGCTCAATGGACCGGAATCCAGCCCGCGATGCCTGTGCGGCATCGACGCCCTCCTGGAGATGGCCGAGGACGGGAAGGCCAACGCGCTTCCCCTCAGCAATCGCCGCGAAGAACACGTCCGGGCTGACCAGGCCAACCTTGATGAAGTCTGCACCCTGATTCTTTTGTTCTCGGATTTCCTTGATGACGACCTCGGGAGACCGAGCATTTAGGGGCGTTAGTATGCTTCCGGGCATCGCCAGCAGTGCAGGAGCGTCCTTGCCTAGCGGCAGTGTTCCGTCACGACGCTCTTTAAGAAATTCGGGTGATCCAGTCATCTGCCGAAAACCCGTAACCCCATCGGCAAGCATTATTGCAAGCACGGAAGAGGAGTTCGCCTGATCGATTACATGCATGTGCATGTTGTTGAATCCGGGGACGACAAACTTGCCCGTAGCATCAATTGATTGAACCGACGGGTCCTTTGGCGCTTCCGTGGTTGGCGTGATTTTTACGATCCGCCCCTTGTCCATCAGAATGCTCATTCCGGGGGTGAGCTTGCCGTCATGTGTATTCACGAGGGTGACACCGTCCAATCGCAGCTTATCTGCAATGGGCAGCTCTACCCTTGGGAGAGATTGCCTGTGGCATCCAGAGAGAAGTTCGGCGAAGACCGCTAATAGCACCGCTACTTTCAAAGAGGACCGTGACATGAATCTTTGCCTTTCGTTTTTGTAACGCGTTTCATACCCGACCTGACGAAAATGAGCGACCCTTAATTCAGGGGCGTCGTGTCTCCGCTAGAAATCCTTGCTTGTCACCAGCAAACCATCGCAACCCATTGGCTGCCATTACTGCCTGGCGAAGATTTCCGTTCAGCAGAGGGGTGGAATCGAGCTCGGAGGCAGCGTCTTCAACCATGGGGATCAGAGGTGAAAGCGCCAGCGGCTTCCGTTGGCCATCCGCGGCCATCAAATCTTGGGCAGTTCGAGCCGATCGGCATGGGTACCAGAGTCTGATCATGCACTTCCTCGTGCGTGTACGTTACTGCACTCAAGCTTCTAGGGTCTTTAGAAAGGCGATGATCTCGCGTGCGAGTGCCTCAGGCTGTTCCTCAGGAATATAGTGTCCACTGTTCTTGATGACGCCGCCCTGGATATTTGTACAAAAAGGCTGAAGGCTCTCGTGCAGGTCGGGAGCACTTCCTGCCTCTCCACCAAGAGCCAGGACCGGTACCTCCAAGGGATGGTTGGCTAACTCGGAGTTTTGCTTCATATCTTCGAGAACTGCCCGGTAATAGCCGAGCATCCCCCGCATTCCGCCCAGGCTTGCGTATACCCGTTCATATTCATCGATATCCTCTCGAGAGAACGTAGCGGTCGGATTGACAGCTTTTCGATTGAAAAACCATTCGATCAGAATGCGCTCACGGCCTTGGAGGAGAGCTTCGGGAAGATCAGGAATAGGGTTGAAGAGGAAGTGCCAGTTGCGCCAGTTGTCTGGCCCAAGAGTAATGGTCGGCTGTAGTGTAACACCGGGAATATTGGCATCTAGCAGCACCACACCCCGCAACTCGCTTGAATATTCGTAAGCGTACGGGTAGGCCACCCACGAGCCGACATCATGTCCTATCAAGACATAGCGTTGATGTCCAAGGATATTCAAGAGGGAGTGCAACTTGTTCCCCGTTGTTTTCGTGTCGTAGCCATCTAAGGGCTTTTCAGAGTCACCTTGACCTGGGAGATCGATGCCTACAACCGTGAACTTATCAGCTAGAAGCGGCATGATCCGCCGCCACGCGTACCAGCTTTGAGGGAAACCAGCAAGGAGGATGATTACCGGACCACTTCCCCCCTCAACAACGTGAAAGCGCAAGCCCGCGGCTTGTAAATGCTGATGCGCGAAGGGCCTTCCTGCCAGCATAACCAACTTATCGTTTTGAGGATTTGTCCGTGTCATATACACTCATTTCCCCAACTCGCTCGATTGCCATTCGTGGCTTTATTGTTGGCGGTCAGGCACGACATCTTCGTAATCTTTTATCAACCCGAATGCACTGGTGAGCCGGCTGCTTGAGGACGTTCACATCCTGTGGAAGCGCGTAACGGCACTCTCGGATTAGTGGGCTCATTGACGATGCCTCCAGAACGAATCCCTTGTCGAAATTCCGTTAAGACTTCTCCCACGTAGTTCACTGTGCCATCGAGCATCAGGTCTGTTGATCCCGCGATGTGTGGAGTCACAAAGATCCGTGGATCTGTGAGCAGCGGATTCCCCTTGGTCACGGGCTCATCTTTCACCACATCCAGTCCTGCTCCGTAGAGATGCCCACTTTTGACCGCCGCCAGCAAAGCCGTTTCATCGACCAGGGTTCCTCGACCGACATTGACCAACACCGCAGTCCTTTTCATCACGGCGAGGACAGTCCCGTCGACCATGTTTTCGTTGTCCTTCGTCCCCGGAATCGCCAGAATCAAATAGTCCGCATCCGCTGCTGCGAGTTTCAGCTCATCGTGTCCGTACCCTTTGACCCCGTTTGGCGCGTGTTCCGGATGATTGTCCACACCCGTCAAGGTCATCCCGAATCCCCGAAGCCTTTCGATAAGCAAATCCCCGATCCCGCCCAAACCCACAATGCAGGCGGTCTTTCCGAAAAGGGCTCTATTCACTTCCAGCTTGCCCGAAACCTGCGCTTGGCCTTTTGTCAGGACCAGTTCCTCATTGAGCCGACGAGACGCCGCAAGCATCAGGAGTACCGCAAGTTCCGCCACCGACTCACCGTTGCCTGTCTTAGTGGTCGGTGCCGAGCCCACCCAGACACCGGCCTTCGTTGCCGCGTCGACGTCCACTCCCTCATAACCTGCGGACGCCATCTGAATCAGCCCAAGACCCGTCTGTACCTCTATGTCTTTGGAATCGACCTTGCCGAACGCAACGATTACTTCAAGATCTGTCAAGGGAGCCCTCTCGCCGGGCTGCCACGACGAGATCTGGTCATCGGGATGTTCACACCGGAGGCGTCTCAACATCTCCAGTGCAAATGCATTCTGCTTCCCTAGAAAACCGATCTTCATCATGATGCCTCCTG
>Ga0182030_10027405_pt1 | contig 10248 bp, 2 predicted proteins | sample 812S3MmetaG_FD_121299 | JGI IMG/M metagenome (GOLD analysis project Ga0182030, IMG submission 121299) | Permafrost microbial communities from Stordalen Mire, Sweden - 812S3M metaG (Illumina Assembly) | ecosystem: Environmental > Terrestrial > Soil > Wetlands > Permafrost | place: Sweden... | reverse complement strand
GACGTCGTGTCGTTGCCGAAATCAAAGATGCGCTGCCACGCGGCGCCACCGTTCCAGTTGACCCACGCGGCAATTGTGAAATTCGTCGCGCTGGCCATCATGCCCGCCGGTAGCAGAACATCCTGACTTGTGCCGTCCAGCCCCAAAGCGGAGCCATACTTGCCGGCCACCAATGCAGGCGAACCGTCGAGCACAATTGGATTGTTGGCGTTGCCGGAACTGTCGTTGAAACTGCCATCGAAAGTGTATTGCGCCACGATGGCCGGCTCACAACTCGGCATGGCGCTGACCTGTGCGGAGTTGGCGGAATTGTTCAGCGAACGATCCAGGGCGCGGATGACATAATAATAGGGTTCGTTCTGGTTGGCGAATTTGTCGGTGAAAAAATTATTAGTCAGACCGCGCGCGCAAATTTCATACGGCCCGCTGGAATTGGTGGAACGAAGCACCGTGTAACCTGCAAGGTCGGGTTCGCTGTTCGTTTTCCAATTCAGTTGCACGGAAACTGCATTCGCTGTGGCGGTCACCAACGTCGGCGCGGCGGGCGCGACGAAATCGTAGTTGGTAACTCCGGCGGCGGGAATCAGCCGCCACTCGTGATCCAGCGTGCCGGTGTCGTCCCACTGCAAAACGACCGCGCCGTTGGCAGTGGATCCACCGTTGACGCCGACAACCTTGGTGCTCCAGCCGCTGCGAATTTTGAAATAACCATTTGTGGTGTATTGCAAATACCATTGCCCCGCTCCGTTAGTGCCGTCAGCCCACTGTTCAACAATGGCGCCATTGGCGTAGGAAAAATTTTGCAAATCCATGTTCAACCCGTCATGCGCCGGCCTGATCGAAAAATAACTGAAGTCTCCCCCAAAGGTGCTCGGCAGCGGATTGATGTCCCACAGTTGGTTGAGGCCGTTGGTGAAGGTGTTTTGATCGAGCTGGACGCCGTTGTTCAGGCTCGATCCGGGCACTTCCAGCACTTTGCCGCTGTTGTGATTGACGACGATGTAACGGCCATTGATGGCGGGTTGAATGTCTGCGCCCCAGGTGATGTTCACCACTTTTTCCGCACCTGGTTGGTTCACCTCATATCCGGTGCCGCCCGGAACCGTCACGTCGTAGTTACGCTGCGGACCATTGCCATCGTAAAACACGTCGCGATCCTTGGAGAAAAACCGATAGCTGGTCGTGGTCGCCATGCGTTCCGAACCACCGAGGAATGCCTGCACTGCGCCGTTGGTTCCACGATACACCGCCGCCGCCGTCCAGTTGGCGTCGTTTTCCGCATAGCCGAGCCGTTGTCCCTGACACGTGTTTGCAAAATTTCCGCGCGCCAACTCGGCGGTTCCCCACCACGTTCCGCCTTGCAGCCCGTAATTCGCGCCAATGATCACTTCCACCAGATTGTGAACCTCCGGATTGAAGGGAATGTCATGGTTCGCCTCCACCGATTGAATGAAGCTGACATAGTTGGCCGCCGTTCCGGCCATGCAATGCGTCGTTCCAATGGAGACGCGGCTGGCGATAAAATCATACCAAGAAATGGCAAGATCATCGTCCAACGTGCAGCCGCCACCGAAATGAACGCCGGCAAAATTATTCGACGTTTGCAGATAGCCCAGAATGTCATGAAGATTTTGCTGTGAACCCTGTCCCCAGCCGTAGTCCGGCTCATTGAACCCCTGCGCCATCCACATCGTGCGGCCGGGAAAATTGGTTTTGAAGTTCCGCTGCCAGGCCGACATCATCGTCGCCCAACGATTCGGGTAAACCGTGCCGCTGCCGCTCTGATAGTAATTGGTCACGAAGCCGCCGGTGCCGGAAGACATGATCCAACGGGCATTGGTGCTGGTCTGCGAAGCCAGGCTGACCATGTTGGTCAGATCCAGCTTCATCTGCGGCGTGATGTCGTTCGTCACGGTATCATAAAACTCGAACACGACCTGCACCAGGTTCACCGTGTTAGTGCCCATGTATTGCAGACCGCGATACATGTTGTCGTAATTGGCCCAGCCCGTGTCCAAGCCCCAATTGGTGATGGCTGCGCTGACGCCGGGGCCGCTGGAGCTGAAAGTAAGAGTGTTGTTTACTTGAGCGCGAACCGGACTGACAAAAACGAAAAGCCCGAGGGAAAAAACCAACAGCCGGCATTCAACGCCAAACTCCGAAAGAAATTGCCGTAACGACGGTTCGTTGGAGGTTGATCGTGGAATGTTGAAGGTTGATTGCTTCTTCGTCTCCATAAAAAGCGGTCTTTATTAAGTGCAAAAGTACTATCGTATGCTTTGAAACATACCTGAACAATAGCCTTTTCGCAAACCGGCGCCATACGTATAAACGTATATAAGCGAACGATTTCGCAGATAATCCAGCCAATGCGGAGGTCCAGGCCATCTAAGTGACGCCGGAGAAAAAGTCGCCTGGGCTTTGAGCGCGTGGACGCCGCCCGCCGGCCTCGGCCCAGCCACGACGATTCAAATCCTGGACAAGCCGGCAACGAAATGAATTGCGTGTTTCATCCGTGCTCTTTCCGAAACACTTTAATCACCACCCCAGGTTGGTCAACCATCCAGACAACTGCGGACGGTCTTTAGAAGCTCATCCGAACCGAGCGGTTTTTGGATGAATGCCTCACCGGGTCCCAAATTGATTTCCTTGCCGGCGATTTCGGCGCTGTAGCCGCTAATATAAACCACTTTCAGGTCCGGCTTGTTCGTTTTGATTTGCCGCGCCAGTTCCCGTCCGTTCAACCCTGCGGGCATTACCAAATCGGTCAGCAGCAACGCGACCGACGCGCCATGCTCCGCCCAAACTTTCAGCGCTTCCTGGCCGTTGGCAGCCTCAAGAACCTGATAACCCTTTTTGGCCAGGATTTTTCTGAAGCTCATCCGCACGATGGCATCGTCCTCGGTCAGCAGGATTGTTTCCGTGCCACCGCACGGCTTGGGACGGCTCCCGGCAACGGCCAACTTCGTGGCAATGCTGATGGCCGGAATATAAACCCTGAAGGTGGTCCCGCTGCCCACCTCGCTCTCCACCGTCAGCCAGCCACGATGCTGTTTGACGATGCCAAACACGGTTGCCAGACCGAGACCCGTTCCCTTGCCCGGTTCCTTGGTGGTGAAAAATGGTTCAAAGATCCGCGGCAACACATCGGCCGGAATGCCCGTCCCTGTGTCGCTCACGCTCAAACAGACATAACGCCCCGGCGAAGCTTCGGAATGGCTGGCGGCATACGCTTCATCCACGATTTTTTCGGAGGTTTCGATGGCCAGCCGACCGCCCCCGGGCATGGCATCGCGGGCGTTGACCGCCAGGTTCATGACCACCTGATCGAGCATGCCCGCATCCGCATGAACCATCAGCGGCTTGGGGTGCAAATTCAACTGCAGGCGCACGTCCTCGCCAATGATCCGCTGAAGCATCTTGGTCAGATTGGTGACGACTCCGTTCAAGTCCAGATCCTGCGATTGCATGATTTGCCGCCGGCTGAACAGGAGCAGTTGGCGAGTAAGACTGGCCGCCCGCTCTGCATCGCTGCGGATTTGCTGGAAGCTGTCCCGCAGGTCGGCCGTTAAATTCTCCTCCATGGAACTCAGTTCAACCTGCAGGAGGATGGAGGTGAGTATGTTGTTGAAATCATGGGCCACGCCGCCGGCGAGCTGGCCGATCGCCTCAAGCTTTTGCGCCTGGCGGAACTGGCTTTCCAGCGCCATCTCTCGCGTGACATCCAGCTTGATCGCCATGTAATGATCGACGTTACCGGAAGCGTTGCGTACAGGCGATATGGTGGCCTCCTCCTCAAATATACTGCCGTCTTTTCGCTTGTTGATGAAATGGCCGCGCCAGACATCGCCGCGGCTGATCGTCGCCCAAAGTTGTTGGTAAAAGGCCGCATCCTGTTTGCCGCTTTTCAACAAGCCTGGCGCGTGCCCGATGACTTCCTGCCGCGAATAGCCGGAAATCCTTTCAAAGGCCGGATTGACATACAGGATCATGCCCGCGAGGTCGGTAATCACAATCGATTCCGCCGTCTGCTCCAGCGCCGTGCTCAGGCGCAGGCGTTCTTCCTCGGCTTTTCGCCGCTCCGTGATCTCCTCAACCGTCGCCACCGTGCGAAACGGCCGGCCGGTCGCGTCGCGAATCAGCGTCATGTTGACGGAAACCCAGACGTGACGGCCATCCTTGCGCAGATAGCGCTTTTCCATCCGGTATTCCGGTGCCTGGCCCGCCATGAGGCGCTGCCTCCGTTCCTGATCCGCCGGCCAGTCATCCGGGTGCACGAGTTCCTCAACGGTCATCTGAAGCAGCTCCTCGGCGGAGTAACCGGTGATCCGGGACATTTTCCGGTTCACCCGCACGAGGCGGGCCGTAAACGGATCCGATTGGGCGACGCCAACCGAGGCGGTTTCAAACATGGCCCGAAATTGCGCCTCGCTGTCGCGCAACGCGTCTTCCACGCGTTTGCGCCGGGTGATGTTCTCGTGCTCAACCACCAGTCGCAGCGGCTCGTCGCCAATAAACCGCGTCACCCGGCCCAAAAACCAGCGTTCCTCGGTGGCTGAGTGGCACGGATATTCCATGCTGAATTCCGGTTCGTGTCCCAGCAGCACGCTTCGCATTCCCGCCGCGAAGGTCCGCGCGTTCTCCGCCTCCGCGCCCACAGCCGCATCGCAAACTGCCAGGTAATTGGCGCCGACCACGCCGGTCACGCCCGCGCCGGCGTTCTCCTCCCAAAACCGGCGCCACGCCCGGTTGATGGCCAGAATCGTTCCCGCCCGGTCCAAAATGGCAATATGCGCGGAGAGCGAGTCCAAGGTGTTCATGGCGAACCGCTCAGATTCCTCCAAGGCCGCCTCCGCCCGCTTACGCTCGGTGATGTCGCGCGCGAACACCAGCACACTTTGTCGGTCGCGATAAAAGAACGGCACCGCCGAGATAATCGTGTTCACCTGCGAATCGTCCTGGCGCAATATAATTCGCTCGTCGCTGACGGTCGGCTGCCCGAATTCGTCGAGCCGCCGCATCCGCTCGCGAATTTCTTCCCGGCATTCAGGTGGAAAACGCTCCAACACCGGCTGGCCCAGCAGCACCTCCGGACCGTCGACGCCAAACAAACGTGCAGCGGCGGCGTTTAAATAGGAAAACGAGTCCTTGGTCCGGATAAAAATTGCCTCCGGCGCCGTTTCCACCAGCCTGCGAGTAAGTGAAGCAGGGTTTGCCGGTTTCATCATGAACATACTCATACACATAACTGTCCGGCAGATTGTCGCCCACCACCCGCAGGCGCGCCTCATTTTCCTCAAGCTTTTCGGTTGACCGCCGGATTTCCCGTGCAGAGCGGTCGAGAGCCAGTCCAAGGAAAACGGCGGTCAACAGTACTGCCAGAAAGCCATTGGCCAGCTCCCAGAAATCCTCCGTCGCGTGGTTATGAACGAAGCGCTCCAGCAACCAACTGAAGGACAGAATCCAGACGGTATTCAACCCGACATACCACAACATGATTTTCGCCACCCGGCCTCGGGTTGGAATCCACGCGCCCGGCGGCTTTGCCGTTGGTTTTGCCATAATTTAGACTCCGACGAGAATTTGAAACAAACAGCGCAACATCAGGACTTTGTTATTTGACGTTTCACTCTAAACTGTCAGCAACCGGCTATCCGGTCATTTACACCGTCGTCAGGATACCGATCTGCTATCGGCTTCTCCGGACCCTTGCTTGAGACCAAAATCGAGAAACATTGGGACAGGAAAATACCAGGAAAACGAATTGATGGCCCTTGACGCATAAAGGCTAATGGCTTAAATAAGCCACTGTGAATGCCTTGGCCAGGTTGGGGACTTGGAGGAATTGGCGCGGTGCGGCTGGCTTGTGCCTCTTGTGCCTGTGGGCCGGTTCCGCGGGAGCGTCCATCAATGTCGTCAGCTATTGGCGGATGGGCGAAGCCGACACCGGCGACGCTGCGGGGGTGCCTGCCGCGAAGGCGAGCGACAGCGTCGGGCAGAACACCCTCACGAATGCCGGCCAGTGCTTTTATTCGGGTGATGTGGCCGCCACCGCGGCCGCGCACACCGGCAGTTCGCTTTCCGTCAGTTTTTCCGGCCCCGGCGCGTACGCGCGCGGAAACCTGGTTTCCATCGCCGTGGACAATTTTGGGATCGAAGCCTGGGTCAAAACCACTTCCCTTGGCAATCAAATCATCGCCTACAACGGCAACACTTCCCTTAATGGCTGGGGTTTGATGGTCTCCGGATCCTATTGGACGGCGCTGTTCGGCGGCTTGCTCATTTACCAGACGCAACCAGTCACCACCAACGTCTGGACCCACTTGGCCGTGGTGCGGGCGAGCGGCAAGGCCACGATGTACGTGAATGGCATTGTCGTGGCGACCACCCTGACTTCGCCCGTTTTTCCCTCCGGCAGCTTTGCGCTGGGCGCCGATCCGCAAAATCTCACCAACGAGTTCCTCCACGGCCAGCTTGACGAGGTGCGGGTTTTCAATTTCGGCAGCGGGCAATTCACCACCAACGACCTGCTGTATTTCGCCGGCGCCCCGCTGCCGGTCACCGAAATTGCGTTCGATGCCACGGCCACCAGCGCAACCCTGAGTGGCACGGTCAATCCGGACGGCCTTGCGACCAGTTGGTGGTTTCAGTGGGGCACGACCACCAATTATGGCAACACGATCCCCGTGCCCGTGGCCACCCTGCCCCCGTCCACCGAGTCGCAACCGGTTGGCATACCGCTGCCGGGCCTCAGTCCGGCGACCCAATACCATTATCGGGTGGCGGCTGCCAACAGCGCCGGATTGGCCTATGGCAGCGACAACGTGTTCTCGACCGCGTTGCTCTTTAATCCGGTTCCCCCGGCCGGCGCCCGCCTTGCCCAAACCTCCGCCAACGACGCCATTGTCGTTCCGGGCCAGACGGTTACATATTCGGTGCCACTCAATGCGGGTCAAGTCCTCAGCGCCGTCCTTCAGCCGGCCGGCGGCCTTATCCCCGCAGTCCAGGTGACTGACCCCAGCGGCTCCCCCTTCGCACTGTCCTCCGCACCGTCCGTGAATCAGAACATTCTGCTGGAGTCGGTTCCGGTTCTCCTCTCCGGCACCTACCAAATCACCGTAAGCGGGGTCGAGGGTACGACCGGTGCATATCAACTTTCTTTGGTCTTGAACGCGGGAATCGAACAGGAGCGTTATTTGGACCAGCCAAATAATTCTCCGGCCACCGCCGAAAACCTCATGCCCGGCGCCATCCCCGTGGAGAGCGGACAGCAGATGGCCGTGATTGGTGATTTTGCCGGCCGCCCTTCCCAGCCATGGCCGGATCCCGCCGATTTTTACCGGCTGTTTCTTTACCAAGGGCAGACTGCCTCCTTCCTGGTCACCAGCCTGCAGGCCGGCGCCAGCCAACTCAGGCTCGAAGATGGCGTCGGAAACATCCTCGCGCTGGGCCTGGGCGGGTTTCAAAACGTCACCCAAGCCGTCATCAATTTCACAGCCACCTATTCCGGCTATTATTATGTGGTGGCCACGGGCGATTCCGGGGTTCGGTACAGCTTGGTTGCCTCCCTGGACGCGGCCTTCGAATTGAAGCCGGCGGCGAGCACCTCCCTGTCGGGCTTGACCTCGATTTATGGAACCCTGGTCGCGCTGACCAATACCATGGACGAAGCCACGTTCACCGTTCCGGCTAACGTCGGAGATAACCTCCATTTTGCCACGGCAACCCCTGCCTCGGGTCCGGTTGAACTGGAGAACATGCTGTACCCGGAACTGTTGCTGTTCGACTCTAATGGCGATCTCGTGGCGGTTGCCGCCGGCAACGCAGGCGATGGCCGGAATTCGGTGATCGATTTCACCGTGCCGTCTGGATACGCAGGATCTTGGTCCATCGAGGTCACCTCGTCGCCGAATACCCCAAATCCCACCGCCGGTGACTTTGTTCTAACGGCCACAGGCGCCACGGGAAATCCGCTGGCACCATTTTATTGTGCCAGCAGCATCCCAGCCGCTGGTGCGACGGTGGCCCCACCGGCCACGATCACGGCTTCCTTTAACCAACAAGTTTACGGCGGCGCGTCCCTGACTCCGGGGGAAATGGAGGTCAATGGCGTCCCCTGCGTGGCGGTCGTCCTGTCCGGCCCAAACAGTGTAACTTGGACTACCGCTCCAGGAGCTTTTGCCTCCGGCAATTCGATTCCGAATATATTAACGATCGGGGCCGATTACCTTGGAAACCAAGTCAGCGACCTCAGCGGCAACACCCTGACGCCTTTCTCGGAAACGTTCTTCACTTCAACCTCCCTCATTCCGCCGACCGCGCCACCAGAAACCATCTCCGCCGTGCAGGGCACGCCCACGAATATCCCAGCCTCGCTTTTGTTGAGCAACGACAGCAGCCCGATCGGTGGTCGGCTCAGCCTTCTCAGCGTGGCCAGTTCGACCGGCGCAACGGTGCTCTTGACCAACAGCGGGACCATCGTGGCTTACACGCCCCCGCCGGGTTTCGCGGGACTGGATCAATTCAGCTACGTCCTCAGCGATGGCCGTCTGACCAACACCGGAGTCGTCACCGTCATCGTCACCTCAACCGGCGCGCCGCCTTATGACCGACTGGCGATGACCGGCCCGCCCGATGATCTGCTTTTCAAGTACTCCGGCCTCCCCGGGCAACCATACACACTTCAGTCCGCGCCGACGCTGTTGGGACCTTGGACGGACCTGTACCCGATGCCGGTTGCCGGCATGAACGGTTTGATCCAATACACCAACCGCACTTCTTCGCCGCCAGAAATCCAGTTTTTCCGCATGCGCCAATTCCCCTGAACCGCTACGCTACGGCGTCAGGGTCTTGACGGTCAGACCGGCAAAACTGGAAAGTGAAAATTTGTCGTCGGTGCAATAATCGCGCACGCCAACCATGCCGCCGGAGAAATGATCGTCGTGAACGTCAATGACCGGCTGTTCATTGATGAAAACCTTCAGGTGCGTATCCACCGCTTCCACCTTGAGGCGGTAAAATTTGTTCGGCGCGCAGCTCATGGGCGGCGTGGCAATGACGTGCCAGGAATTGCTGACGTAGCCAAATTCCATCCGCGACATCTGGGGATTGATGCCCACATAATAGCCGCAATAGGCGTCCGAGCCGATGTCCGGCTTGCTGGCGCGAAAGATCAATCCCGCATTGCCCTGGGCGCCGGCCAGCACATCCGCTTCGTAGATAAAATTGGTGAACGCCGTGTCCATGGCGAACGCCTTGGGCCCATTCGGGGACTCGGGCATCGTGCTCAAGGTGCCGTTGCGCACGACCCAGTTTCCGCCAAAGACCGTCCAGCGCCGGCTCCAGGACGGATCGAAGTCCTCGCTCAAGGAGCTGGCGACCGGCTGCGGCGTGCCCAGCCAGGGGAACCAGCTAATGCGCAGATGTTGCGAGCCGAAGGGGACCAGCGTCACCTTTTCCAGGGGCGCCGCGGCGGCCACCGGACTCACGGGCGGCTCAAACGCGTGCGTGCCGCGCCAGCCTATCGTCCAATCCGGCAATTGCCGCGCTTGCGCCTCCAGCGCGACCGATGGCTGTGCCGGATTAAACGGATTTTCCGGGACCGCGAAATTGGTGAAGGCCAGCGAAGCGGCCGGGTTGGCCGGATCCAACTGCAACGCATAGTTCCAGGGCGTCGTGGCGTGCAGTTCGAATTCATCAAAACCGAGCTTGAGCGGATCGGGCGTGCGGATGTTCCACCGCTCCCCGATCTTCAAAGAATAGACGAGCGGTCCGCGGCTGACGGACACCGAGCGGCTGGGCCCCATCTGCAGTTGCACGGGCATGGGCAGCTTTACCACCACGGAATCCCCGTTTTTCCATTTGCGCTCCAGGCGATGAAAAGAGGTGGCCGTCAACCGTCCTTGGGCTCGGCCGTTGACGATGACCGTGGCATTGGTACACCAACCGGGAATCCGCAGCGCCAAAGGAAACGTGACCGGCTTGCTCACCGACACGAGCAGGGACACCTGATCGGTGAAGGGATAGCCGGTATCCTCGACCACTTGCACCCGGGCACCCCGCACCAGCGAGTTCACGACGGTTGGCGCATAGGCAACCAAAGCCAAACCGCCATCGTCGGTGGCCGCCCATGAGTTTTGCGCGAATTTCGGCCAGCCCATGTGAAAATTATAGCGGCAGCAAGGGAAGCCGGAGTTCGGCCCGGGAAGGATCGCATTGGGATAATCCTGACCGAAGCCGTGTCCGCCG
>Ga0182030_10027404_pt1 | contig 10248 bp, 7 predicted proteins | sample 812S3MmetaG_FD_121299 | JGI IMG/M metagenome (GOLD analysis project Ga0182030, IMG submission 121299) | Permafrost microbial communities from Stordalen Mire, Sweden - 812S3M metaG (Illumina Assembly) | ecosystem: Environmental > Terrestrial > Soil > Wetlands > Permafrost | place: Sweden... | reverse complement strand
GTTTGGGATGACGAACACCTTGGGTTGGCTGATGGTCGTGATGATGTTGGGGGCACATGACGTGAAGTTGTCGAAGACGATTGATCCGTTATGCAGGTGCAGGCGGGACAGGTCGTTCGAGTCCGTGAGAATGGTGCGGTACGCGTTGCGATAGGACTTGTCGGCCTGGCTGAGATGCGCATCGAAGATCGGTGCCAAAAGCGCCGACTCTTCGGGTGCGGTGTTGGCGTTGAACATGGCGGCGCCGGTGGTGACAAAAGCGGGCACCAACAAGACCAGGGCCAGCACGACCCCGAGCGCCGCCGCGAGCGGCCTTGAACGCGTGCCGGCCACCGATGCCGCGGCGTCTGGCGTGGCGGGGTGCGCGACGGGCGGGGCGGACAGGGCGGCGACGAGACTCGCGACCAAGAGGACCTCGAGGGGAACCACGGTGATGTAGTAGCGGTAGAAGTCCTCGATGCTGTTGTGTAGGTACGCCAAGGCATCGAAGGCCAACGCACCGCCGATCACCCCGATGGGGCCGAGGATCCGGGCGTCGCGGCGCCGGAGCGCGACGATGACGGCGGCAACGACGATCACGATGAGCAGCGGCGCCAACGACGCGATCGCATGGACCTCGTAGGTCACCCGTGCCCCGAGGTGTTTATGGGTCAAGAAGGCCTCTTGTGAGGAGTTCCCGTAGATGGAGGAGAACTGCGGGAAGAACTCACCCACGATCACGAAACTCGTGATGGCCCACCCGGCGGCGGCGACCAGGAAGGGCAAGAAGAAAATGCAGCCGTCGTGCACCGCAATGGTAAGGCGCGAGCCCGCTGAGGCCAGGGTGCGGCGGTACGAGATGATGACAACGACGATCGCTCCGGCCACCGCCGCCCCGGCCGCCTCATTGCGCGTCAGGTAACAGAATCCGAGAGCGATGCCGGCGTAGGCGAGGGACTTGATGTGCTCTTCGCGGATCCACTGGAGCAGGTAGCGCGTCGAGGCGACCAAGGTGAAGAGGTAGAGGCCCTCGCTCATCCCGTTGGCGGCGTAGTAGAAGATCATTGGCGAGAGAGCGAACAGAGCGGTCAGGACCAGCCGGGGCACTCGCTGGACGCCCCATTCGCGCATGGCGCATCGCAGCTGGTGGACCGCCCCCACCGTGCCGATCACGCTGACGAACACTCCGGCCATGTCGCGGTGCGAGAGCGCGGGCCACAGGTGGTTGCCGAGTAAGAAGACCATGTCGGACAGTGATTGCAGCGGTTCCCAGACAAAGCCGATGGCGGCGAGGTGGGGATCGCGCGAGTACAAGACGTAAAAACCGTTGGCCATGCGGGCCACGGCGTCTTGGCTGAGACTGCCGTAGCGAAACGTCAGCAGGCAACCGGCGGCCAAGTAGAGCGCAAAGGTGATGACGACGACCACACCGCCCTCGCACCAGAGTCGCCGGCCAATCGAATGCCCCAGCCGAGCGAGGCGCCCGTGTCGAGGGTGGTGACGCGACGTGGCTTGGACGTGGTGCGACGGGACTGATTGGGTGGGATCTTCAACGGTGAGGGTCATGGTCGCTCAACTCGGGTCCACGTCGACCACGATGGGATTCGTCCCCACAGTGTCCACTTCGCAATCGCCATAATCTCCTCGCCGACCGCTACGGGTAGTTGAACGTGAACGTCGTGGTGGCACAGTCGCCCGGCGTGTGCGTCACCACGAAGAATTGATCGGGGGACGCACTGCTGGGCCAGACGGACAGGGACGCCTCTGAGGAAAGGCAGGCGGTCGACGGGTCATTGGTCGCAAAGCCAAGCAGTTGACCAATGGAAGTCGAGATGGGCAGGGACGGCTGTTGCGCGGCCGGGGTCAGCGTGACCGATTGTCCGAGCCAGGTGCCCGTGTAATCGAACGAGCGGGGCCCTGTCGTCGTCGTGGTCGACGGCGGGGTGGGCGACGTCGTGGTTGATTGGGGGACGGTGGTTGTCGTGGCCGTCGGTGGCGCGACATTGACCGGGGTCGGTGGGCTCGTGCCGCCCGACGGTGTGGTCGACGTGGGACCGGCAAGTCCGTCTCGAGCGGCCGGGGCGAAGCCGAGGAGGGCCGGCAACAAGTTGGGATCGTTGTCGTCCATGCCGAGGGCCCAGATGCCGACTCCCGCCAGATTGTTCGCGTCGGCAAGCTGGGCGGCGTCGTAGAGGGAGGTCGGGTCCTCGAAGAACGTCTCGTGCCACTGATTGCCGACCTCGTACGACGTCCACGCGGTATGGGTCGTGGCATCCCAATAGACCTTGTGCCCACTCGCCATGACCTGGCCATAAGTGACGTCGGTCGCGGGCCCGGTGGCTTGGGCGCCCAGCGTGCCGTCACTCGTCGGCCAATCGACCCCGAAATAGGGGAGCCCCAATATGACCTTGGATGGGGCAACGACCGCGTCGTACTGGTCGATCGTGGCCGTATCGCTGAACATGCCGCTGGTCAGCGGCGATACCGGGGATTGGCTGGCGCCCAGGTTCAGGCCGTATTCCATGACGAAGAACCCGTCGACGGCCGGTGCGAGGGCGGCAATGTTGTAAAAGCCGCCGGTGTCACCGGCCGAACTCGCGTAGGTGTCCATGGTCACCTGGTAGTGCGGGTTGGCCGCGTGGAGCGCGGCGGAGACCCCGGTGACCAAGTGGGTGAGGCCGGCCTGGTCCGCGCTGCCGTTTCCCTCGAAATCGAGATTCACCCCGTCGAGATTCTTGGTCTCGATGGCGCTGAGAAGCGCACTCGACAGCGTGGCGGGCGCAGTCGGAGACGAAGTCAGCTGGTCGAGCGAATGTTGGTCGAAGCAGTTGACCGTGAGGACCACCCGGTCCCCGGCCCCGTGGGCCCTCGTGATGAGGTCCGACAAGTTCTGGCTTTCGTAACCATCCCACCCCGGGCCACTCTCATCCAATGTCCCGTTCGCGTTGACGTCGATACTGAAGTAGGCGAGCGTCGAGATGTCGTTGACGTTGAAGCCCGCACTCTGCGCAAGCGTCCAATAGGGCGCGAAGCCGAAGACCTCGTGGGGCTTCAACGGTGGTTGGTTGGCAATACTCGGCGGTGCGGGGGCCGGTACCGTCGTTGCCGGAACGAGATTCGCGACCGGACTTGCGCCACGCAAGGAGACGGATGCGCCGTTGATCGATCGCGCGTTGCCCAGCGACCTGTTCTGGGCGTAGGCGGCCTTCGTCGGGCCACCGAGGTTCCCGACGAAGCCAATGGTGGCGCCAAGGGTGGCCAGGATCAAGGCGGTGGCAAGCAGGGCCTGGCGGCCCCGCGTCGTCTGGAGTCTCGGCACGGCTTGGTGCGCGGCTTCGCCGCTGCGTCGAGCGAGAAGGACCACCGCCGCTCCGCCACGCTGGGCCAGCGCCCGGGTAGATCGTGCGGCTGAACCGAACCATGTTGGTGCAGGGGCAGTCGGGGCGCCATCGGTCGCCAGGGCGTCGCTCGGACGACTGGCTGCCATCACAATCGCGCGTCCGATGGCTTGCTCGACGCTGCAGCCTTCGCCAAGGGCTGCACTCACCACGTGCCAATCGAGCTCGGGTGTGCCGCCAGACCCTGATGTCGCCCGGGGCTGGCGTTGTGCAAAGTCGGCGATGAACTGCGCCGCCAGCGCAAAGGACCCTTCCTCGAGTCCGCCCGGTGTGCGAGGGGGCCGGCCCGGCGTTTCTGTGTCGCCCATCAGCTGGCGACCGGTGAGTGCACCACCCACACCGGCGTGTACCGGTACCGAGGCACCGGGACCACGAACCGACGACGGGTCGGAGCTTGCGTGAGAATCCCGGCGCAGCAATTGATGCGCACCGTGAGGGGAATGGCTCGGGACATTTTCGACCTTGTTCGGATATCGATCACGTCGGACGACGCGCAGTGATGCTTTGGAAATCGATTACGGCGTGCCGGTTGCCCTGGGCGCAGATGGGGGCGCACCGATCTCATCTGTGGCCGGTGGGGGGCCAAGCATGGTGTTCAATGTGCTGAGTTCTTCGACCAACTTCTCGTTGATGCTCGAGAACCCAACGATGGCGTCTTGGAGTTCACTCGCCTTTTCGGTCGAAAAGCGTGATTGGTGCTTCGCTTCCTCGCGTATGGCCTCGGCCTCTTCGTGGGCTTCTCGGACCATCTGCGCAGCCTTCTTCTCGGCCTCGGCAAGGATTTCGTGGATCTGTCCCTCGAGCTTGGTCAACGCCGCCTCGGTGAACTTTTGGGCTTCGACGAAGAGCCGACCTATCTCGAGTTCGGTCGTGCGCACCGCAGACACCTGGTGCATCTGCTCGTTGGCCCGATCCAGCCGGCTCTGGAGCTCTTCGATCGCACTGGTTACGTACTCGATCTCATCGCTCGCCGACATGACCGCAGCGGTTTGCGCGTCCACTCGGTCAGGGACGCTTTTTGGGTCGGCGTGGCGACCTGTCGGTGCGCTGGGTGCTTCCACGCTCGAGACGTCGTCCTCGTTGATGTCCGCGTAGGCGGCGCTGCTCGTCATGACAGAGCGTTCTTACCAGCGCGTCGGGGCCATCACAAAGGGGATTGCACAAGATTTGCTTGGCGTTCACCTTGCGGCAAGACGGGCAACCTGGACGTCACCGGATCCGACACCCACAGCGGAGGAGGTGGGATTTGAACCCACGGTTGCTTTCACAACACACGATTTCCAATCGTGCCGATTCGGCCGCTCTCGCACTCCTCCGAGAATGCAGCCTGGTCAGGCTAGTCGGGCTGGCGCTAGGTCCTGGGCCAGCTAGTTTGGGGATCTGCATTGCGCCGAAGTTGGGTGCGGTGGCCGGGTCCTGCGCAACGGCCGCTCGTGAATCGAGTCAGGGTCGGAAGGCAGCAGCTCTCAGCGGGTATGGCCGGGTGCCGTAGCCAACCTGGCCACCGCACCGAGCCTCGGCGCCCCTGTCAGAGGGCACCGGTAGGCTCGACCCTCATGGCCGACGTCCCCTTTGTCTCGCTGTACCGGCGCTTCCGACCGGGACGATTCGATGAGTTGCGCGGGCAGGACCACGTGGTGCGGGCCCTGCGCAGTGCCGTGCGCGACGACCGGGTGTCGCACGCGTATCTCTTCAGTGGGCCCCGGGGCACCGGGAAGACCTCTTCGGCGCGCATATTGGCCAAGGCCCTCAACTGCGCGGCGCCCGTCGAGGGTGAACCGTGCGGCGAGTGCACCTCGTGCATCGAGATCACCCAAGGAACGTCGCTCGATGTCCACGAGCTGGATGCGGCATCGAACAATGGGGTCGACGCCATGCGTGACCTGGTGGCCCATGCTGCCCTCGGCACCCCGGGTCGCTGGAAGGTCTACATCGTCGACGAAGTCCACATGTTGTCCAATGCTGCCGCCAACGCCCTCCTCAAGACATTGGAGGAGCCACCCAGCCATGTGGTCTTCGTCTTGGCCACCACCGATCCGCAGAAGGTTCCTCCGACCATACGGAGCCGGACCCAGCACCTTGAGTTCCGCCTCCTCCCCGCTGACACCCTCCATGACCTGTTGGCCTCGGTCAACGAGCAGGCGGGACTGGCCATGGACGAGGAATCGGTGCAGGTGGCGGTGCGCAGAGGCCGAGGGTCGGCACGCGACGCGCTCTCGGCGTTGGACCAAGTAGCCGCGTCGGGCACCGCCGATGCGGCTCGTCCCGATCTCGACACGGTGCTCGAGGCAATCGCCGCCGGTGACGCACCGACTGTCTTGGTCACCGTCAGTGAGCTGCTCGCCCGGGGGTGGGGTCCCCAGCAATTGGCCACCGAGCTGGTGGATGATCTTCGTCAGGCCTTCTTGGCCACCTTGGCTCCGCAACTGTGTGCGGTGTCGGGACCCGAGCGGGCTCGGTTCACCACGTTGGCCGAAACCATGGGGCTGGCTCGTCTGGTGCGCGCTATGGAGCTCCTCGGCCACGCGCTGGTCGATATGCGCGACGCCCCGGACGCACAAGTCGTCTTGGAGATCGCCCTGGTGCGTACATCGCGTCCCGACCTCGACACTGGGGTCGATGCCCTAAGCGAGCGGGTGGCTGCCCTCGAGCGGATGGTGGCAACCGGTTCGGTGCCAGAGCGCCCCTCGGTTTCGCGACCCCCGCTCACCCCGGCCGCTCCACCCGCGAGCGCGCCAGCCGTTGAGGTGGGTCGTCGACCCTCCGTCGGAGCAGTCCTTCGCCAAAAAGGAGCCACGGCCGAGCCCGCACCAGAGCCGGCCGACACCCCTGCGCCACCTGAAGCGCACGGGGTCGAGACGCCCGCGCCGTCTCAGCCGGGTGCGGCCCTGCCCGTTGACCGCGACAGCCTGTCGCAGGCGTGGGGCGACTCGATTCTTCGAACACTCCCCGCCCGCGTCAAAGCCGTCTACAGCGCGGGGCGCTTCGTTGCCGTGGACGACGACGGTGCCCACTACGCCCTGCCCAATGCCGCGCACCGCGATCACTGTGTTGAGTTGGCGCCCCAGGTCGAAGCCGCGTTGCGCCAGCATTTTGGTGCACCGATCCACTTGGTGTTGGTGGTCGACCAGGGCCCAACCGAGGTGGCAGCGGCGAGAGCCCCGGCATCGAGCAAACCGTCGGTGTCCGACACGGTCGACGTCGACGAGATCGACTTCGACGACGTCCGCAAGGCCACCGCAACCGAGGTCGACGAAGCATCAGCGGCGGAAGCCAGGCTGCTCGAAGCATTTCCCGGAGCCGCCGAGGTGGCGGACTAGATGTTCACCGGACCGTTGCGTGCACTGATCGACGAGCTGGGCCGACTCCCCGGAATCGGTCCGAAATCGGCCCAACGCATTGCCTTTCACATCTTGAAGGTGCCTACAGAAGATGCTCACCGGCTCTCCGATGCGATCGTTGCGGTCAAAGAGCGCACCACCTTGTGCGAGCGTTGCTTCAATGTGGCCGAAGGAGGGGCGCTCTGCGCGATCTGCAGCGATGATCAGCGTGATGGCACGATCTTGTGTGTGGTCGAAGACCCCCGCGACATCGTTGCCGTCGAGCGCACCGCACAGTTCGTCGGCCGCTATCACGTGTTGGGGGGAGCGCTGAATCCGCTCGAAGGTGTGGGTCCCGAACAGTTGAAGGTGCGTGAGCTCTTGGCCCGTATCGATGATGGACAGGTCAAAGAAGTCATCGTGTGCACGAACCCCAATCTTGAGGGTGAGGCGACGGCGATGTACGTGTCACGCCTTCTCACGCCACTTGGTGTGGTGGTCTCCAAGCTGGCCAGCGGTCTGCCCGTTGGTGGCGATCTCGAGTACGCCGACGAGCTCACCTTGGGTCGCGCCCTCGAAGGCCGCCGAACCATCGAAGCCTGAGACCGGCGCCGGGGCACCCCGGTCGCCCCACCATCAGTTTGCCTCGTGTTCACGCGTTGACGACGGCGGTTTACCTGACGGAGGAACGAAGTAACGCAACCGCCCCAACCCGGGTCACGTGCCTTGACGTCACGAAAAATCGCGGTCACCTTAAGTGCATGTCACCCACCGATGACCTCACCGCGCCCCCGCAAGGTCACGCGCCAGCCACCGGGGCCATCGATGGCGCCCCGGCCGAGGCCCCCGACCACATGCCGGCACCCGGAGCGCTGCACCTCGTCGAGAAGCGGACCTGGAAGACGTGGCAGCTCGCGCTCGCGGTGGTGCTGGCCGCGGTTGTCGGGATGGCGCTGAACTACCACACCGTCGGGAGCTCTCAAGCATCGACGTCGCGCGCGTACACGTTGCCGCCGCCCGCCGCGTCGAGCGGATCGACGACCACGAGTACCCCTGCGTCTGGGGGATCGACCGCCAAGGGCACGGCGACGACAACGACCACACCTGGCGGCGTCACCACTACGACCGCGCCAGCGTCGGGTACCACCACACCCACTACCGCAGGTGTGGCCCGGGTCTTGTTGGCCTCGCCCCAGCAGTCGGGCAACTGGACCAGTACCGCGTTCACCACGACCGCAGCCAACTGGAACATCGGGTGGGCCTTCCGGTGCACCCCACCGCCGGCCGGTGGCCCCTCTTTCCAGATTTTCGTCGTTCCGGCGGGGGGGAAGCCATCGGCGACGCCGGCGGTGACTCAGACCGGCGCGTCAGGACAATCGGTCACCGCACAGTCGACCCTTGGGTCCCAGACCTTGATGGTCGAGACGTCGGCCAGCTGCGTGTGGATCGTCAAGGTCACCGGCTCATAGGTCCAAAGACGAAAGAGTGCCAGTTCGCCTCAGTCGGCGTCGGGAGAACTCCGGGGCTTTCGGGGGAGTCGGGCCAGCTTGTCATCGAGCTCGGTGAAAAAGTCGTAGTCGCGCTTGGCCTGGCGCATGGGCCCGCCGCCCTTGATCGCGGCGTCGCCGACGTCGGATGCTCGGTTGGCAACGAAGGGACGTGCGTCTTCAACCAGACGAAGTGTCGGCACGATCCCGATGTCGATCAACCGGGACGCTAACTCGGGTTGAGCACCCCGCGGCGACGGCGATGGCGTCGACGTGGCCAGGTCCGTTCGCATGTCACGCACGCGTTGGACCAAGAGTGACTCGCCTTGGGCGAGTCGACCGAGAAGGTCGGTGATCTCGTCAAGGAGTACTTCGGGTTGTGCGAGCGCCATGGCCGCCGATGGTAGCCCGCTGACCATCCAGCGGTCGTGGCTGGGTCGATCGATCCGCACCCGAACCCACCAGAACTCACGACGACGGACGGTTCGAAGCAGCGATGGTGCAGCGCGCCGGGCCCAAAAATTCGGGTGCATGGTAGGGGGCGTCTGACCGTTGCGCAACTCGGTAACGCCCATTGTGACAGCTCGGAAAACGACATCCGACGGCGAGATGTTTTCTGTGTGTCACAAGGGAATTTGGCTTGAGGTGTGGCACCCCATATGTCAGAACAGTCCTGCTGAGTCATTCCCCCTCAAGTCACTACGTCATCGCAAAGGAGCAAATTTCATGTCGATTCGACACGTCGCCAGGACGGTGGTCATTTCAGCCGCCGCAGTGGCGGCGGCTGGGACCTTGACCGTTGTTTCCCTCGCCTCTCCGGCCGGCGCTACCGGTCCGACCAACGGCAGCACCGTCGCGACTGCAGCCACCCCGGTGGGATCGGTCGCCAACGGACCGTTCTCGAGCGGCCAGAACATCAATGTCGTCGTTCCGGCCGGCAGCCTCTTCAGCCCCACCTTGAACATCAACGTCGTCGAGTGCGCAGCCCCCGGTGGCGTGATCCCGACCGACCCGAGCGCCTGCGACGGCAACACGATCAACGGCCCGACGCTCAAGCCCAACGCCGACGGGTCGATCAACTTCCAGAGCTACACCGGTTCGCTCTACGAGATCTTGGCGCTCCCTGATGCCAACCTCGGCGAGACCACCGGCCCGACGTGCGACCTGGCCCACGCCTGCGTGCTCTACATCGGCCAGAACCAGAACGACTTCACCGCACCGCACGTCTGGTCGCAGGTCTTCTCGGTGAAGCCAAACGCCACCGACTCGGGTGCGAACCCAGGCGACGGGACCCCTGAGGTCCCCATGGCCATCATGCTCCCGATTGCCGCCATCGGCATCATCGGTGGCGCAGCCCTCATCCATCGCCGTCGGAACAACGCCAAGGCCAAGGCGTAGCAGAGGGGGGTCGTCACCGGCTCGGTGCCGATGGCGACTCACACCGTTCATCCACCGCATTGCGGTTGGTCTCACAAAAAACTCAATGCAGCACCTCACTCAAAAAGGAGTAGCGCGAAAAATGCACAAACAAAAGCTGCGCAAGCGCCTGGCGCAAGCAGCAGGACTGGGCACAGTGGCTCTGACCGCATCGCTGTTGGTCGGGGCCGGCGTGGCCACCGCGGCCCCAGCGGACCCCCAAGGTGGCGCGACACCCGTCGCCCCGCACTTCTACAACGGCAACGTGGAATCCATCCGTGACTCGGGCTCTGACACCACGTTCTTCATGATGCAAAAGCTGGGCGACCTCTTCACCGGGGCCGGCCTCTACGGCTGCGTCTTGAACTCGAGCGCCGGCCAAGCCCTCTTCAACACATCCGACCCGGCGTCGGCCACCACCAACCTGAGCTACTTCTGTGCTTCGGGACAGAATGTGGCGACCACCGACACCGCTGACAACTGGGACCGCACCGAGGTCAGCGAAGGCGTGGACAACGTTGGTTCCGGGGCGGGCCAAGGTCAGCTGTGTGGCAGCCAGACCACCCCGCTTCCCGTGGACTTCTCTCGTTCGTCCAAGCCGGCCAGCTCGTGTGCCACTCTCGCGCAGACCGGCTACGCCAAGGACGG
>Ga0182030_10027402_pt1 | contig 10249 bp, 8 predicted proteins | sample 812S3MmetaG_FD_121299 | JGI IMG/M metagenome (GOLD analysis project Ga0182030, IMG submission 121299) | Permafrost microbial communities from Stordalen Mire, Sweden - 812S3M metaG (Illumina Assembly) | ecosystem: Environmental > Terrestrial > Soil > Wetlands > Permafrost | place: Sweden... | reverse complement strand
TACCGCTTGAGCGAAGGGACAATTGACGCCGAACGCACCAGGAGGTCGCGAGCCGACGCGACGCGGCGGTTGGTTGGCGAGATGACGCGGCCCACCATGGTGGAGAGATCGATCATCGCCCTGGCGTGCTTGCGGCGCTCCACGTCGTAGCTGTCCAGCAGCCTGTCGCCGGCCCGACCGCCCACCACGGCGGCCAGCTTCCAGCCCAGGTTGGCGGCATCGCGGATGCCGCTGTTGTAGCCCTGCCCCTGCCACACCGGCATCAGATGCGCGGCGTCCCCGGCGAGCAGTAACCGACCGCGACGGAACGCGCCGGCGATTCGCGAGTGATGCGTGTAGACGCGGCGCCGGATCACATCGACCCGGTCGGGGTGCGGCACCATCCGCGCCAGCATCTGGGTCAGAAACGCCGGATCCTCCGCCTGCTCGTCGGATTCGTCGGCGTGAATCATGAACTCGAAGCGACGGATCCCGTGCGCAATCGAGATCGAGGCGTACGGGCGTTCGGGGTCGGCGCCCACCTCGCTGTTCGGGTGGCCCAGCGGATCGTTGGCGATATCGACAACCAGCCACCGTGTCGAGGACGTCGTACCGTCGAAGGAGACCCCCATCGCGCGGCGCGTCATGCTGCGCCCACCGTCGCACCCGACGACGTAACGCGCGCGCACGCTGGAAGCCTCGCCGTCACCGCCGAGCGTGACGGTGACGTCGTCGGCGGCTTCTTCGCAGGCTGTCATGGGGCGGTCCCACCACACCTCGACGTGTTCGAATCTGTTCAGACCGACTAGCAATTCAGCGTCGACGAGCGGCTGCACGAACCCGTTGCGCTTGGGCCAGCCGAAACGCGCGTCCGGAGGAGCCATTTCGGCGAGCACGCGGCGCTTGGCGTCGACGAACCGCAGAATCTGGTTGGGCACGGTGTGCGGCAGGACGCGGTCGACCAGACCGATCGACTGGAAGGTACGCAGCGACTCGTCATCGAGGCCCACCCCGCGCGGGTAGTCGATGAGGTTGCTACGCTCCTCGACCACCAGCGTCCGTACACCTTGCAGGCCAAGGATATTGGCGAGGGTCAAGCCGACCGGTCCCGCACCGACGACCAGCACATCGAAGACATGTTGGTTATTCGAGGCGTCTGCTTTCCGCGCGGCCCGCCCCATCAGCGACCCAGCAGGAAATCGAGATGCAAGCGGTTGAAGGTCTTGGGGTCCTCGTACTGCGGCCAGTGCCCGCAACCTTGCATGACTTCGAACCGCGCGCCGGGGATCATCGACGCCATCCGGCGGCCCTCGGTCACGTCGGCCGTGGGGTCGTCGCTTGTCCACAGGACCAGCGTCGGTGCGATGATCGAACCGTATTCGACCGGGCCGAGGATGTTGCGCCCCCGAATCTCGGGTTCCTGCAGCGCCATGATGTCGCGCATTGCATCGACGAATCCCGGCTGGCGATAAATGCGTTGGCGGCTGGCGACGAGGTCGTCGTAGTCCTTCGACTTGTCGGCCATCAACCACTTGATGCGGGCCTGGACCGTCTCCCATGTCGGGTCCTCGGCGGCCGCCATGGACAACGTGATGATCCGCTTCATCACCACCGGGTCGGCCTGGGAACCGCCGGCCGTGTTGAGGACAAGGCGCGCAACGGCGTCTGGATGGTCGACGGCCGTGCGCGCCGCGACCCAGCCACCAAGGGACTCACCGCTGAGGTAAACGCGATCGGTACCGATGGCACGCAGTACGTCCATCAGATGTCCGACGTAGTGATCGACTTCCAGTGGGTGACCGGGCTTGTCGGTGTAGCCGTGGCCCAGCATGTCGATCGACCAGGTCCAGAAATGCTCGGCATGCGACGCCAGGTTGCGGATGTAGGCCTCGGCGTGGCCGCCGGATCCGTGCAGTAGCACCAGCACCGGCTTGCCGGAATCACCGGCGCGCAGATAGCGGGTGCGCACGCCCCCGGCGTCCAGGTAGCCCTGCTCGAACGCAACGCCCTGCAGGTCGCTCCATACGCTCTCGAACTCCGCCACTGGTTCCTCTCTGGCCAGGCTGGTGGAAATGCGCTTCTCGTTTTAAGCTAACAATGTGTGCGAATATCGCACACTGATGTGCGTTATATACTAGAGCTTCGCTCTCGCAGGAAGGTCTGTCAAGGCTGTGACGGCTTCAGGGACTGGTTCGCAAACGCTGGCCCGGGGACTCGACGCGCTGCAAATGGTGGCGGCGTCCCCGACTGGGCTCACGGTGCAGCAGCTCGCCGACCAGATCGGGGTGCATCGCACGATCGCCTATCGCCTGCTGTCGACGCTGGTCCAATTCCGGCTGGTAGTCAAGGGCGAAGACGGGCGCTACCGGCCGGCTGCCGGCCTGGCTGTGCTCGGCGCTTCGTTCGACCGCAACGTGCGCCAACTGTGCCTGCCGACGCTGCGCGGCTTGGCCGACGACCTCGGCACCACGGTCTCCCTGCTCGTCGCCGAGGGCGATCAGCAGGTGGCGATCGCGGTGATCGTGCCGAGCCATGTCGCCTACCAACTCTCCTTTCACGAGGGCAGCCGCTATCCACTGGAACGCGGCGCCGCCGGAATCGCGTTGCTCGCGAGCATGCCGCCGCGCCCAAGCGAACGGAGCCTGGTCTCTCGCGCTCGTGAGCGCGGCTGGGTGACGACTTACGGTGAGATCGAACCGAATACGTACGGGTTGGCGGTGGCCGTCCGCCGCCCGGCACCGTCTCCACCAACCTGCATCAACCTCATCTCTCATCGAGAGGACGTTGTGATGCGCGGAAAAGAAGCGGTGCTTACCGCCGCAAAGCAGTTGTCCGAGCTACTGAGCTGAAGGGATAACCGTCCATGTCTTGGGACTCAGAAGTCGATGTCGTCGTACTCGGCAGCGGAGGAGCCGGGCTCACCGCCGCACTGGCGGCCGCGGCTGCGGGTGCCTCCGTTGCGGTGTTCGAGAAAGCAGCCACAGTTGGCGGGACCACCGCGGTGTCGGGCGGCATTGTCTGGATTCCCGCCCATAACCGTTCTGCTGCAGGCGAATTGACGGTCGCGGATGCGTTGCGGTATCTGCACGCGCAGTCATTCGGTTCGATGGACGACGATCTGGTCGAGACATTCGTGCAAACCGGTCCGGCGATGCTGGAATTCGTGGAAGGGCACAGCGCTCTGCGCTTCGGGGTCGCTGACGGCTTCCCCGACTATCAGCCGGAGCTGCCAGGAGGACAACCGGCGGGCGGCCGCTCGCTGGCCGCCGGCCCGTTCAACCTGAACGAATTGGGCGAGTGGGCAACTCGGATCACGTCGTTTCCGGCGGATTGGTCCAATGTCGGCTTCGACGCGGAGACCAGAGCTCGATTGCACACGGCGGTAGAGGAAGGCAGCGACCTATGTGTCGCCGGCACCGCGTTGATCGCGGGGCTGCTTAAAGGATTACTCGACGCCGGCGTGACGATTCGCACGAATGCCCGAGCCGTGGAACTCCTCGGCGAGGGCGGGGAAATCACCGGCGTACGTATCGAGGAGGACGGGATCAGCAGTACGGTGCGCGCCCGCCGGGGAGTCGTGCTGGGCGTGGGCGGGTTCGAATGGGATCCCATTCTGGTGCAGGCATTCCTGCGCGGCCCCATGCACGGCCCGGTGTCCCCGCCGAACAACACCGGCGACGGTCTGCGCATGGCCATGGCGCACGGCGCCGACCTGGCCAACATGGGCGAGGCGTGGTGGGTTCCGATTGTGCAGATCCCGGGCGACACCATCGAAGGCAAGCAACGCAGCCGCAGCGTACGACTGGAACGAACGCGGCCCAGGAGCATCATCGTCAACCAGGCCGGGCAGCGCTTCGTCAACGAGGCTTGCGATTACAACTCGATGGCCGGCGCTTTCCACTACCTCGACCCCCGTGGCGGGTACGTAAACGATCGCGGATGGATGGTCTTCGATTCAGTTCACTTGCAGCGCTACGGATTTCTGGGCGTCGCTCCGGGGCAACCGGTGCCGGACTGGTTCTGCGAATCCGGGGATCTTGCCGAGTTGGGCGCCAAGACCGGTATCGACGCCAAGGGCCTGACGCACACGATCGATGCATGGAACCGCCATGTTGCCAACGGTTCTGATCCCGACTTCGGGCGGGGTTCCAGCGCATACGACGGCTACTGGGGGGACGACAGTGCGACCACTGCCGCCGGCAGGACACTGGGTCCGATCGACACCGCCCCCTACTATGCGGTGCCGGTGTGTGTGGGTGCGATGGGCACCAAGGGGGGACCACGCACCGATCATGACGGCCGGGTGCTACACGTCAGCGGCGAGCCGATTCCGGGACTTTTCGCCGCGGGCAACGCGATGGCCGGCGCAACGGGCCGAGCCTACGGTGGTGCCGGCGGGACTATCGGCCCGGCAATGGTTTTCGGGTATCGAGCGGGTCATGCAGCAGCCACCGGGAAATCCGTCGACCTCAAGTAACCCGGCTCACTGCTTCAGGGGTATCTCCACGCAGATGTGAGTGCCCACGGGGGCATCGAGAAAGACGAACTCACCGCCGGCCGCTTCCACCCGGGTTCGATGCGATGCCAAACCGATGTGACCCTCGCCGAGCCGGCGCGCCATCGTCTCGCTGTCGAATCCGACCCCGTCGTCGACGACATTCAAAACACACCTGTCGGCGGTTATTCCGAGCGTGACCGACGCGTGCTTGGCCCTCGAGTGGTGCACCACGTTGGACAGCAATTCGCGCACTGCGCCGAACACGATCGGATCGATCTCGTTGCGGACCGGGTAATCGATGTCGGTGCCGACCTCGATGCCCGAACGTTGCTCGGTGTAGGCGGCCAACTGCTGCACCGCGGCACCCAATCCGACCTGCTCCAGAACGGCCGGATGCAACTCAAAAGTCGCCTGGCGCAGGCTCTGTGAGGCTGCGTGCAGGCCGGCCAGCGCGCGCTCGACACGCTCATCGCCGGGGAATGCGGCCTTCAACTCGACCATCTCCTGGCGCACCACCAGGATGTCCTGCAGCGGTCCGTCGTGAATGGCTTCCGAAATGCGGCGCTGCATCACGTCCGACGCCGTCATCGTCTGGGCAAGCAATTCCTCTCGTAAAGCGCTCAGCCCGGCCACGGCGCGGGTGTGCCGGTCCGCGATGCGAACGGCGACGAAGGCTGTGGCGCAGAGGAATCCGTAGAGCACGAACCGAAAGATGGCTTCGAACCATCCGATCGTCTCGATCATCTCCGGGTCTTGAAGCACCGCAATCGCGAACCCCACCATGGAGCAGATCAGCACTACCGCCGCGCGCTGCGAGGAGACATCCAGCCCCAACAGGATCGGCAGCATGGTCATGATCAGCAACGGATAGATGCCGTTGGTGGACAACAGTTGAAAGACCGTCAACGCGACGACATCGATCACGTTGAAAGCAAATGGCTCCAGCCGGTGCAATGCCCACCACAGGTGGAAAGGAGAAAACGCTCGCGCTACTGCACCGAGCGCGATGAATGCGTAGACGATGATCAAGACACTCTGCTGCGGCCACTCGGACCGCTCCGTGCCAATAATCATGGCAGCGACCATGAGTCCGACCACACCGATCCGAACCACTGAGGCAATTCGATAGGAACGCAGCTGATGAATCCTGCGTACTCGATACAGTTCTGCGTCGCTGGTATCGGTCACCCGATCACCGTACTCATCGGCGCCGAGTCCCCCGAAGCAAACTGCGAAAATGCGCATCAGCTTGTCACGAACCTCAAAATGCGCACGCGCGGTATACCGCTAAACTGTCCGCCATGGCCGGCCCAGCAACGCCCGACAAGGTGCGTGTCGTGGTCGGCGATGATCACCCGCTTTTCCGCGAGGGCGTGGTGCGTGCCCTTTCGTCGAGCGGTTCGGTGAACGTCGTTGGTGAGGCGGACGACGGCACGGCGGCCTTGGAGCTGATCAAGGAGCACCAGCCCGACGTCGCGTTGCTTGACTATCGGATGCCCGGTATGGACGGCGGCCAAGTGGCGGCGGCGGTGCGAAGTTTGGGGTTGCCGACCCGCGTGGTGCTGCTCTCGGCGCACGACGAGTCGGCGATCGTTTATCAAGCGCTCCAGCAGGGGGCGGCCGGCTTCTTGCTGAAGGACTCGACCCGGGACGAGATCGTCAAGGCCGTGCTCGATTGCGCACAGGGTCGCGACGTTGTCGCCCCCGCGCTGGTGGGAGGTCTTACCGCCGAAATTCGCCAGCGCGCAGCACCAAGCGCCCCCGTGCTCAGTGCACGGGAGCGCGAGGTGCTCAATCGGATTGCGCGCGGTCAAAGCATCCCTGCGATTGCCGGCGAGCTATTCGTGGCGCCGTCGACGGTCAAAACTCATGTCCAGCGGCTGTACGAGAAGCTCGGGGTCAGCGATCGCGCGGCGGCTGTTGCCGAGGCGATGCGCCAAGGCCTGCTCAACTAGCGGCCGGCCACGGCTCTGGCTGCCTGATTGATGCCGGTGCTTCGCCGGCTCGCGTGGCTTTGGCGAAAACCTCGGCCTCAGCGACCAGGTAGCGAGCCCGGCGCTCCACTTCGTAGAGGTGGCTGACGCTGACGCCGGCGTCGATCAGGTTTTTTCTGGCGAGGACCAAGGGGTCAACCTTGTTGACGTCATTGGTGCGGTTGGTGACGGCCCGGAGGAGAGTGGGGCCTTGGTCGGCGCTTGCTCGCTGCAGCGCTTCGGCGACGCAGTCCCGAACCGATTCAACGTCTTTGCCGTCGATCGACAGGACGGGCATCCCGATCCGCTCGTGCAGGGCTCTGTCCGTGCACGTGCTGCGCGCATACCGGGTGTTCTCGACGACGAATACCACCGGAAGCCGCCACAACACGGCTGCGTTCACGACCTCAGCGAACTCGGCGGAGTTCACCTCGTGCTCACCGATGACGCAGAGCGTCACCTTGCCTTCGTCGGCCAGCCAGTTCGCGTAAGCCTGCCCTACGGCCCGCAACGCTGATTGCTGCAAAGCGCTTGCAGAGGACCAGAATTCACCGCCCCGGTTGTTCTCACGCGGGATTCCCTCCCAACCGCAATCCTCATCGAGGCCTGAGCTGATCATCTCGGCGATGGTCGGGCCCAGGGGGAGGGCGACCGAGACCTGCTGGGCGTGCAGGAGATGGGGGACGCTAGTCGTGACGGCGTCGCTCGGTCGCAGCGCGGCTGTAGCACCGATAGCCACGGCCTCTTGCCCGAACATCGCCTGGACGGGTTCTTTGAGCAGACCGTCGATGCGCAATTCCTGTAGTGCCATATCGAGCAGTCGCAACACCCACATACGGCGATACAGCTCTAGTTGCTCACTCACAAGTGCCGCCGACCGCTCAGTTGTGCAAGTCATCTGCCCGCTCTCCTATCTGGCGCTGAATCTCGTCGGTTGAGGGACCGCCGAGTTGAACACCACCTCAAGGTATGGCGAATTAGCTGGGGAAACCTCCGCCGATCGGTCCGCAAACGTGATGAACGCCGGTGTCCCCCGATCGGGGGACACTCACCGTCGCGGCGTGTCCGCCGCCGGAGTCAATCCTGCTGGTCAGCGGGCGGCGACAGCAGGCGATCGGCCGCGGTATAAGGGTTGTCCTGACCGTCGACCACCGCCTCGGCAAGCCGGTCAAGGTCGGGCCGGGTCCGCAGTCGAGTTTGCGCCAGCGACAGGATCTGCGCACGGGCGCGGGCGAGCCGGCGGGCCCGACTGTCGGTGCGGTGATGATCGTCGATGGCGGCCACCAGCTCCGCCACTCCAACACCGCGAGCGGCGATAAGGCTGACGATCGGGGCCGACGTTTCGGCCCTGAGGTCGCGCACGGTCTGTTCGGCGCCGTCGCGGTCGGCCTTGTTCACCACGACGATGTCGGCGACTTCCAGCACACCCGCCTTGGCGGCCTGCACCGCGTCACCTGCCCCTGGGTTGAGGATGACGATGGTCGGATCGGCGACGGCGGCGATCTCGATTTCGGACTGGCCGACGCCGACGGTTTCCAACAGGACCACGTCGTAACCAATCGCGCCCAGCAGGCTGATGGCCGCCGGAACCGCTGCGGCCAGCCCGCCGAGATGACCTCGGCTTGCCACCGAACGGATCAGTACGTCGGAATCGTTGATGTGCGCGGCCATTCGAATGCGATCGCCCAGCAGCGCACCACCACTGAACGGCGAAGACGGGTCCACGGCCAGTACGGCCACCCGGCACCCGCGCTCTCGGTAGGCGCTGACCAACACCGCGATCGTCGTCGACTTACCCGCCCCCGGGGGGCCGGTGATACCGACGACACGCACCGGCGCGGGGGCGATACTGGCCAGCACCTCGTCGCGTCGCTCGCCCTCGACGAGACTCAGCAACCGGCCCACAGCACGTTGAGATCCGTTGCGCGCTCCGGTAATCAGGTCGGGGATCGTCATGTGAGCACATTCATGAGAACACTATTCTTTCAGTCCGAGAGTACGAGCTGCAAGGAGGTGCGCCGGGGTCGGCCGGGCCGGTAGTCAGCGAGGAGACGCAGAATCGCATATAACGACATCGGATCGTGTGATTCTGCGACTGCTCACCAATCGATCAGGAGGCACAGCTAGCCATGGCTCAGCTGGAGGGGACAATCGCGGTTCCAGGCGGAATTGTCTGGTTCAAGCGGGTTGGCGGTGGCACGGGTCGTCCGCTGCTTGCGGTGCATGGCGGTCCCGGTCTACCGCACAACTACATCAGTTCGCTGGAGCGTCTAGCCGACGAGCGCGAGGTGGTCTTCTGGGATCAGCTCGGCTGCGGCAACTCCGAACGCCCGTCGAACCCGGCGCTGTGGACGATGGAACGCTCGGTCGCCGAAATGGACGCGGTCGTTAAAGAGCTGGGGCTGAATGGTTTTCACATCTTCGGCAACTCGTGGGGCGGGATGCTGGCGCAGCAGTACGCGCTGGACGTTGGGCCGAGAGCAGCCAGCCTCACCATCTCGAACAGCATCGCGTCGATTCCGCAATTCTCGGAGATGGTGACCCGTTTGAAAGCTGACCTCGATCCAGCCACCCAATCAGCCATCGATCGTCACGAAGCCGCGGGTACCACCCACTCCCCCCAATACCAGGCCGCAATCCGCACCTGGAATGAGACCTATCTTTGCCGCGTCCGCCCCTGGCCTGCGGAACTCGAGGATGCGTTCAGGCGGATGGGAACCGAGATTTTCGAAACGATGTTCGGCGCGAGCGACTTTAATATCGTCGGGACCATCCGCAACTGGGACGTGTTCGACCGGCTGACCGAGATCGCCTTGCCGACACTGGTTCTCGCCGGCAGGTTTGACGAATGCGTGCCCGAACACATGTGGGACATGCATCAGCGCATTGCCGGCTCACAGTTTGAGTTGTTCGAGTCGAGCGCCCACATGCCGTTCATCGAAGAGCCCGATCGGTTCGACCAAGTGATGCGAGAATTCCTGCGCTCCCGCGACAAGTGATCCAGGCGAGCCTTCGGGCACCGCCCACTAGCGAGCGTAACGCCACTGCGAAGAATAGGACGAATTTTCGCAGTGTCGTTACGCTCGCGGATGGTGCCCCAAGGCTCGCCGAAACACCTCAGTTCTTCTTGGCGGCATTGAATTTCGCGACGTTGGCCCGGAAGTCCTCGGTCAAGAAGGACTGGCTTTCAGCCGACAGAGCGTAGTCGAGGCTGGCCAGCACGGCGCGCTCCAGATGGATGTTGAGCACCCGCTTGGTGCTCTCGACCGCCTGCTGCGGCAGCTCCAAAATCTTTTTGGCGCAAGTGATCGCCTCGGCCAGGGGATCGGCGGCCACGTGGTTGGCCAGCCCGAGTTCGACCGCACGTTGCGCTTTGATCCGGGTACCCGTCAGGGCGAACTCCTTGGCCAGCAGCAGGCTGATGTGCAGCGGCCAGGTCAGCGGCCCGCCGTCGGCCGCCACCAGCCCGACCTGCACGTGTGGGTCGGCGAGGTAGGCGTCCTCGGCGATGTAGACGATGTCGCTGAGCGCAACGAGGCTGCAGCCCAGCCCGACCGCCGGGCCATTCACCGCCGCCACCACGGGAATTCGGCACCGCGCCATGCCCAGCACGATCTCCCGGCCGTCCCGGATGGTCTTGGCGCGCAGGTCGGCGTTATTCGACAGCTCTTCCAGGTACCCGAAGTCGCCACCGGCGGAGAACGCCCTGCCGGCCCCGGTGATCACCGCGGCCCGTGCGGTGGGGTCGTCGGTCAGTCGCTGCCATAACCGCGCCAATCCGGAGTGCAGGTCATCGTTG
>Ga0182030_10027399_pt1 | contig 10250 bp, 13 predicted proteins | sample 812S3MmetaG_FD_121299 | JGI IMG/M metagenome (GOLD analysis project Ga0182030, IMG submission 121299) | Permafrost microbial communities from Stordalen Mire, Sweden - 812S3M metaG (Illumina Assembly) | ecosystem: Environmental > Terrestrial > Soil > Wetlands > Permafrost | place: Sweden... | reverse complement strand
CGGATTCACGCCGTCGGGCAGATTGTGGAGAGCCGTTACAGCGGAAAAAACGCGCGGTTCAAAGTCCGCATTCCGCCGCATCTGGCGGAGGAGTTCGCGCCGTTCGTGGTGGAGTGAACAACGGGTTTCATCGCCAATAATTGTTTCATATCGCGCAATCTCCGGCTTGCTTCGCAATGGCACTCGGCGTTAAAATTTTTCCGAATTTAACAAAGGTTTATCTTATGTCACAAACTGGCCGGCAATCTCTCAACATCAGCAAAGTGCTCTGCGTCATCATGGGCGGCGGCCAGGGGTCGCGCCTGTTTCCGCTCACGAAGGACCGCGCCAAACCGGCCGTGCCGCTCGCCGGCAAATACCGCATCGTGGACATCCCGATCTCGAACTGCATCAATTCGCGCTTCCGCCGCATTTATATTTTGACGCAGTTTAATTCCACCTCGCTGCACAGCCACATTTCGCGCACTTACAAATTCGACCAGTTTTCCGCCGGCTTCGTGGAAATTCTCGCGGCGCAGCAGACGTTCAACAACACGTCGTGGTATGAAGGCACGGCGGACGCGGTGCGGAAAAATCTTGTCCATTTTTTGAACCACGATTTTGACTACCTGCTGATTCTAAGCGGCGACCAGTTGTATCGGATGGATTTTCAGGACGTCATCGAGCAGCATCGCGAGACGGGCGCGGACATCACCATCGCCACGCTGCCGGTCGGGCGCAACGAGGCTGGCGCGCTCGGCATCATGCAGATTGACGGCGAGAAACGCATCACGCGCTTCGTGGAAAAACCGAAGGAAGACGCCGTGCTGGATTCGCTCAAAATTTCACCGGAGATGAATGCGCAGCTCGCGATTCCCGGCGGCCGCGAATCCTACCTTGCCTCGATGGGCATTTACGTTTTCAACCGCAGCATCATCCGCGACCTGCTGGACAATCCGCTGTCGGATTTCGGCAAGCACATCATCCCGCACGCCATCAACACGCACCGCGTCTTCTCCTACGTTTACCAAGGCTACTGGGAGGACATCGGCACGATCCGCAATTTCTTCGAGGCGAACCTCGATCTCGTCACCGAGCTGCCGCGCTTTAATTTCTTCGACATGAGCGCGCCCATCTTCTCCCGTCCGCGCTATCTGCCCGGTTCCAAGATCAACGGCGCGCAGATTGACCACGCCGTCATTTCCGACGGCTGCATCATCAACCGCGCCCGCATCGCCAACAGCATTGTCGGCCTGCGCACGATCATCGGCGACGGCACGGAGATGAACCGCGTGGTGATCCTCGGCAGCGACTATTACGAATCGCAGGAATCCGTTGAGCGGCACGAAAAAGACGGCCAGCCGCGCGTGGGCATCGGCGCGCACTGCAAAATCGAAAACGCGATCATTGATAAAAATGCGCGCATCGGGAACAACGTGGTTATTTCGCCCGCCGGCAAGCCGGAGAACGTGGACCACGAGGGCTACTTCATCCGCGACGGCATCGTCATTATTCCGAAGGATGCGGTGATTCCGCACGGGACGGTGATTTGAAAGCTCACGCAAAGCCGCAAAGCCGCAAAGGGAATCGGGCTTCGCGTCTTTGCGCGAGGCTGCCTTGTTCGATTTACTTTTCCGTGTTTCGCTGCTAAAACATCCGCGTGCCTGATTCCGCCGCCATTTGGAAACATCTCAATTCGCCGCGCCGGCTCTTCCTCATCGCCGGGCCGTGCGTGATTGAAAACGAAAAGCTCTGCCGCACCGTCGCCGCGTCGCTCGTCAAAACCTGCCGGCAACTCGGCATTTTCTACGTCTTCAAAGCCAGCTTTGACAAGGCCAATCGCACGTCCGGCAAGGCGTTTCGCGGGCCGGGCATCGAGGCCGGTTTGAAAACGCTCGCTGGCATCCGCGAGGAATTCGGCGTGCCGGTGCTGACGGATGTGCATACGGAAACGCAGGCGGCGCTCGCGGGCGAGGTCGTGGACATTTTGCAAATCCCGGCGTTTCTCTGCCGCCAGACGGATTTGATCGAGGCCGCCGTCGCGACGGGCAAAATTGTGAATCTGAAAAAAGGCCAGTTTCTTTCGCCGCAGGAAATGGGGCGCGTCGCGGAAAAGGCGCGGCTGGCCGGCGCGGAAAAAATTCTCCTCACCGAGCGTGGCACGACGTTCGGCTACAACAATCTCGTGGCCGACATGCGCTCGATTCCGATCCTGAAAGCGTTCGGCTTTCCGGTGATTTTTGACGCGACACATTCCGTGCAGCTTCCCGGCGGCGGCGGCGATAAGACGACCGGCCAGCGCGAATTCGCGCCCGTGCTCGCCAAAGCCGCGCTCGCCGTCGGCGCGAACGGCTTGTTCATCGAGACGCATCCGAAACCGGACGAAGCCTTGAGCGACGGGCCAAACATGATTCCGCTCGGCGAAATGGCCACGGTGTTGCGCTCGTTGTTAAAAATTTACAAAGCGGCGAAATGAGAGAAATATTCAAATCGTCACCCACTACAAAGTTTCATCGGCTGATTCAGATGATGGAGGCTTTTGTTTCAGGCGAGAATGCATCGTCTGAATTTGTTAAACTGATGGACACTGAGTTTTGGGCGTGCGGTTTGAATGAGGATGAACGATTTTCCGACCTAATGATGGCCCTCGATATGTTTGGTGTGCAACCCGAGGATTTTGGCAGCGAACAAAAAACGCTCGCAAATCAATGTCGATATGCGTTGAAAGTTTTGAAAGGCGAGCCATGATGCCAACACATCGCTGAAATTGGCAGCGTTTAATCCTGTTCTTTTTTGAATTCCATGCCCACAAAAATCTCAACCGCCATCCGCCAGCGCGCCGCGCGCATCAAATTATTTTTGTGCGACGTGGACGGCGTTTTGACCGACGGCACGGTTTTCATCGGCGGCGAGCGCGAGTTGAAACAGTTCAACATCCGCGACGGCCTGGGCATCGTGCTGGCGCGGCGCGCGGGCCTGAAAGTTGGCTGGGTTTCGGCGCGGCCTTCGCTGGCCACGAAACTGCGCGCGGACGAATTGAAGATTGATTTTCTCGTCCAACAAGGCGACAACATCAGCAAGACCGGCGCGATTGAGCAGTTGCTGGCGCAGGAAAAATTGAACTGGAGCGACGTTTGCTTTGTCGGAGATGACATCATTGACCTCGGGCCGCTGACGCGCGCCGGGCTGGCGGTGGCGGTCGGCGATGCGCGGCCGGAGCCGAAAGCGGCGGCGCATCTGGTCACGCAGGCCTTCGGCGGCCGGGGCGCGGTGCGCGAGGCGATCGAGTTGATTTTGCAGGCGCAGGGGAAATGGCAGCCGTTCGTGAAAGGTTATTCCGCATGAAATCCGGCATACTAAAATATCTCGTGGCGGGCGCGGTGATTTTTCTCGCCGCCGGCAGCGACCGCGCGCAGACGCCGCCGGCCGGGCACGCGACGGATTTCACTTCGGAATCTTATTTTGAACCGCCGCATGAGCAGCAGGTCAAAATGCGGCTGTCGGGCGCGGAGGCGTCGCCGCTGCCGGGCGGATTGCTGGAAGTGAAACAACTGCGGGTGGAGACGTTCAACACCAGCGGCAAGTCGGAGGCGGTGGTGCGCGCGCCACTATGCACCTACGCGCCGCTGGACGGCGTGGCCAGTTCGGCGGGCCACTTGGAATTGCAGACGGGCGACGGCAAGCTCCATGTCGAGGGCGACGGCTTTTTGTGGCGGCAGAACGAGTCGGTGCTGACCATTTCCAACCATGTGGTGACGACGATTGCAGCGGATATTTTTTCAGAAAAGAAATCTTTGCCATGAGAAAAATAATTTTCCTTTTACTGGCCGTGGCCGGCGGGATGGTGGTGGCGCAAACAAATGTGCCGCCGCAAAACGTCCCGCCGCATCAGCCGACGGTGATCAGTTCCGACAGCGCGGACTTTGATTTGGGCACCAACCGGGCGATTTATCGCGGCCATGTTTTGGTGGTGGACCCCAAAGTGAAAATGCAATGCGAACTGCTGGTGGTGGACCTGCCGACGAAAGGCGAGCATTTGCAGCACGTCAGCGCCGAGACGAATGTGGTGATTGATTTCATGGACGAAAAAGGGCAGCCGTATCACGTCACGGCGGCGCTGGCGGTTTATGCCTACGGCGTCGTTGGCTCGGTGACGAACGAGACGGTGACGTTTACCGGCAAACCTCGCGTGGAATCCGCCGAGAGCACGATTTTGAGCGAGCCGCTCATCTGGGACCGTGCGGCGAATAAATTTCATTTTTACAACGAGCAAATGTATTTCAAACAGAACATCAGCGGTGGCGGCGGCACGAACGGCATCCCCAAACTTTATTGAAATGGAATCCGCCGCGTCATCCAATGGCCTGCTGCTCGCCACGGAAAATCTGGCGAAGGAATATCGCGGCCGGCGCGTGGTCAACGGCGTTTCGGTGAGCGTGGGCGTGGGCGAAATCGTCGGGCTGCTCGGCCCGAACGGCGCGGGCAAAACGACGACGTTCAACATGGTCGTCGGCGTGGTGAAGCCGGACGAGGGATGCGTCAGTTTTTTGGAGCACGAAATCACCGGCCTGCCGATGCACAAACGCGCGCGGCTCGGCATCGGTTATCTCACGCAGGAGCCGTCGGTGTTCCGCAAGCTGACGGTGGAGGAAAATATTCTGGCGATTCTGGAGACGTGCAAGCTGTCGCGCAGCGAACGCGCGGTGCGTTTGAAATATCTGCTGGTGGAACTGGATTTGACGCCGATCCGCAAGAGCAAGGCGTATCAATTGAGCGGCGGCGAAAAGCGCCGGCTGGAAATCACGCGCGCGCTGGTGACGAGTCCGAAGCTGCTGCTGCTGGACGAGCCGTTCAGCGGCATTGACCCGATTGCGGTTTATGAGGTGCAAAAAATTGTTCGCCGGCTGAAGGAGCGCGGCCTCGGCATTTTGATCACCGACCACAATGTGCGCGAGACGCTGAAGCTGATTGACCGCGGCTATATCATCCACAAAGGCCAGGTGCTGGTGGAAGGCAGCGCGGAATTTCTGGCGAATGACCCGCAGGCGCGGGAAATTTATCTGGGGCCGGAGTTTAACCTGTGATTTTGAGTTTTGAGTTTTGAGTTTTCAGTTAAACTGGGCGCAGAAAATCAACTCAAAATAAAAAACTAAAAACTCAAAACTTTTTCCATGGAACACCAACCCGTCACGGTGGAGCAGTTTTTCAAGGAACACGCCGCCGATTTGGAGATGCGGCTGCTCGCCGGCGCGGACCGGCTCAGGCGCATCATCCGCGAGCCGACCGTGAACCGCCCCGGCCTGGCGTTGAGCGGCTTCACGCGCTACTTCGCCTACAAGCGCCTCCAGGTGATGGGCCACGCGGAGGTGTATTATTTGCGCGAGCAGCGCCAGGAGGAACGCGCGGCGCGCTACGCCTATTTGTTCGCCTACAAAATCCCGTGCGTCGTCTTCAGCCGCAGTTTGCGGCCGGACCGGGAATTCATCTCGGCGGCGGAACAGTCCGGCGTGCCGGTATTCCAGACGCCGCTGGTGACGATGAAATTCATCAACCTCGCCACGCTCGCGCTGGAAATGATGTTCGCCCCGCGCGGCACGGAACTCGGCAGCATGGTGGACATCCTCGGCGTGGGCGTCATCATCCGCGGCGAAAGCGGCATTGGCAAAAGCGAGGCCGTCCTCGCGCTGATCGAGCGCGGCTACAGCCTGGTCGCCGACGACGTCGTTCGGACCTCGCTCATGGACGGGCGCGAAGTGCTTTGCACCAGCGCCGAGCTGACGCGCGACCACATGGAAGTGCGCGGCATCGGCATCATCAACGTCGCGCAGATGTTCGGCATCAAGGCCATCCGCAAAAACAAAAAACTCGATCTCATCATCACGCTGAAAGTCTGGAACGATGTGCCCGACGTGGACCGGCTGGGCATGGAGCAGGAATACGTCAAAGTGTTGGACGTGGACGTTCCGCACGTCACGATTCCCGTGCGCCCGGGCCGCGACATCGCGCGGCTCATTGAGGTTGCCGCGTTCCAGATCAAGCTGCGCAAATCCGGCTACAACGCCGCGCAGGAGCTGAACCAGCGGCTGCTCGCGCAGATGGCGGGAAATTCCCCCGGCCTGCCGCCGGCGGAGGAAAAGTGAATTTTCGGTTGGCGAAAAACCGCCGGCCAGACTAACTTGGCATGAGCCAAAGCATGAGCGCCAAAAAAGCCGATGACGCCGGGTTTCTCACCCGCGAAATCACCATCCTGAACAAGTCGGGCATCCACGCCCGGCCGGCCGCCATGTTTGTCAAGATCGCCAACCGGTTCGGCAGCGACATCTTCGTGGAAAAGGACGGCGAAAAAATCAACGGCAAAAGCATCATGGGTTTGATGATGCTCGCCGCCGGCCCCGGCAGCAAAGTGACTCTGCTGGCCAAGGGCACCGACGCCCCGCAGGCCATCGCCGAACTCGAGCAGCTCGTCCAGCGCAAGTTTGACGAGGATTGACGGGTGCTCTTTAGTTCCATGGTGGGTGGTCGTTGACTTGTTTCCTGCGTCTATCGCCGTTTGCCGTGCCGTCCTGATTTTCCGCCGTGAAACCCTGTCCGCCTGCCGGGTGACGGAATTAATCTGCCGGGGAACGGCGACCGTCTGCCGGGAAATGACACATTCTAGTCGGGAAAGGCTGTCGGTTTGCCGTGGAACCATGATTTTCTGGCGGGCAATGCTGTTTTTCATCCGGGCAACTTTAATTTCCTGCCGGGTGGTCTTAAATTTCAGCCGTGGAATGCTAATTTTCATCCGTGTCGTCTTGTTTTAAACAACTTACGCGAGTTCAGCCGGTCGGGTTGCCGCCACTGGTCAAAGAACGCCACCACGGGTCTAATCCGGGCCTCTGGAAAAAAAATGCGAAATTTGCAAATTTTTTGAAAGAAACGCTCCGCTGCTCCGTATAACAGATAGAAGGTGAATTGTGGGGCGGTTTCCCCACTTTCACTTTTTTGACCGGCAACAATGAACCATTAAACAAAAATTGAATTATGGCTGATCCAACACCGACCCCCGCACCGGCACCCGATCCCGTTCCTAAATCCACGCCCAAGCGCGGCGAAATCAACCAGGCTTGGCTGGATGAATTCACCAATGCCGAAGGCATTCTTGCCGCCGCCAATCCCGCCGACCGCGCCACCCGGCTGGCCGAGGGCGGCATTGACGCTGACAAGATTACTGCCCTGACTACGGCCATTGCCGCCGCCCGCAAACTCGCCGGCCTGGCCGTGCAGGGCACCAGCGGCAAATTGATCATCAACGACACCGAGGACACACTGAAAACTGCGCTGCTGGAGCAGATTCATTATGTCCAGAAACGCGCCCGGCAGAAATACGACGCCAGCGAACCCGGCCGGTTGAAGGACTATGCCATCGGCCAGCAAATTTCCAACAGCCGCAGCCTGCTGGAACAGGCCGGCACCAACATTCTGCTCAAGCTCAATGGCGACCCCGCCGCCCAGCCCCCGGTGCCGCCCGACCCGCTGCCCGGCGTGACCCCCGCCAAGATCACCGCGCTGCAAACCGCGCTGGAAGATTATCAGGGGGTGCAGGGCGACCAGACCGAGGCGCAGAGCGACGCCACCACCGCCCGCAAACAGGTGGAAGCCGCCGTGGCCGACATCATCACCAAGCGGCGCGAAATCCAGTTTGCCGCCGACGCCGATTGGCCGCACACCGACCCCGCCAACGCCGGCATCCGCGTGGAATTTCAACTCCCTCCCGACCGCGTGATGAAATGAAAATGGAGGTTGGCGTCTGGCGTCCGGAGGCTGGGGGAAATTCCCGGCCCCGGAACCAAGACGCAAACGTAAAACCCAGAGCCTAGAACCTAATTTAACATGACAAAAAATATTAAACTATGCGGGCCGGCGGCCAATGGTGCTGGCGTTATTCGTCATGGGAACCCTGACTCTTGGCCTGCTGTTCTCAGGCTGGTTGACACCTACGCCAGGCAAGGCACAACAAGGTGTAACCAATGCGCCTCCAGCAGTTGTTGAAACCACCAATTGTGTTGTTTCTTCTATCAGCACAAAATGCTTGGAAGCTTCGGTAAATTTCGGTGCCAGCAGTGTTACCAACTGTGGTCTGCCCATAACGGTCTTCGCGAATCTGACGATCTCGAACGGACAGATCGTAACCGATACCACCTATACCAACGCCGGCAATTCCGGGTCGAATGCCTGTCCAGATACCATCACAACGACCAACCCAGCCGCTACTATTATTTCAAGGACATGGGCAGATTCATTGTCCACCAACAGCGGCAGTGGCTCTCTTTCAGCCAGTTTTACTCCTAATAACCTATCCGGTTCCGTGACGTTCACGGTTGTTTGGCAACATGTGTGTGATTCTAATTATGTTACAAATACGACATCAGTTCCCTATACTGTCCCGTGTCCAACCATTGATAGTTGCACGGTGATGTATACAAATGTTGCAGATGCAACTCCAGCCGCAGCAGGTTATTATGGTGCGGTAATAGCCTATAATTTTATCTGTGCAGATGGCTGGTATAGTTGGGAGTCTGTCACGAAACTCCAATGTTGCGTTTCGGGACCGACGTCGACAGATACGGATGCAAGCACCAATGGTTGGACTGGTGGAAATTCAGATGCAATAGGCACACAGGATCCTTCAGGTGGCACTTGCACTTATCAAAATTTGCAAACAATTTATTTCGCGCCCATTGGCGGTGGCAGCGTAACAAATAATAATTCTACATGTTCCTTTCAAAATATACAAACAGTTACGATTACCCAAACCAACTATCCAAACATTCCTGCTCATGGAACAGTAACCACTACGGTTACAATAGGTGGTGGTGCGAGTGCAACATATACTTACTAATTTCAAGGCATAAACTTTAACATATACGAGACATCATGAAAAAAATAATTACATTGATTTCAATCTGGACTGTTGCCGCAGGAATCGGCCAATGCATGGCTCAATCAATCAATTCGCAGACAATCACCAATTGGGGGCAGAGTGTTCAAGGTGTTCAATTGGCAATCACGACGACAAGCAATGTTTTTCGAGTTGGTTCTTCATCCGTTGTCGAGTCTGTAATTACAAATTCATCCGCAAGTATTATTACCGTGTTTGAGACGATACCGGAAGCAAATTCTGATGTTACATTAACAAGCGACACTGGGAAGCTATACCATGTGACTAAATTACCGGGTGCATTTTCGTATCGGTTAAAACGCAAGGCAATACAGGTCGGAGAACAACAAGTCGAATCCATACGGGTTGCGTTTGGAGAAAACATTGAAGCGGGTGATTACACCATTAAAGCCATACGGAAATTCAGTTTGAGTGACAGAGATTTTACTCTTGAATCCAATTCAATAAAAGTAACAATCGTAAAATGACGTTTAGGTCTTTTAGTATGATTAGCGCAATAATGGCAAAGGCGAATACTACAATTAGCACATGAGCAAAAAAGTGTTGAAACTGGCGGGCCGGCGGCCAATGGTGCTGGCGTTATTCGTCATGGCAACCCTGACTGTTAGCCTGTTGTTTTCTGGCTGGCTCACGCCCACGCCAAGCAGGGCACAGGGAACCGGCGGCCCAAATCCGCCGCCAAGTAATGAGAATACTAATTGTGCCTCAACTAACTGTATTGAGGGGGGTATAATTCTTGGTGTCTTACCTATTATTCCCAAAACCAATTGTGTTTTCAATGGGGTAAGCGCTTCTGCAAACCCTATTGTCTCCAACGGTTGGTATGTGGTTAAAACTGGTTGCACCAATGTCTTGACAAACTACATACCAGTATACCCCATAATTATTTCAGACTCTAATCGTTGGGAAGCCAGTGGAGTTGGAGTAACCATTCCAAATGGAATAGGGTTGGTTGCGGGATTTACTCCGACCAACTGCGGCGAAGGAACAGTAACTTTTTACTCTGCATGGCAAGATGCTTGTGGCACCAATTTACATGACATAAGCGTTTCGACAAACTTCTATGCGAGGTGTCCGACGATGACCATTGGAACTGTTACGGTAGTGCCAGCAGCAGTTTTACAGGAGGGTATTTTACATATTGCTATGACTGTGGACTAGGCTGGCTTTGGTCTGAATCTGTTTCATCTGATGATGGTTGTGGCAGTGGAGATCTTATAACGACAACAAAACCAACTTCAATGAGCAACGGTTGCGTGACTGATCGAATTGGATTTGACCAGTCGCCCGCGATCATTCTGGCAAATTGTGGTTGTGGTGACAGTTGTAT
>Ga0182030_10027398_pt1 | contig 10250 bp, 2 predicted proteins | sample 812S3MmetaG_FD_121299 | JGI IMG/M metagenome (GOLD analysis project Ga0182030, IMG submission 121299) | Permafrost microbial communities from Stordalen Mire, Sweden - 812S3M metaG (Illumina Assembly) | ecosystem: Environmental > Terrestrial > Soil > Wetlands > Permafrost | place: Sweden... | reverse complement strand
CTTGAGGGTCTTGACCGCCGGGATATTCAGAGAGTTGCCCAAGGCGTCGCGCAGCCGCAGGGGTCCGTAATGGCGGCGGCTGTAGTTCTGAAAAGTGTGTTGACCGTCCCCGACGGATTCTGAGAGTTCGGCATCGTCGATGAGTGTCGCCGCGGTCCATCCCCGCTCAAGTGCGAGCGCGTATAGCAGCGGCTTCATCGTCGACCCGGGTTGCCGCGGAGTCAGCAGCGTATCGTAGCCCCAGGCTTCCGCATCACGCGCACCCGCCGCCGTCCGGCGTCTCCCCACAACCCAACCCAGGATCTCGTTGCGCCGGTGATCGATTACCAGCACTCCGCCATCGCGGACATGACGCCTGGCGAGGTCGGCCAGTGCACGGTCCAGGATGTTCTGCGCGGTGACCTGGACATACGGATCGAGGGTCGTGCGAATTTGCGGCTTGCCCGGTCCTTTTCCAGTCACGCGCAACGTGTGAATCACAAAATGACCGGCATCGAGCGTGGCCTCGGCGTCACGAAGAGCCCAAGGTTCCCTGCGGATCTGGTCGCGTTGTGCGGCGGTCAGCCCACCACGCTGCTCCAGACGGTCCGCGAGTTGATCGAGCGCGCGCCGCGCCCGGGGGGCGTTGCGCCGTAGGTCCATACCCGCTGGTGAGCGTACCAACACGGCCAGGGCGACTTGTTCGCCCGGGGAGAGGGTGTCGAGACCACGACCGAAATAGAAGCGAGCAGCCTGCATCACGCCCCGGCGCCGCTCGGCGTAAGGCACCTGATTGAGATAAAATTCCAGTACTTGCGGCTTCGAAAAGCGCGAATCCAATCGCGCGGCCTCGAAGCCCTCAACCCATCGCGACCAGAGTGTGCGCGGCCGCGGATGAATCATGCGTACGACTTGTTCGCTAATCGTGCTCGCGCCGCGAATCGAGGCACCCTCCCGGACATCGAGCCACAGGGCGGCGACGCGGGCCGCCCAATCGACCCCATGGTGTTCAAAGAAATGCTGGTCCTCCGCCATGATGAAAGACCTTTGCAACAAGGTCGGCACGTCCGCAAGCGGAACGGTGTCGGTGGTGTTCCAGGTGTTCTCCAGCGTGTAACTCAGCGGAATACCATCCCTCGCGAGCACCATCGACTTGCTTGCGGAGCCGCAGAGCGAATGTAGATCGTCCGGGAAGTCCCGAATTGAGAGCCGCGTGGCCACAGCGAGCGCTACGGCCGCGACCAGCACACCGCCGAGAACGATGAACATTTGACGGACCCACCGCGGAAACAGCCTTTTATTGAGCAACATGGCGATCCTTTGGCCGGCCGGGACTTTACCGGTCGCCGACAGTGAGTTCTGCGGGCATACCCTTGCCGTAGACGTCCGGGTCGTACATTTCCTCGGCTTTGGTCGGGGAGGCGGAGAACTGGCCATCGGCCATGGCTTGTGCTCCATAGCTCAGATGGTAGTGTCCCGCCGGCAGGTAGTCGGCATAAAAGCGGGCCGCCTCGTGGGTTAGTTCACGATGATAGAAGCACCATTGCTCGACGCCATATTCGCTCCAGTCCGAATATTTGAACCACAGTGACCCTCCGGCCGCCTGGAATTCCGTGGCATCCGCATCCACCGTCGATGCCGTGGCGAGATCCCGATTCACGGGTTCCAGACCGCCAGGAACCGGGTCATCGACCACCACAAAATGGCGTGCCGCGGGCAACGAGAGATACACATCGACACGTACGAGTTCGCCGCGCCTGACGCGGAGCGGGGAGGCAAGCAATTGCCAGCGGCCGTCGCGTTGCGCGCTGTACTCGCGGTGCACCTCGATGCCGGCATTGGTCTCCCTGGCAGACTGGTCGGTCGGTGAGTAAGAGAGGCGGGTGGCGTAATAAAGCCGACCGGTTCCCTCCCGCGCGATGCGAACGGTTGCCTTGTGCCCAGCATTGCCCGCGCCATTCGGGCGGCTGACGAGCGCCGGCGGACTCCGAAAGTCGTTGAACTGGACGCCGCCGATTTCCGAGCCATCGAGCGTCACGCGAGCCGTCAGCGCGGGAGAGTCCTTTTCATAGAGGGCGGCGTACTCGGCGAGCGCCGACGTGCAGAACACATTTTCCTGCGTGTTTTCCCAATGATCGCGGCCGCCCCGCGTTTGGGTAATGACGCGAACGAGCTTGAACGGAATATCACCGACGAGGGCGGCTCCTTGGGGCGTCTTGCCGTAGTGGAGCAGGGCAATCAAGATCGCGCAGTTGCTGCGCATCGGCGTGCTCAGAATCTGGTAGTAACCGTCGTCCCAGGTTTCCGTGAACTGAAACTCGCCCGCGCTTTGATTCGCGTGCGCGAGAATCCGGCCGGCGAGGGAACGGGCCAAACCGCCGCCCCCCCTGACCTTGACGGCGGCATCGAGGTACGCGGCCAGTCCAAAGAGGTCCATCTGCGGTGCATACCTCTCGTAGCGCTGCAAGTCAGCGAGCGAGGCACGGCTCCGTTCGGCCAGCGCCAGAAGTGCCACGGCACGCACACTCGACACCATGCCTTCGCTATAGAAGCTCGGGGCCGTGTTCGCGCGCAGCAGCGCCTGCAGGTAGTCATCCAGGTGCTTTTCCACATCCTCCGGCACGCGGTAGCCGGCATCGCGCAGATGATTGAAAGCGAGCGCCGTCGCTGCCGACAGGTAGGGGCTCACGCGCGCGTTGTCCGGCGTCCAAAACGCCATGCCGCCATTGGGCGCTTGAAAACTTGCCGCATCGTCGAGCAAGGTTTGCGGCAACGCCTTCGCTTCCGGCCACTCGAGGTCAGCCGCCAGATACCCGCGCAGCTTCAGGTAATTCGCTGCCATGAGCGCTTTGGTCAGACGCTGCTCCCAGCACAAATAGGGATAGTCGCGGACGTAGCGTATCGCACCGTCTAGATTACCGAGCACGCTGGGTGCCAAGGTCACTGAAACATCGCCGACTTCCGGCATCATGTCGGCCGGGAACTCCAACGTCTCATCGACACCCGGCGTTTGGGTTGCGCCATAGCTCGCGGCAACGTCCAGCGAAACGCGTTTGTGTATTTCGACCGTCTGGGTCAGGGCATCCTTGTCGAGTGCGTCCGACGCGATGGCCGCGAGTTTGAGGGTGCCATCCCTGACGGTGGTGACAGGGAGCCAAATCGTTTCCCGCTTGAACGGAGCCAGGGTGATCGATCGGTCAATCTGAGTCGACGCGCCGTCGATCGGCCCGTGCGCCTTCAATTCAACCTGGATCGTGCGGGTCTTGTCGGAGCGGCTCAGCACGCTGAAACCCGCCGTGAAACGATCGCCGGCGGTCAGCTGATTGGGCAGAACGGGGCGCAGTTCGGTGAGCTTCGAGCTCTTGAACTTGTAGTCTCCCAGGCCTAAATGATCTCCGGGTGTGGCCCCTATCGCGAACACGTGCCAGCCCGTCAGGTTGTCGGGCAACTGGAACGACACGGTCGCGGCACCGTGCTTATCGGCGATCACGGACGGGTTCCAGTAGGCGACGTATTTGCTGATACTTCGCATGTCAAAGCCCGCGCCGCCATCGCCACCCGAGTTGGCGCCTTTCTTCTCGAATTTCTGCAAACCGATGAGTCGTGTGAGCAGGCTGTAATTCACCAGATCGAGACTGTCGAGGCTGTAGAGGCCGCGATAGGGGTCGAAGTACCTCTTGCCGTCCTGGATTAGATCGAACACCGCTTCGTCCAGAACCACGACCGCATACTCGATCGGCTCTGTTGAACCCGTCACACCATGGGGGGTCGCACTCATGTTGAGCTTCACAATGTCACGCGGCTTGTAAGATGCGTGGTCGCTCCTGATCCTGATATCGAGGGTCTTGTACGGATCGGACACCGGTACCTTGAGGTATCCGATGCGGTAGGTGGGACGGCCGAGATCAACCCCTTCCTTGTCGAGCGCCGTGGCGCCGGGGACCGGTGCGACGCGCGGCGACACGACCACGACCGACAGGTAAAACCCTGGCACGAAATCGGGCTCGATCGCAAATTCCACGATCGGCGTGTTTCCCGGCAGGGTCTGCACCCAGTGCTTGATGACGCCGAACCGTTCCACGGTAATGAGTGCCTGTGCGCCGGGGAACGGATTCTTGACCAGGTAGCGCGCGTGATCACCCACCTTATAGGAGTCCTTCTCTGGGACCACGCTCAGGCTCATGTCGGCGGGTTCCTCCCACAGCACCCGGCCCTTGCCGGTCACCCACGTGCATAGCTCCGTCGTGTGCGGTCGGCCATGGGTGTCGTTGATGGTGGCCGAGATGCTATAGAGGCCTGCATGACTCGGTTTGAAGGCGCAGACCTGGGGCTCCTTCCCCGATGTGCCGGTGCAAGCTCCGTCGTCCTGCCATGTCGGCTCATAGCCCGTCAGATACGCGGACCCAGCACCTTTGACGCGGGCCGCATTCACCACTTCGACTCTGATGGAAACAGTGACGGGCACGCCCGAAGCCACCTTCCCGCTCGTGTCGAAGACGGCATACTGTACGGTGGCCGGCTTGCCCTCCTCGAGCGTCCAATGCTCGCTTCGGAGTCCGACGAAGCGGTCGCGGCCGCGGAATTCCGCGTGGCTTCGATTGGCCACGTATTTGCCCCGGTCGTCGCGTACCGCGCTTTCAACCTCAAGCTTGGCGCTCAGCATGTCGGCGTCGGGCAGCGTGAACCGTGTGGCGAATTCGCCCTTGTCGTCCGTGGCGGTATCGGCTTGATGAACCGTCAGCACATCGGGTTCGCGTTGCGAGCGGCAGGCGCCCCCTGGCTCGCCGCTCGCGAATTGAAAACTGGCGGTGGCCGGATTGGTGATATCGAGGGCCTGCGGGAAAAGCCGCGCCGTCACCCGTGAAGCAGCGTTCGCATAAGGTCCGCCGGCGTGCAGGGCGGCCTGCGTCGCGACTTCCACGGAATCTCCCGGTTGATACACCTGGCCGTTCAAGGTATTGGACACCTGAAAGGGTGCCGGCGTGAAATCGGCGATTAACACCCGCATGGGCGTCCAGGAACCCGGTTCGCTCGAACCGCTCGGAGCATCAATGCTGGCAGGAGCTGTAAGGGTGAACGTATACCAGCCCACGGCGCCCGCCGGCGGCACGCGGAACGAACCCGCGTAGGCGCCGAATTGGGACAGGCGGACATTGGACTCCGTCTTCACGACCTTGCCCGTGGGGTCGACGACGTCCAATTGGTAGCCGGAGAGTTGAGTGACGGGTTCCAAGCTCAGATTGTTCTGATTCCTCAGGAATACCTTGTATTGCACCGTGTCGCCGAGCTTATAGACGCCCTGGGCCGTCGTGCCCCAGGCGTGAATATGGTCCCGCTCACCGCCGTATCCCGACCAAAACGTCCCGCGCGACGCGCGATAGGTATCCACCATGAACGAGCCGTCGAGCGGCAATAGCGCCATGTCGCGGCCGGCATCCACTCGCACCATGAAGGTATCGGTGGGCGTCAAAGACGGGGGTGCCGCATGCTCCAGAACATTGCGGCCGGCGAGCAGTGCGATCCCGTCACGACCGGTCATCGCTTGCGCCACGACGGCCTTCCCTGCCGTGAGGCCTTGATAATTGTCGCGGTAGATCCGGATCTGTGCATTCGCGACCGGCAGACCCTTGTCGAGCGAGGTGACCCATACCAGGGTGTTGTAAGCGCCCAATTTGGCGTGCACCTGGAAGGGCGTCACTTCCGCAAAAATGTCCCGATCCACCTGGCCGCTCAGGATGTCCGGATCCGAGTCCGCCTCGTCGAAATAGCGATGATCGTCGACGCGAAGCGGAGCAGGGTGCGGCTGCAGCGCTCCGGACACGACCCCGGATTGTCCATCCAGCAATTCCCGAATCCTTGCGGACGCGGCATATGCGATGTCCCAGGCACGATCGATCGGTTGGTGGAAAGTCAGGTCCGGGACCATGCCGGCGCTCGAGAGCTTGCGGTACCTGATGTCGATGTCCGTGAGGTTGGTGACATACAGCGGCATGGCGGTCGGCGCGTTCTTCTCGAGCACAGCGACCGGGTGCGTCACTGTGAGCCGCGGTGGTCGGTGGTCCGTTCGAAACGCCATGGCAACTTGACCGACGGGCGGGCGACCGAATTCATCCCGCACGTCCTTTAGGCTGACGATCGAATACGGTTGAAAGGACCGTAAATGCTCGGGCAGATCGACCGCATATACCATGCCGCGTTGATGCGGAGAGCCCAGGCGAGACGTTGGATGGATGTTTGCCCACGGATCGTAGTCCGTGCGGTCATTGCGCAAATCGGGATCGAGCATGAGATGCGCCTTGATTTCCAGTGCGACGACAGGCGCGGAGAAGGCCAGCGAGACCACGCCGAATGGATTACATGCCGGTTGCCTCTCGGCAGGCGCGGCCACGGAAATCAATATCGACCTCATACCGATGAGGCACCGAACTCCAAGAAAGCGAAATTCGGGAAACGTATCGAATGCCACCACGGTGCGGCGTTCGACACCGAGCAAGGGCCCCGCGTAGCTTCGAATTCCCGGAGCGGCTTTGAGCTGAATACGGGCGTCCGGAGGCAGCTCTTTCGGGGGTGACACGAGCCAGACGCGACGCGCCTCGATGCGCCGGCCGGCTGTGTTGCTGCCGATCGTGATCTGGTCATCGCTTTTGACTGCAGGAGTGCCGCCGGGAATGATCACGGCACCCGATTCGCCGGGCAGCGGTAGTACGTAAAAGACTTCACGGTCATACGTGTCGGGCTCTGCCACGACGCGTGCCTGAGTACCGAAGCGAAGATTCGACTCCACCGTGTCATGGGTCACCGGCTGATTGAAGATCAGTCGGACGACCGGCGTCCCGGGAGACCGCCAAGTCATGAACGAATATTCCTGGATGGCAGGGCGCACCGTGGTGAACGCCCAATGGTACTCGCCCTTGAGTTTGGCTCCGTCCTGGCCCGTGACGCCGGCCGCCACGGTGACGGTGTAGCGGGTGGCCGGCGAGAGCGCCTGCGCCTCGTTCAAGTCGCAAGCGAGTGAGTGCGGATCGAGCCAGTGCCAGTTGCAGTTAACCGACGGAGACACGGTTACCGGAGAGTGCGCGCCGTCTACGGCCATGGTCCCAATTGCAACAACCGGTCGATCGAACGTCACGACGATTTGCCGCACGGGACCTTGGACCCCATCGCCTTCAGGGACCACCCGGGCGACCTGGAGGTCGGAATCGGTGGGCCCCACCGCACCATCAAAGACAGCCCACGCGGCCTCTGTCATGAGTACGCCAGTCGCTGCCAGGGCCGCCAAACAATGAGGACCGATATTGGTAGTCATGTGAATCTCTCTTCCAACAGTCCGCCCATCCCAGGAAGCAGAATAGAGAGCCATTCTGGCAATCCTGGGGCGGAACTATGGCAAACCGCTGGCAGCGTGCTGGCAGCGAACTGCCAGCGCCGCGGTGCCCTCAGGATGAACGTGACCGCTCCAGAGAGGACGTGGCGGATCCATTCGGTAGTATTCTCGATCGATGTTCGTGCGCGTGCTCAGAGCGATGTTTAATCCAGATGGCTTCTCGACAGCCCTTGCGTTGGGCGCAATGGTGGCAGCGACCCTGGTTTTCGAACAGGCGGTGGTGGCACAGACTGCCGGTTCGGCAGCCAAGTCCTCCTTGTACGTCACCGCGGAAGACGGCACGAGGATCGCCATCGACGTTTCGCTGCCGGAGAGTCTGCGCCCAGGCCAACGCGCTCCCGCGCTCATCAAAGGGACGCCTTACTGGCGAGCGCGCAAGCTCACGAAGTCGGGCGAAGCGAAGGCGCCCGAGCTTGCGACGGAGCCCGACGTAGCGACGCTCAACGGGCGCGGCTATGCGGTCATCACGGTTGACGCGCGAGGCACCGGTGCCTCTTTCGGAACGATCAAGATTCTGTTCAGCAACAACGAAATATCCGACTACGGCGCGGTCGCGGACTGGATAACATCGCAGCCTTGGTCGAACGGCAAGGTGGGTGCTTACGGGTTCTCCTATCGTGGCATCACGGCAGCCAATATAGCCTCCCTGCCGGAAACTTCCATAAAGGCCGTTGCACCGTTGTTCGACCTGTCGGACCTCTACCTACTGGCTTACCCTGGCGGAGCGTTCGCGAAGTATTTGGTGACTGCTTGGAGTGCCCAGACCCGTCGGCTCAACGCCGGCAAGATGCCCTGCAACTCGGACCCGGTGTGCGAGCAAATGATTCAGGGTCCAAAGCCGGTAGATGCGGATCCCGGCGAAGTCCTTCTCAGGCAGGCCATTGCCGAGCACGCGGCGAACTTCAACGTCTATGAGTGTTTCCGCGCTGCTCCCGCCCGGGACGATCGTATTTGCGCAAGCGGCCAGTCCTTGAGTGACGTGTCGGTGATCGCCCGCAAGGGCAAGATCGAGCAACGTCAACTGCCCATGTTCGTGTTGACGGGATGGTTGGACGAAAGCTCACCCCAACAAGCTCTATTCCGCTTTAGAACTTTTTCCAACGATCAATCCTTGGTTATCGGGCCTTTCACGCATGGCGGTTTCATGAGCGATGATCCCTTCTTCCCGGACCATCGTCCCATCCTGACGTACCAGGAGCAGGTCGGGCAGATGGCCGATTTCTTCGACCGCCATCTCAAGACTGACATCGCACCGCCGACGTCGAAGAGCATCCGCTACTACGTCAACGGCGCCGGTGTGTGGCGGACGTCGCCGGTTTGGCCACCGATGGAAGCGACGACGCAGAATTGGTATTTGGGTGCATCGGGAGTGCTCACGGAATACGCACCACGACGGAAGGGCGGGGTGGACCGCTACACCGTCGATTTCTCTGCAACCACCGGCGAACTCTCGGGATTCCGCGGCCAGGTCGATTTATCGAGGACGGATTACGGCGACCGCGCAGGGCCGGATTCTCATCTGCTCGTTTACACGAGCGCTCCGCTTGCGAACGATATGGAGATCGCCGGTGATCCCGTGGCACATGTGAGACTCGCGTCGAGTGCGACAGACGGCTTGCTGATTATTTATCTGGAAGACGTCGCCCCCAATGGCCGGGTAACCTATATCACCCAAGGGGTCCTACGTCTTGCATTCCGAAGACGGGTACAAGACGACGACAGCGCCTATTCCGCCGATCCATTTCACGCCTACCGGCGCAGCGACATGGCGCCCCTGAAGCCTGGGGTACCGGAAGACATCGTGGTAGCCCTTTCGCCGATCGCAGCTCTCATCCGCAAGGATCACCGGCTCCGCGTTGCAATCGCTGGATCGGACGACGGCAATTTAGAGCGTCTGCCCGCTCAGGGTGATGCGGATCTGACGATTTCACGCGGCGTGGACTCCTACGTCGAAGTGCCGTACACGCGCCAGTAGCGTCATTGGGCGGCAACGAGGGACTTTCGACTGCGCGGCAGGCGCGGCAACGTGCCATCGCAATAGGCCGCTGGTAGCGCTATCATATATGTTGAAGTAAAAAAATTCAGGGCTGCAACATGAGATGGTTAACCGTCATAGCTGTCGCACATCTGTTGGCATATACCGCCGCCTGGTCTGCAGATGCCGTCCATGTCGGCGCTCCACTCGCGAGCGCGAAGCGGCAACCACCATCAATCGGCAAATCACCTTGGCCGATTAGAGGACTTGGTACCTTAAGGCAACTCATATGGCGTACACCCTTGATCGCCGCCGCTTCCTGAAAATCAGCATTGCCGCCGCGGGCCCCGGTCTGTGGCTGCGGGCGCGCGCTGAGGAGGCCACCTGGCACACTCGCACGGATGCGCCATTCATCGAGGTGGAGACCGCTCTCGGTCGCATCCGCGGGGGCCATAGCCGGGGTGCGCTGGCTTTCAAAGGCATCCCTTACGCTGGCTCCGTATCGGGCGCAAATCGCTTCAAAGCGCCGCCAGAGGCTATTGGCTGGACGGGCGTGCGCGATGCGACCGTGCTCGGTCCACCGGCCATGCAGGGCCCGGGCACGACCTTCGGCGAGCACGAGCCGTGCTGCAACGAAGACTGCCTGGTTCTCAATGTATGGACCCCGGCGGTGAATGACGGCGCCAAACGGACGGTGATGTTCTATTGTCATGGTGGCGGCTTCACGACCGGTTCGGGCGGGCACAAGATTCAGGACGGCGCACATCTGGCTGCGGCCTATGACGTGGTGGTCGTAGCCTGCAATCACCGTCTCGGGCTCTTCGGCTACCTGTATCTGGGCGAACTCGACGCGCAGGAGTATGCGACCTCGGGCAATCACGGCCTGCTCGACATCGTCGCGGCGCTCGCCTG
>Ga0182030_10027395_pt1 | contig 10251 bp, 6 predicted proteins | sample 812S3MmetaG_FD_121299 | JGI IMG/M metagenome (GOLD analysis project Ga0182030, IMG submission 121299) | Permafrost microbial communities from Stordalen Mire, Sweden - 812S3M metaG (Illumina Assembly) | ecosystem: Environmental > Terrestrial > Soil > Wetlands > Permafrost | place: Sweden... | reverse complement strand
TATTGGCGGCCATCCAATTCGTAACTAATGGGTGAACTCTGCATGGGTGATCCGGTGCCCGCATGCCAAAGAGCTCTCCCATTGTTTGTATCCAGTGCGAGCAAATTCCCGTAAGCATCCCCGGTAATTGTCAGGCCTGAGTCGGTTGTCATCACGCCCGCACCTGAACCGCCGGCTCCCACATCATGACTCCAGCGGATCTTGCCCGTTTGGTAGTCGATTGCTTCGATGACTCCTTTGCCCCACAATCCATAATCCGCGCCCGCCCATCCATAAGCACCATCGGCCGGTTTGGCGAAATAGAGGCTATAACTGGGGTGCGCGTCCACAATAAACAATCCGGTCTTCGGATCGAAGCTCGGCGCACGATAGTTGGTCAGTCCGCCTTCATCGGGAGCAACAAGCCGCCCATCCGGAGCGGGCTCCTTGGCTGGATTGGGAATCGGCCGGCCCTGTTTATCGATTCCCAACGTCCAGTTCACCGGGCCGTATGGAACTGTCAGCAGGTTCTTACCGTTCGTCCGGTCAAGAACAAAGAAATAGCCGTTGCGCGAGGTTTGCATCAGCATCTTGTGCCGCTGGCCATGAAACTCTCCGTCCACTAATACCGGCGTTTCCACCGCATCCCAATCGTGGGTGTCGTGTGGCGACACAGAAAAACTCCATGCGAGTTTTCCGTCATCGGGGTTGATGGCCACGATGCTGCACGTATATGCGTTGTCGCCGGGCCGAACCGTTCCATTCAGCACGGGAGTAGGATTCCCCGTTCCCCAATAGAGCAGGTTCAATGCCGGATCGTAAGTGCCGGTCATCCAGGTCATGCCTCCGGTCGCCGCATTCGGCGTTCCCGCGGGAGGCGTGACATCCCACTGCCACTGGATCGCACCTGAATCTGGATCGAATGCCCGGAGATATCCGGGAAGATTGTCGAGGTCTCCGCCCACACCGGCGATGACGTGATTCTTGACGACGAGCGGCGCCATTGTGCTCCAATAGCCCCGGCTCGCATCGGCAATGAGTTTGTCCCAGCGTACTTTTCCGTCTTTCGCGTCGAGCGAAATCAAGTGCGCATCGGGAGTCGTGAAGAAGAGCCAGCCTTTGTACATCGCTACACCGCGATGGCCGATATGTTCGCCCTTGGAAGGCCGATTGTAGTGCCAGATCATGTGACCCGATCGCGCATCCACGGCCCAGATGTTTTCGGGTACCGTGAAGTACAAAACGCCATCCACAAGCAGCGGCGAGGATTTTATCTGGGCGGTCTGGTTGGTTTGAAAGGCCCACGCCAGCGTTAGATTGCCGACATTCTGCGGAGTGATTTGTGTCAGGTGAATATGGCGCCTTCCCGAATAGTCGCCGTGATAGAGAGGCCAAGAATCCGGAGACGGATTCAGGAGTTGGCCGTCCTCAAGATCCTGCGCGCAGAGCGACGGCGCGCACGGAATGCACACGCAGGTCGCGGCAACAATGGACAGCAGCGAATCTTTCAGCAACTTCATATCGGAATAGGACCTCGAATCCCGCGTTCCGCGCGAAGAAGGGATCAGCGCAACGTCTGAAGATAAGCCATCAGGTTATGAATGTCGTCGTCGGTGTATTTGTTGAAGAGCACCACATGCGCATCGACAGGCGAATTTACCGTAAAGCGCACCCGGCTGATCGGCCATGAACGATAAATGCCATTGCCATCACGCAGCGCAATCGTGAATTCGTCACGGTATGCAAGTATTCCCGAGATGGCTTCCCCGGAAGCAAGTTTTACCGTAACCGTACTCTTGGCGTTTTGGGGATAAAGCATGCGCTCCTCCAGTTGCAATCCCTCGAACCGCGTTGCAACTCCGGCCAGGTCGCCGCTCGGCGAATGGCATTTAACGCATCCGCCCGCCCCGTCGAAATACTGCCTGCCCGCTTGCACATTGCCCGTTTGGAGATCGGCGACTGCCACTCCGCGCCGTCCGCCGGGATGAGCATTGGCGGCAGCTTCGCGCTCGCGGATGAATGCGATGATGCCGCTTATCTCCGGACCGGAGAGATTGAAGCCTGGCATCTTGTTGTCCGGTCGACCCTCGCGTATCACCTGAGTAATCTTCTCGCCGGTCTTGTCTTCCCGCACCAGCTTCGATTGCGTCAGGTCAGGCCCAGTCTCTCCGCCCATCGCATCGCGGCCATGACAAAATGCGCAGTTCTGTTGAAAGACTGTGGCCCCTCCCTCCGCAATCCTGGAATTCTCTTCGCTCCTTGTACCACTCCCGGCGGTCAGCGATTCCGGTCCTACGCTCGAAACGAAATGCAGCAGCGCCGACAGCTCGCCATCCTGCAGGCTTGGAAAGCCGGGCATTCGTCCCTTGCCTGCATGAACCAGATCTGCAATCTTGTCGTCCGTCATCCGGTGGTTGATCCCAAGCAGCGGCGGAAAGGCAGGCAGGATGCCTTCGCGCTGTTCGCCGTGACAAATCGCGCAATGCTTCGCATACGATTCCGCACCGGGTTCTCCACCGGACGGGGCGCTCGCCTGCAGCGCCTTTTCGTCTTGCCCGGCCGCGCGGATTGGCACCTGAATGTATCCCACTACCAGAAAACTAACTGCGGCAGCTACCGAGATAAGTAAAATTCGAAATCCCTTCACCGTCTTCAATGTTGAGACCCCTGAAATCCTGCTCTGCAGAATGTGGCGACTGGCATGTGACTTACATCTGTCTATGCGGAGTACTTAATCAACTGCATGAATCCATAGTCCATGTGCAGTTGCTGGTGGCAATGCCACAAAGTGTCGCCCGGATTGTTGGCGACGAAATCTACTTCAACCGTGCCGAGCGGCATAACATTGATAACATCCTTCATCAACCCACTCAGGTGCTTGTCGCCAATGCGCGTCACCTCAAAAGTATGACGATGCAGGTGGAGTGGATGCTGATCTCCGCTGCCATTGCGAAATACCAATCGATAGCGCTTGCCGGCACTGACGATCAGCGGTTCGATCTCGGGCCATGATTTGTTATTGATTGTCCACGTGTCGAATTGCGAACCATGCTGCTGGCCGATATCTCGAAAGGTCAGCACGAAGCTCCCGTCCGGAGCCGGCGCAGCATTCGCACTGGCAAACTGCGTGTAGTCCCACGTCGCCGGCGCGGGATCTTTCCACATCGGCGTTCCCGATTGTCCAGCGTACTCGACCACGATGCCAAGGCCCATCTGGCGCGCCTTTTCCAGCGTCGAACCCAGAATCCAAACGCCCGGTGAGTTCATCTCCACGATCGCATCGACGCGTTCGGCAACTGCAAGCGACAGCACTTCAATGCTTGTTGGATTGGGAACGGGATTCCCATCCATTGCAATGACGGTGAAGCGATGGCCGGGCAGCGCCAGCACCACGTTTTCGGTTGCGCTTGCATTCAGCAGGCGCAAGAGCACGCGTTGCCCTTGTTTCACGCGGATCGGATCACCCGCTCCCAGCATCCGATCGTTGATCGTGGCGTACTTGTAACCGACGTCGGAACCCGCAGTCAACGGCATGTTCGACGATTGCTCGCGCATGGTTTCAACCATGGGCACGAACGACGGCTCCCAATGATGGATAGCCAGATTGAATTCCTGGTCGTAGTGCGTCGGGTTCTCCCGGCCCTCGATCAACAAAAATCCGAATTGCCCACTGTATGTGCCCGCCGTGAGATTCCCGTACGCAGCTGCGTGAGTGTGATACCAGCGCGTGCCCGCCGGTTTAGGCGTGAATGTGTACCGATGTGTCTGTCCAGCCGGGATCATCGGCGATCCCTCTTCCATGGCGCCGTCGTTCAGCGAATCGATGGCGAGCCCGTGCCAGTGCACGATATCGGGGTCGGCACTCGCATTAATCACGTCGATGCTTACCGGCACACCCTCGCGCAGGCGGAGCAGCGGGCCCGGAACCTGGCCGTTGTAGGCGAGCGTCTTGACGGTTATGCCTGGGCCAATCTCCAGCGTGCACGGCTCGATGCGAAGGATGTGGTCGGCCTTCCCAGTGGCGCGCAAGTCTCCCTGCTTCGTCTGCGCCGGCAATAAGGCGCTCAGCGATTGGCTCGCCAGCAACATCCCCGCCGACGAAAGAAAGTCTCTACGGTCCATCGGAATTCGTTCGCCTGTTTTCAATTAGTTCTTCTCGCGCAACGTTCTAGGTGTAGTGGCTGTACCAGAAGGCGCCAAAGCAATGATCTTTGAGGCCCCTCGAATTGAAATCGTCTTCCTCGCGGGGCCTACTCGCGTTTGTTGCGGTTCATCGCGCGCAAGGACCAATTTACAGTTGCGCCCTTAACGAGCCTGTACAGAAGCCGCCGGCCGCGGATGGCTTGCGGTGCTTCCATCCGTCATCCACAAAGCCCAGCGAATTGCCTCAAAATACATCTTGCGAACGTCGGGATCGTCCCACGACTCTTCGGTATGGCCAAGCGTCGAATAGAAAACTCGCCCCCTGCCGTACATCTTGCTCCACGCAACCGCGAAGTCATGATCGGTGCGATGCACCCGCGGATTGTTGGAGTAATCGAGCTTGTTGGGATCGAGGCTCAGCAGCACGTTCACCTTATCGCGCGACCACGTTTTGGGTTGATAGATTTCATCGTATTTCACAAACGATTTCGGAAAATGGCGCACCGCGGGAAAGTCCGGATCTTCATTCACAATCGGCGCGTTGAACGTCATCCACGGATGCTGGTCAAACCAGCCGCCAATCATCTCCCCATACTCCGGCCAGGTGTAATTGGTATCGAGCGCCGCATGAATGCCGACGAAGCCCTTGCCGTCATCATGAATAAACGACAGCATATCCTTCTTCTGATCGGCATCCAGGTCCAATTCACCCGTGGTACTGGCAAAGACGATCAGGTCGAAGTAGCCGAGGTTCTTCGCATTGCGCCCGAGGTCTTTCTTCGTCAGCAGCTCCGTATCGGTCCGCATCGTCGTATCCCACAGGCCGCTTTCCTTACCCATGTTGAACACCGCGGCCATAGCATCGGGCACCGAGTCGTGCTCAAATCCTTTGGTTTCGCCGATCACCAGAACATGTTTCAGGTGAATCTGCTTTGCGTGTGGCGCCGGAGGCAGCGCATCGCCTGCCGGCGATTGCGCCCACGCGCGAACACCTTCTATCGCAGCCATCGAAGTGAACAGGCCGCATGCGAGGATCAGCAAGCTTCGTCCCAGGCGCAAGGAATCTCCTTTTGACCGATGCTATATGTCGAAAGCACGATCGCATCGCGGGCGTGTTTCTCCGCGAACGTAAATGCGGTGACGCTTCATTCGCTCTTGGCGCTCCCGCAGAAATCATTTTGCGAACGCCGGACCGACGAATTCTCGCCCGGGAAAGAGTTTAGCGGGCTGGTTCAATTGACGCAAACGCCCTCATTCGAGGTTCACCCCTCAGAGCGCCATTGCCGTGCTTTATCTCCCCAACCGGCCACAACATCGTGGGCTTTGCAGTAGTATCCTTGATGCGCCTTCTAACGCGCTCGTACGTCACCCCCATTCCGCAAACATAAAGAAGAGAGCTGAACCGTGACAACCCAACCAGGTCCTCCCGTCTCAATCGCTGCTCAGCGAACGACCACGCCCATGGCGCACGCCAATATCAGCTACATGACCAAATCCCACGTACCATCTTTCTTCAACTTTGCGCGCCTGTCTGTTCCTCTTCTGCTTGTCTTCACCTTGTTCCTCGTGCCACAGGCCGTGGGCCAAGCCAGCAACGCCAATCTGCAGCCGCCGCATCCATGGGATCAGAATCCCGATGGAATGCACATCTACCTCTGGGCGGGGCTCAAATCCCACTTCCCAGGCCAGCACGACTATCCCCAGTTCCTTGCCGATTGGAGCAAGCTCCTAACCGAGCATGGCGCGGTGGTCGACGGGGCTCTGCACGCCCCGAGCGCCGCCGATCTGGAGCACACCGACGTCGTGATTCTCTACAAGGGCGACGCAGCTTACCTCAACGACGACGAGAAAGCCGCCATTGATGGGTATATCAAGCACGGCGGGGGACTGGTCAGCCTTCACGATTCGCTATGCGGCCCGGACCCCGCTTATTTCGCGTCGTTGGTCGGTGGAGCGAAAAAGCACGGCGAGGTCAACTACACCCTGGGAGCGCCGATCCCCTACACCGTCGTTGATGCTGCCGATCCCATCATGACGGGCATGTCGAACATCACCATCTTTGACGAGGCATTCTATAATATGACGTGGGCACAGAATCCACGCATTCATGTGTTGGCCACCGCCGTTATCCCGGGCACGCCGAGCGCGGGCACGCACAAAGGCGAAGTTGTGCCGCAAATCTGGACATACGAACATACTTTGCCCGGTGGACAGCCGGCCAGGGCGTTCGTCTGGATGCAGGGCCACGAGTACGCGAACTTCGACAATTACCAAATTCAGCAAATGCTGCTCCGTGGCATCGCTTGGGCCGCGAAAAAGCCCGTCGATTCGCTGGTCGATTATGTGCCGCCGCGTCCCTTGCGCACGCAGGGTCCCGCTACCAATCCCTAGTCGTCATCATGACGAACGCGAGCAACGCCCGCAGCGAACTCCGGCATGATCCGACTCAAAGTGGATGAAATCACTTAGCCGTCCACCCACCGTCGATGAGGATGTCGGTTCCGGTGATGAACCCCGCCGCTTCGGAACACAAATAGCAAGCCAGCGCGCCAATCTCCTCGATCTTGCCCCACCGGCCAACCGGTAGGCTCGCGAGGAACTGTGCGTTGGCTTCCGGATTGTTCATCACCGCCGCATTCATGTCTGTTCCGAAAGGGCCTGGACTGATGCCATTCACGGTGATTCCCTCGCCGGCTAACTCGAGCGCCAACCCCCGCGTCAATCCGAGAAGCGCGGCTTTTGCGGAGGAATACGCGGTCCGCCCCGGCAGCGAAACGTGACTCATGATCGAACTCATATTCAGAATGCGGCCGTAGCCGGAACCCTTCATTCCCGGCACAAATGCGCGGCACATCAAAAACGTCGAGATCAGGCTCGAGTCCAGAACGCTGCGAAATTCGTCAAGCGAAAAGTCCACCAGGTTCTTGCGGATGTTTGTTCCCGCGCAATTGATCAGAATCTGCGGCGCTCCAAACCGCTTCTTTATGGCTTCCGCGATTTCGGCGACCTGTTGCTCCTGGGTGACATCGGCGACAAACACTTGAGCTATTCCGCCCTGTGCGGCAATCGCATCGCGCACAACTTCTAGGCGCTTGTTATCGCGCGCCACGAGCGCAATGTTCGCGCCTGCCTCGGAGAGGGCCTTCGCCATTGCCTCGCCCAGCCCGCGGCTCCCCCCCGTAATGACGGCGGTCCGGCCCGCCAGGTTCCCATCCATGTTTGTATCTCCTGTCCCAATGCACAGACGTACGTCAGTCGGTCTCAAGGCTCCAGCCCATTCGCAATCGCCGCTGCTGCAGGCGTGGCCACTGCCCGCTCACGTTGCCTCCGCGCCGATTCCGGATCGAGGGTTAGCCAGCACGCAGCCGACACCGTTGCCGCCGCCGCCATTGTGTCGATAAGTATGTTCCAGTTGCCGTCCGATTTCTCCAGGATCACACCCCCAACGACCGGCGCCACAAATCCCGCAAGGTTGCCCATCATATTCATTGCAGCCGCCACCGTCGCCGTGTACGCGCCTCCAATCTCCACACAGGCATCCCATGAAATCGGCATCGTCAGGTCGCTCGCGAAACTGGCCAGTCCCATGGCCACCATGGCTGGGACGACAGACTGGATGTGCGTCAACGCGACCAACAAAATCGCCGTTGAAAGAAATCCGCAAAATGCGATCGCTCGCCGCGGCAATCTCGCCGGCGCAAGCCCCGAAGCCAGCGAGCCGAAGCCGCCAAACAACAGGGGCAGCACGGCAAGAGCAGCGGCGCGTTCGAGTGACTGCCCGCGGCCCTCCAGCAGATACGTCGGAAGCCACGTGATGTAAAAACACCAAACGTAGGAGAGGAAAAAATACTGCACAAACAGCAGCAGCACTTGCCGCGTCAGCAGTAAACTCGTCCAGTGTCGTTGCCCTCTCTCTTCTCGTGTGAGCGCGCGGGACGATTCCAGTAATTTCCGCTCGGCTGCGTTCACACCAGGGTGCTGCGCTGGATCGTCTTTGAACCAAACCAGAAACACCGCGCTCCACAAGAATCCCAGTCCAGCGAAGCTCACAAACGCCCATCGCCAGCCGACCCACCGAATGCAAATCAATGCCAGCGGCGGTGTCGCCGCACCGCCCCATCGCGTGAAAGACCACATCAACGATTGCGCTCTGACGCGTTCCCGCTCGGGCAGCCATGCGCTGAGCATGCGCGTCAGGTTGGGAAAGCATCCAGCCTCGCCGGCTCCAAACAGAAACCGTATCCCCACCAGAGATGCAACATTCCACGCCGCCCCGGTCAGCGCGGTACACGCAGACCACGCAAGAACAATCTGTGCCAACACCCTCTTCACGCCTAGACGATCGCCGAGCAGTCCCATGGGAATTTCGAAGAGCGCATAGGACAATGCGAAAGCCCCAAAGACAATTCCCATCTGCTGCTTCGAAATATGCAGGTCGTGCGAGATGGGCCCGGCCGCCTGAGAGATCGCGACCCTTTGCATATAGGAGAGAACCGCGAGCCCGATCGCCAGCAGGACGACCCCGTACCGTGTGCGGCTCGCTCTCATTGCGGCAGGCTCCACGCATAGAGCGTGTCCCCGGCTCCGAACACAATGTATTGTTTTCCGTCCAGCAGATAAGTAATCACGCCACCCGATTCATTGGCGTCGAGTTCGTGATGCCAAAGCACCTGTCCTCTATCGGCGCTGTATATGATCGCGTTCCTCTGGTCGTCTCCAGTGATCAGAAGCTTGCTCGCGGTTGTCAGGATGCTGGGGCCAACCGTGCTTGGCGCATTGTTCAGGTTCGGATACGGGTGTCGCCACACAGGATTGCCCGTCAGTGGATCGATTGCCTGCAAAACACGTTGCGATCGGCCAATGCCATCGCCCGTCCCGCCGTAGCCCGAGGGCTGGGCACTGTCATCGGTAAGGTAGTAGATCGCCTTCCCCTCAACCGAGTTCACATAGACCAAACCGGTCTTCGGATTGTACGCCGGAGCAGGCCAGTTCGAGGCATTCACGATATTAATTGAACCGCCGACAGTCGGATCCTTGTCGGGAATCGGGATAGGTTCTCCCTGCGGCGAAAGTCCAGAGGAATAATCGAGCGGCACATACGGCTTGACCACAAGGTATCTTCCGGTCACCCGATCAAGCGTGACAAAGAAACCATTGCGTGCAGCCTGCGACAGCAGCTTCCGCGCCTTCCCGTCCACTACGCGATCGAAGAGAATCGGAGCCGTCGTATTGTCGAAGTCATGCGTGTCGTGCGGCGAGACCTGGAAATACCATTTCAATTCTCCGGTGTCCACATCGAGCGCGACAATCGATTCCGTCCAAAGGTTAGCGCCGGGGCGTCCTTGCCCCGCAAATACAGGATTGGTATTTCCGGTTGGCCAATAGAGCAGATTTAATTCCGGATCATACGTGCCCGGCATCCACGTCATCCCGCCGCCGTGATCCGAACTCGCCTCGTTCGGCCATGTCTTCAGCGCCGGGTCGCCCTTGCGCGGCGTTGACCACCAGGTCCATTGCAGATCGCCCGTGACCGGATCGAATGATTCGAGAAACCCTGGCATGTCCATTGCGTCTCCACCCACACCGACAATCACATGGTCCCTAACGATCAACGGCGCCGACGTCGAGAAATACTGCTTGCGTGCATCGGCATAATTCTTTCTCCACAGTTCCTGCCCGGTATTTGCATTCAGGGCAACGAGCCAGTTGTCCGGCGTGAGGAAATAAACCGTCGTTTTCCAAATCCCCACGCCGCGCTGACCCACGAGATGCCCGCCGTGATCGACCCAATCGTAGTGCCATAGCGGGTTTCCGGTCCGCGCATCGAGCGCCCACACGTGATCCGGAATCGTAATATAGAGCACTCCATCGACCTGCAGTGGCGTGCATTTGATCATGGGAACAGGCGCGCCACGCTGTGCCCCGACCTCGGTGATCTTGTAAACCCATCGCTGGTTGAGCCGGTTCACGTTCGCGGGCCCAATCTGAGTCAGCGTGCTGTAGCGCCGGCCGCTGTAATCGCCATTAAACGTGGGCCAGTTCACGATCGGCGCTTTCCCAAGCGCATTCGGATCGAGGGAGACGAGGTGAACTTCCTGGGCTCCAACTGCTAGGCTTGGGGCTGCAAGG
>Ga0182030_10027394_pt1 | contig 10251 bp, 10 predicted proteins | sample 812S3MmetaG_FD_121299 | JGI IMG/M metagenome (GOLD analysis project Ga0182030, IMG submission 121299) | Permafrost microbial communities from Stordalen Mire, Sweden - 812S3M metaG (Illumina Assembly) | ecosystem: Environmental > Terrestrial > Soil > Wetlands > Permafrost | place: Sweden... | reverse complement strand
GCTGCACCCGCGCCGCCATCGGCTCAACGCTCTTGCGTCCACCCGGCAGCATCAAACCGCGCAGATACCACTGCGCCGGCATGCGCCGATCCGCATGCGCCAGCGCCGCAGTGATCACTTCCCTGTACTCCTCGAACCGACGTTCCAGGCTCTTACCCACCACGGACCTCTTGCAGTGACTGAGGATCGTGGCACAATACCATGAAGAATCAGAGTTTTTAACACAGTAGAACTAGAAACCCTTCTGTTTGCCCGCCAAGCTGCCCGCGAGGAAATCAGCGTGGCAAAAGCCATGTTCGCCATGATCCCGTCGGTCGCGACGGCGATTGCGTCGCTCACCTTGCCGCAGGTCAGAACAATCGCCATCGGCAATACCCCGCTGGGATAGCCACCCGGAGTTCTGGGGCGACCTGCTCGTCGCCTGTCGGGGGAGGGACGAGCGGGCTATGGCCGCTCTCCGTCGCCAGGGCAAGCTACTCTTCTGCGGCGAACTCATTGAAAGCGATAAGTAACAGGCCGACTCCACACGAAATTCGCTCATGAGGAAGCAGGTGTTCGAGAATCCTGGATTCGAATTGGAAACTGCTCTCATAACGACTATGACGAGTCGACCACACCGGCGAACGCTTCGATCTCGATGACACCCCTGATACGCTCGACAAATCCCGAATTTCCCGCGTGCGATCCACTTAAACCGGAAGAGCCAAAATAGCCGTCGGAGTAGAGATCAAGGGACAGGGCATGACCCCGCGTTCCACGTGCGGGGCAAATCATGATTTGATAGGTGAGCGCAGGGCCACCCCGATCGGCCACTGGTTTGTGGTTACTCCCTTCCAAAAGCGCTCCGATGCTCGTCCAGAAACGTCGCAAAATTCTTCGGCTTGTGGCCCGAGAGAAGCTCAACCTCATCCGTGACGCGATTCTCTGCTCCTTGGGCGATGGTGTCATCTAGGCCGGCGAGGATTGCGGCGTAATCGGCAGGAAGGCCAAGCTTTTCGTAGCGGTCGGACATTTCGGCGAAGGTCTGATTGACATGGCGGATGAGCCGCCCGGCCACGTTTGAAATAGCCCAGGCCACCTCGTCGTAGGAGAGCGCTTCCGGTCCCGTCAGGATCGGCGCATGGCCGTGCGTGAAGGTCGGATCGGTAAGCGCCCTCGCGGCGGCATCTGCGATGTCCCCGACATCGATGAATGGAACGCGCCCGTCCCGGGTTGCCGAGTAGATCGCGCCGTCCTGGAGGACTGCTGGCAGGTGCTGGGTGACGAAGTTTTGCATGAACCAACTTGGTCGCAAAACAGTCCATCGAGGCGCATAGGCGGCGAGCCACGCATGGACCGCCCCCATCATAGGTCCGCCTTGGTCAACTATGGACGCGGAGAGGAGGACAAAGCGTTCGACGCCTACCGCGAGAGCGCATTCCAGGAACGGCAGCATTACGGGAAGCTGATCGGTCGTGTCGGTCGGTGCGACGAGATATACGGCGGTCGCGTCCTCCAGCGCAGGCCGATGCGTGCTCCGGTCGCGCCACTCGAAGCGGATGTCGTCCGACGCGGTAGGCTTCCGCGTCGCCGTTCGGACCTCCGCTTTGCCGGCGCGGAGGCGCTCGACGAGGGCGGCACCCGTCTTGCCCGTTGCGCCTGTGACCAAAACGCTGCTAGCCATGGGATCCCTCGCTCGCAGTCAAAGCCTCGACCGCCGCTTCGATTGCCTGGGTGGCAATCTCGTCGGGCGTCACGGGAAGATATTCGGTCACCGACGGCGTGTGGGCGCCGCCCGTGACGGCGCAAGCGATGATGACCTTCGACATTCCTGACTTCCCGGTTTCGTGGTGATTGGCTCCAATTCATTGAGAAGCCCGCGCCACCAAGGTGACGCGGGCCGTGCTCAGAAGAGGAAGCTGACCGTCACGCCGTAAGTTGCTCCCATACCAGTGGTTCGGGCGACGGTGTCGGTCACATGGGTTATGCTGTTGATGTAGAACTTGTTGCCGACATTGCGGCCCCAAATCTGGGCTTTCCATTTGCCGTCGGGTGCTTGTACGCCCCCGCGCAGATCGAAAATTGCGTAGCCGGGTATCTGAAATCCTGGCGCGTTGCCGAAAGTTGCCGGTGAGCCCGACTGGTCTCGAACGTTCGCGCCAAGCGTCATATCCAGCGAAGACGTGAGCCCGAAGTGGTAGTCGACGTCGCCATTCAGTTGCCATTCCGGCGTTATCGGGAGTTGCTCTCCCTTCACATCGACCGCAATGCCAAAGGGGTCGTTCGTCATGAAGGAAGTGTCTACGCGCGAATCAACATATGTCGCGCCGGCCGTCAGCGTCAGCCCCTTTATTGGTCGTGCGTTCAGGCCAAGTTCGAACCCCTTGATGCTGGAATGGGGAATTTGAACCAGGGCCGGTACGTTGCCAAACACTGTCGAGATGTAGCCGATGATCTGCTTGTCATTGTAGAGATAGTAGAAACCTGCACCGGTCAATTCAATCATGCGGTTGAGCGTGATGAGCTTGAAGCCCGCCTCATATGCAGTCACAGACTCTTGCGTGACTGGATTGAACTGGTTGGGGAACAGACCCGGCACCGTCGGGAAGCTGCCCGCCTTGTAGCCTCTTGTCACGTTTGCGTAGAGCAACGTATCTTCGTTCGGCTTCCAGTCCAGGCCACCGCGCCACGACGTATTATCCTCCTGGAGGACCCTATTCACGATCGAGACGGGCAGAAATGTTGTCTCGTTTAATGTCACGCAGGCGCCAGGCGCAATTGTGGCAGGAGTTACCAGGCCGAAGGCCCTTGCCAACTGGCCATCACCTGCGTCGCGAAGGCAGCCGTTGAATTCGTCGTGGAAATCAGTGTAACGGGCCGATGCTTGCGCCGTTAGGCTGGGCACGATTTCGTAATCAACACTTCCGAAAATCGCCGCCGTTCTCACCTGTTGATCGTTGCTATTGACGAAGGTCGAATACCGGATCGGACCTACACCGGTATTGCTCCCGTAGTAGTCGCCCTGCTGATCGTCCACCGATCGGTCGCTGGCGTAGTTCCCGCCGCTCATCCAGCGCAGCGGTCCAGACTTGCCGTCAACGCGCAGCTCTTGCGAAAAGCTCTCGATCGACCCATTCAGCGTGATGCCGAAATCGTTAAATTCAGTGCCGTCGGGATCGATCGGCGCGTGTTGCTTGAACCCCGAGTAGGCCGTGATCGAAGTCAGCGCGATGTCGTCAGTGAGTTTCAGATCGCCGCGCAGCGAAGACTGGTAGAAGCTGTCATTCCTCCGATAACTGGTCATTGCGGATTGTCCAATGTAGGGTGGCAATGTGGCAGGGCGCTCCGAGCCCCAGTCGGCGATCCTCGGGTTGTTGGGTGCCGGGCTGGTGTAACGCGCCGCAATGAGATTTGTGAGGTCGTTATAGCCGCCTGCCGATACCGGATCCTGGATTGCAAGCGAGACGAATTGCGCTGCTTGGGTGTCGCTGCGGTCGAGCCAGCCATTGGCATTGAATTCGAGCTTGAGCTTCTCGGATGCTTGCCAATCAAGGATCATTCGGGCATTGGTAAAGTCCCGCACGCCCAGCCGATCATCGGGGCGGGTCTCGCTGATTTGCCAGCCATCGCGTCCTTCGTGCCGAACCGCAAGCCGAGCACCGACGGTATCGGAAATAGGCCCGCTAACAAAGCTCTGGATATCGGTTTCGTTGTAGCTACCGTAGGTTAAGTCGGTACCTGCCTCCAGTTCGCGAGTCGGCTTGGCGGCAATAAAGTTGACGGCGCCCCCGGTGGAATTCTGCCCGAAAAGGGTGCCCTGCGGCCCCTTCAATACTTCCACCCGCTCGAGATCAAAAGCAGCGCCCTGCGTCATCGCAAGATAAGGAAGGGGCACTTGGTCGACATAAACGCTGACGGCAGGGGTTGCGGCAACCGCGACGTCGTTGAACCCCACACCACGAATGTAGAAGACAGGCGTGCCGTAGTCACTGGGCCGGTACGTGAAGCCCGGAACGACCTTCGCAAGATCGGCAGGCGAAGCGACCCCCGCATTTACAAGCTGTTCGCCCGTCGCGGCGGTGATCGAAACTGGGACGTCGTTTAGGCGTTCCGATCGCTTTTGCGCTGTGACCACAATTTCCTCAAGGGTGGCGTTGGTTGTGAAGTTCTTCCCTAAGTTGGATTCCATTGCGCTCTGTGCCCAAGCTCCGTTCGCCCAGACAAGTAATGCCGCCGCGGGAAAGCTACCGTAGCAAATCGATTTCCGAAATCCCATCATCCCCTCCTTTATTGTAGGGGTTTACCGATCCGTAAATTACCGATCTGTAACAAACACTAACATTGCGGATCGGACATGACAAGGGCGAAGATGACGTTGACGCAAGATGGCGGCGCGTGGCAGAGTCCGGCGTCTATTTTTGACGATTTACAGGCTTACTCGAATGAAGTCACGTTCTGTTACAACTAGCCGCCGCATCCGCACAGATGGTACAAAGACCAACACGGAACAGCCTTCTCCGACCAATCGAGCCCCATGGCGGCGGGAGGTCGAGGCTCAGGATGTCACCCACAAGCTCGGCCAAAGGATTCGGGAACATCGTGTGGCGCTTGGCCTCTCACTAAATCGCGCGAGCGAAGCCACCGGACTTCCTGAAGCCACCTTGTCCAGAATAGAAAACAACAAGATGGCTCCGACCTTCAGTGTCCTGCTGAAAATCATGAGCGGCCTCAAGCTCTCATGGCAGACCTTGGTGGCGCGGCCGGACGCTCGGAGCCCCGACGACGACATCAGTATCATGACGCCCGACAAGTGGACGACCGAGAAAATCGCCGGATATACCTATATCTTACCCCACAGTTCGAGCCGCCTTGTTCATGTCGTCCAGCCGCTCATCTTCGATGTCGATTCCAGATCACTAGACGAAGCGGGAGGGCTAACCGGGCATCAAGGCATCGAATTCTGCTACGTCATCTCCGGCACGCTCAAGCTTCATTTCGCCGACAAGCCGCCCCAGGTTCTGCCCACCGGCGGATCGGCTTTGTTCGACAGCACTCTTCCGCATGCCTATGTTTCGAAAGGACGCAAGCCTGCACGCGTCTTGAACGTTGTGGTACAGGATCCATTGCTCGCACACGGAGAAGGCAAAACGCCCTTCGGAGAACGAATCAAAAAGTCGCCAAGGCAGCGGTGACGGTGGATTGACCGCTCGATGGAAAGGTTGCAGCGCACCGAGAAGGGTTGACTGATCGATTCCTAGCCGGTCGGCCTGCCACCGCTGCGAGCGCCGGGTGTCGCAAATCGCCCCGGCCTTCAGCTCATCGGCCAGCGCTCTTCGACATAGTCTGCCTCCCAGTGCCGAAATCTCTGGGCAGCGTCAGCTCAAAGGCGATCCCCCGCTCTCCCGCAACGCATCCTACAACGCACGAATGCGCCGCCGCCGCCGACGCGCTCGCAACGGCGGGCCGTGTCAACCGCGGGTCGGATCGATCAGGAACTTCTCGCCGGTGGCCTTGCGCTCGTAGGCACGCAAGACGTCGGCCTGGAGCGCCTCGGCGAGACCGATGGTCCTCGTGTAGCTGCTGGCGAATGTAGTGGTGAGCTCGTTCACGACCCGTTTGCGGAGCCGGTCTCGGACTTCCCGCCCAGCCTTGCGTAGGAACGGAAAGAGAAGCCAGCCCGAAACGCTCCATTGGAAGCCGAAGGCGAGGCGGTTGAGCGTGGTCGGCGCAGTGTCCAGAGCGCCGTAGATGTAGAGTTGCTTGAACGTGTCCGAACCGTAGCGGTTGTATCCGGTCATGTGTCGCATCGCGGCTCGCTCCATGGCCTGCACGAGCTCACTACCTAGTGCCCCGCCGCCGATGGCGTCGAAGGCGATAGTGGCGCCAGTCTCCTCGATGAGGTCGGTGAGCCGGGCGGCGAAGTCGTCGCCCTTGCTGTTGAGCACATGGGTCGCGCCGATGCCGTGCAGAATGTCGACTTGCTCCTGCGAGCGCACGATGTTGATGAGCGGAATGCCGTCGGCGAGACAAATCTTCTGCAGCATCCGGCCCAGATTCGAGGCGGCCGCCGTATGGACGATGGCCTTGTGACCTTCGCTGCGCGCCGTCTCCACGAAGCCTAGCGCGGTGAGCGGATTCACGAACATGGAGGCACCATCAGCCGCGGACGCTCCGTCGGGAAGCGGGATCACTTCTGAGCTGTTAATTCGCCTATAGTCGGCGTACATGGCGCCGCCGATCATGCCAACTCGCTTGCCTTCGAGTTCGGTCACGTTCCGGCCCGCTGCGACGACGGTGCCTGCGCCCTCGTTGCCGATCGGAAGGGACTGGCCGAGCCGGCCCCGAATTCCGGCGAGCCGTCTAGTTGGCACGGTGAACGAGAGCGCTGGCTCGTCGCTGGTACTGACGTCCGCGAGCGAAGACACGTCTGCGGGTCCCAGCAGGAGACCGAGATCGGTCGGATTGATCGGACTCGCCTCGACACGCACGACAACCTCGTCGTCGCCGGGATCGGGGATCTCGACCTTCTCGAGTGAAACCGTCAGAGTCCCAACCTCGTCGATCCTCGACCGCATTTCACGCCCTATCAGCATGGTCTTCTCCGTACTGCAAGAGCTGATTATCTAAAAGCAGAGATTCGCAGGTTGGTACGCAAGAGATTCTGCCGGGCGTATGCAGCCAGCCACCGAGATAGCCATCATCGTCGACTTTGTATTGGGATTCACTATCGGCTCCACAGAAGACTGAAGCGGAGCTGTTCGAAACGGTTTGTGGACATTTCTCATTTGAACGGGGATGGCCGATGCGCACGCTGATCATTTGAGCGATCGGCACTTTCCGAACTCGGGCGCTCGCTTCTCGATAAAAGCAGCGACCCCTTCTCGGTGGTCGCTTGTGGCCATACAATGGATGTGATGGGTGGCTTCCAAATCCATGCAATCGTCCACCTCGGTATTCATGGCGCGATTCAGATTTTCCTTCATGTAGCCGAATGCTGTCGACGGTCCGGCAGCCAAGCGTGCGGCAATGGCGTTCGCCTTATCGATCAGATCGTCAGGCTCGCAACACCAATTGACCAACCCAAGTTCTAACGCTTCAGCTGCAGAAACTCTATCTGACAAGAACATCATTTGGCGCGCTTTTGCGCTGCCCAAGACCTGCGAAAGAAAATAGGTGACTCCAAAATCGCCGGACAGCCCGACAGTTGTGAAGGCGGTGAGCAGAAAGGCCGACTGGGCCATCAGTCGCAGATCGCACGACAGTGCGAGCGAGAGACCCGCCCCTGCGGCCGGTCCGTTAATCACCGCCAGGGTCGGCTTCGGCATTCTGAACAGCTTGCCGGCCGTCGCACGTTGCACGCCCCGTTGCCATCGGATCCGGTCCTCGATCCAGACATCGCCTTGCAGTACGGCCTCCATGCTCTTGACATCGCCGCCTGCGCAGAACGCTTTTCCAGACCCGCGCAGCACGATGCACCGCACCTCGGCGCTCGACTCGGCACGGCTCAATTCTCCCTCTAGCGCGTCGAGCATCCCGTCCGTCAAGGCGTTGCGCGCCTCGGGTCGGTTCAGCGTCAGCGTCAGCACACCACCTTTCAGCACCGAGAGCAGATCCACGGCGCCGATATCTCGTTCCTGTCTCACCATACTCTCCTCTCGCCGTGTCACCTCACGACCTTGATGATGCGGTCGGATGGATTCATCCGACCGTTGAATTGTGCTCCAGACTCGAAGGTCAGAGCGGGTTGCCGGCGAAAAACCGGGTCATCTTTGCTTGTCCCCTTTAGACCGTGGTCGCCCTGTTCTTCCAGAACGGCGCGCGCAAGTCCCGTTTCAATACCTTGCCAGCCGCCGACAATGGCAGCGCCGTGCGGATCTCCAACGAGCGCGGACATTTGTAAGGGGCGATCAACGTCCTGCAGTGGTCTCGCAGCGCCTGAAGATTGATCGACTGTTCTCCGTGCAGGACCAGGATCGCGTGGACAGCCTCGCCGTACTCATCATCCGGGATGCCGACCACGGCTGCCTCTCGCACCGACGGATGACTGAGGATCGCGTTTTCGACCTCGCCAGAGAACACATTCTCACCGCCGGTGATGATCATGTCCTTTGCGCGATCGCAGATATAAAGAAAGCCGTCCTCATCCTGGTAGGCGATGTCGCCGGTCCGCACCCAACCGTGTTCGGTGATGGTCTTGGCGGTCTCCTCCGGCTTGTTGAGGTATCCCATCATCTGCCCAGGCCCCCTCGCCCATATCTCCCCCGAAACGCCTGGAGCGACCGGTTGGCCGTTTTCATTGACCACCTTCGCCTCTACCGTAGCAAACGGGGTTCCGACCGAAAGCCCTTTGGGACTGCCGACGAACTGCCAGCGCGGGTGCAGGAACGAGATCGCCGGACCCATTTCAGTCTGACCATAGGTGTGGAAGAGGGATACCTTCGGCAGGTCCTGCTTCAGTCTTGCCAGGATCGGTTCCGGCATCGGCGAGCCGCCAAACATCAAAACGTTCAGCGACCGCAGCTTGACGGGTGCGTAGGTCGCATCCTCCAGCATCATCTGCACCATGGTCGGGAGGAGGACCATCTTGGTGACCTCGTGCTGCTCAACGTTTTTGATCACCTCAGCAGCAACGAAGCGCGGCATGAATAGGTGCGTACTGCCGTTGATCGTGCCGGCGAACTCTATGATGGCGCCCGCCACATGGAAGAGCGGCGCGGCGTGCAGCAAACGGTCGTCCTGCCCGATCCCAAGCGCCATGGCGACGCCGACCGCGTTGATCCACAGCGCGTTGTGCGACAACATCACCCCTTTTGGGAGCCCGGTAGTGCCGCCGGTGTAGAAGATCCCGGCAAGCGCCGTGGGCTTCGGCTCAAACTCTGGCGCACGGTCATTGGTCTCGATCAGTTGCTCGCTGGTGACGTCTCCCGCCGCCCCCTCGACGTCCATACCGACAATGACCAAATTGTCGCGCGCCATCCTCAAAGCTTCGGCCTCAGCATGGAAGTGCCGGTCGGCAAACAGGATGCGAATGTCGGAATCTTGGATCACATAGGCGTTCTCCGCCGTCGACCAGCGGATGTTCAGTGGAACTATGACCGCATGAGCCGCCCAGATGGCGAACTCCGCCTCGAGATAGGCGCGGCTGTTCAGAGCGAGAATGCCAACCCGATCGCCAGGCGAGACGCCCGGAGTGCGCAGCCCCTCGGCGAGGCGCTGAACCCGATCCTCGAAGCGACGCCAGTCGTGCCGGGTGTCGCCCTCCGTCATTGCAACGTTACGTGCCCTGAAGCTGGCGTGGCGGCGCATTGCCTGGAGCAGGGACATCAGGACCTCCGAGCAAATATGATCGAGCGTGTGTCAAGACACCGCAGGACCTGCGCAGTCAGTCATGACTGGCCGCTCCTCCTACAAGCGCGTCGACCTTAGCGGCGCCGTGCAGGGCGCGAAGGAACGCTAGCGGGTTCCAGTAGTCCTTGTAGTGGACGATGCGGCCGTTACGCGTCCGGATCACACAAATGTAGCGCTGCTCATACGGCTCGCCGGTCATGACCCCACGGCCGGACCCGGCGACCTCCACTATGGTCAATTCAGGATCCATGGTCGCATGGACGAACGGCTCGCCCATGCGATCAAGCGTGATCATTCCTGCCAGGCTCTGCAGGTGCTGGGCGATCTCTGCTCTGCCGTCCAGTCGCGCCGGCGCCCCGGGGAACGAAAAGGGAAACTCCATGACGATATCGTCAGCGACCAGGTCCAGAAAGCTTTCCGCATCCGGGTTGATCCGATTACCCAAGGCGGTGCACAACATGGCTGTGAAGGCGTGAATGCTCTCTGTAGTGGTCTCCGTCATTTGTTAGTCCTTTGATTGAAGTGATGGGTTGAAATGATGTCGTTCCGACGATAGGGAGTATTAGATCCAACGCAACCTTCCGTCAAGAGCTACTTATACCGATCCGTAAAATCTCCGTGTCTCCCCACGCTGTGGGAGCCTCACCGACGCATCGCGGCCGCGACTTTCCAGGGAGTGCCGCTGCATACGCGCAAGAGCTGCCGCCCGACACGGCGAAACGCGTGGTTTTGACCTGATCGCCACCGTAGCCTTCGACGCTCAAGACCGGGGCAGGTCAGTTACCTCAGCAAATGCTTCATCTAGTGGACTGTAACAACGGAAAAGGGAGTATGATTGTGTTCATGAGCAACACAATCAGTCTTTCTAAGGCGGAACGCGTGGAGCTGAGTCAACGAGCAACGAGCCAGGCGGGGCGAGCGGAT
>Ga0182030_10027393_pt1 | contig 10252 bp, 12 predicted proteins | sample 812S3MmetaG_FD_121299 | JGI IMG/M metagenome (GOLD analysis project Ga0182030, IMG submission 121299) | Permafrost microbial communities from Stordalen Mire, Sweden - 812S3M metaG (Illumina Assembly) | ecosystem: Environmental > Terrestrial > Soil > Wetlands > Permafrost | place: Sweden... | reverse complement strand
GGGGGGGGGTAAGTAGTCATGGCAAAATGGTATCTGCCGGATGAATGCAGACGAACTTTCCAAGACATACTTCCACGTTTTTGAGCTTGAAAAAGAAGTTCTTCATCATCAACACTATACTGCCAACATGGCTATTATCACTGGCTTAGCACTGGGCTTCCTTTTTCTCGGTGCATTAATATGGTATTACATTCACATCCCATGGGACTTTCCTCGTCACCTCCCAGTCATTCCCATCTACATTTCTCTGATCGGTTTGTACAATGATATGGGCCAAGATGAAGTTTATGAGCGCTGGTATCGAAAACCTCTTGAGAAACATGGAGCAGTCATCGTTTGGTTCGCTGGACGATGGAGTATACTGGTCACACGACCAAAGTACCTGACGGAGATCTTTCGAAATGAAGACCTATACGCAAAAGCCGGCAGCCAGGTCAAAATTCCATGGTCTGTCATAGCATCCCTAGTTGGCGACAACATCATCAATACGCACAATAACTGGAAGTTATTCACACAAATCATGAAGCCAGGGATGCAAAAGAGAGATTTTGACACGACCCCCATGGTACAGAAGTCGAAGAAACTGGTAGACATCTTCCTGGAAAAACAACGAAAAGCGAAAAGTAATGGGGTTAGGGAAAAGGGAGGAGTTGCAGTCAACGGCGATATCCAAAAATGGGCTATCGATGTCATGGGAGAAAGTTTCCTCAACTTTGATTTCCAGGTGAGCTAGAGATGCCATCTATCCTTTTTATATCTACTGATGGCTTCAAGTGTCTGGAGAAGCCTCATGTCCGGATTGAAGAGCTACAAACAATCATCAAGAAGACCCTCTTCAAGCCTTTGTACTTCAATTTTCCTGTGCTCGACAAATACCCAAATATCTTTACTTCACGTCGAACAGCTTTCGACATCATGAAGGAATTTGGGGACAGACTGTGCAATATTGTATTTTCAAACCCACGAAAGGAAAAACGAGAAAGTGGAACGATTGCAAACAATCAAGTCGTCCATCTTTTGGAAGAAGCATTGAGTGCCGGAAAGATAACTAATGAGCAATTCCGTGCGAACTTGAAGATCACTTTCCTAACTGCGCACGAGAATGTACAGCAATTAATGAACAGCACATTTTGGGAACTCGGGAAGAACTTGGTAGGCTGAATCCTGGAAGATCTCTACTGGCTCCACTAACCCATTACCAGAAGGTCCAGGATCGGCTTCGGCAAGAGATATTGGACATGCAAACGGACACCCCAACAGCAGAAATCGTCAATAGCATGCCATATCTCACTGCCACTGTTTTTGAGCTTCTGAGGCTCTACCCACCTGTCTCACAGCTCATAAATCGAGTCACGCTTCAGCCTAGCGTTCTTGGTGGAGATATGCGCATTCCTGCAAACACATGGGTAGGATGGAATGCATATGGAGTTCAGATCGACAAGAATGTTTGGGGCCTCACTGCTCAAGACTTCGTCCCTGAGCGATGGGGAACTACGGTAGATGAGATACAAGCAAAGGTTAGGAGAGAGACGGTCCGAGGAGCGTACATCCCTTTCAATGCTCATACCAGGAAGTGTCTTGGTCAAGGCTTTGCGCTGCTGGAGATGAAAATTATGCTGTTTGTTTTGCTCCGCAGGGCAAAATGGACAATCGATCCAAGTTATACATTGAAACTCACACCGGTAAGATTCTATGGCGGAATAGCAGTTGATCTGTTGAGCTAATTTAATTGCAGGGTGGTATACTTGCACCCATCGGTTGCAAAGTAATTTTAACCTCGGTTGGTTAGAAAAAAGACAAAATTGATGGGAAAAAGAAGGGCATCTTGCGTGCGTACATCTGTTAGGTTCTAGACCGAAAGCTTTTGTGTTCCAAGGTTCTTTTTGCATTGTACTTCTTAGTTCTCAAGCGCTTCACAGGATCAGAAGTCATGCATAGGTGAATATGATTTGATAAAACTTAATTTCATTACAATATGAGAAATAACTTCTAGCATTTATCTCAACCATTTTTTAGATATCATTAAAACTTAACAAAATTATCTATTGAATTTAGACATGTGGTTCTAGGATAATCTAGCGGGTAATTATGTGGTGTAATCTTGAGCTGACAATGTGCTGACTCAATTGCCCGAATGGGAGATTTTTCAGTTATGGAGGTCACCCACAACACTATTAAGCACTGTTATCCTACAGTTTATATAGTATCATGATCTACGGCAGTTTTCTTATGATATGCACCAACCACAGCACAAGGGTTATCCTCACATTGTCTTGTAATTAGGAGAAGAATCCCTAATCTTTTCGCAGCCTCAGCTCCAAGACAGACCCTCCCTGTAAACCACCACCAGGCTCTCTCCAGATCTTTTCCAACACCAATCGCTCGCTAACAAGCGCAAACAAGTCACGCCATTGAGATTCTGTTCGCTCTTTGGCGTTCAAAATCATCATCATGTATCTGTATAGTTTTAGGTTCCATAGTCAAACTCAGTATGGGAATATTTACATATCGAGGAAGTTCCAGATGCGCAGACTTTTATGGCCCAGTACCTCCGGTACAACTGCATCATCTATGAGAATGCGAGACTTTTCTGGGTCCATTGCATCAATAACTCGGGACAAGATTTTGACACAGTTACTAGGGGAACTTCAAGTCAGCTTCTGGCCCCAAAATAAATATACTGGTTAAGGATCACAAAGCCATACCTATCTGGATGATCGTGTAAGATGAACCTGAGGAGGTAAACATCCGCTCCTTTTACCGGTTGTGGCTGGAAAAAGTTATGGGAAGTGAATTCCACCCTGCCTACTACCTCATCTGGAATACCACCATCTATTCCTGCCTGCAGAATGAGTTCTTCGTCTTGCACAACGAACGTCATCGCTGGCATCTTCTCTGCGATTCTGATGCTTACTTGGCCCCGCCCGCCGCCAATATCTACAATTTTAGCATTCTTTGGCAGCGTCTCGAAGGAAAATACATCTTCAGTCAAGGCTTTGATGATCTCGGTTCCTGCCATGCCGAGACCAAATCTTTGACCCCTCTCGTGATCGTCGTTATATAAGTAGTCAAAGAAACCTTTCTTTGCTGCAATCCGAATCAGAATTCTTTTGCTTTGAAAATTTATGATAAAACTTACTTCCAAAAGCTTTGCTGAATGCGCATTGTGCAGGGTCGTCACTGCCTTGAAATTTGGTCTCACGAAGTGCTTCTGTGAGCTTGCCTGCTGATCGCAGCCCATCATCACAACTGGAAGCTTTGGTCAGCGGCAGTCTCAGTTCCGATGACATTTGTAACTACCAGTGATGGATGAGAGAAGATATCGGAGGAGCGAGAAATTGAAGAGAAACTCCGTTGTGGATGAATTTCCCAGGCGAGACTTCTTCGAAGCAAAGCCGCTGTGTGCAGACTCGCATGATTCTCACTAAATGCCCCGACTAGATTAGGAGATGATTTAAAAGTGCCGCTAAACTTACGGAGAATATCCTTTGATGCCCCGGTCTTCTGGACCAGCTCATCTAGTGAGGTGGGTTCTGGACCTGGTGTAATGGCCTCGTGAATCCCTAGCTCGATCATTGCAGCTACACAAGCTGGATCAACGAACGTCATGCATTGAAACATCATCCACTCCACAGGTCCAAGAACCAGTGCCATGATCCTCTCACAGGCTCTCATGATCTCCAATTTCGCCATCAGTGCTCCATCATCCTTAATTGGGTCAGGGAACGGCTCCGTTAGATTTGGAGGAGGTGCTCCGATAGCTTCAACCCGATTAAGATACCTCTCCACACGTTCGCCCAAGAAGCGAACAATTTGTCGCATGTCGTCCCCTTCTAGAAATTTGGGCGAAGTACCGTCCATAGTGCCGTTCATCCTGCCGTTTGAAACAATCTTTCTAATGTTTGATAGAGGAGTGGTTTAAGGTTGAGTACAGTGAACGAACGAAACAAGTTCAAATGGGTTTGAGAAGGGTAAGCGATTACTTCTACATGCCTCCAAAGGCGGGAAAGGGGACGAGCTGAGCAAATTCATGTTGTCTCGGGGCCCACAAGCGCGAGCTTCCATTAGATTGTGGTGGCGCATGGCGTTGGAACTGATGACAGGTTGTGCATACGGAGGTACATCCCATAATGATAGTAGGGCTGTGCTGCTGCAGTCGAGCTGACCATTTTCTGACCACCTAGGATCTCGCGTGGCGTTGTCTCTCTGTCAGCACGACCACTTATTCCCCCCCTTTCAACTTTGCTAAAGAAACCCACTCGCTCCGAGCCAGGGGGACTGTCTCTCAGTGACTAAATTGGCAGGTAGTGGGTAAATGGTGGTAATGGGACTGATGTCTGAACTGTCAGCAGGTTTTCGCTTCCATGCGTTGAATCAATTTCCATCCAGTTTTTATCGCTTGAGCAGAATAACTATATGTTAGGTAAACTAGGGCTCAAAGGGTTTATACAACTTTATTTAAAAGAAAAAGGAGATTCTTGATTTTAGTGTATTGTTTAAAGCTCTTCCAGGTAGAAACTTTAGGTTGATTGGAAGAGGATGGTAATTTACGTCAAAACAATGTTGCCATCCACTGATAAAATTAAAAATTTCGTGTTTCTTGACCAGAGTTCTCCCAGTGGGCTGTTTTTTATCTGCTGTGACTAAAGTTTTGATTCAAATAGTATTTGAATGACTAAATTCCTATTATCTTGCATGTATTGGTAGCCGCCACACACTCAGCTTACTTTAGATCTGTCAGAGGGACATGTCAGAGGCTGAATATTCAAAATTACTCAAATATCAAGCCTGCCGGATAGATCATTTATATAGCAGCGAGTTTAGAATCAACAACCTGTACTACAAACATGCCAAATAGAAATTCCATCAGTGGCCATCATGTCTACATTTGCATATCCACCCGTCTCCTCTCTCGACTTCGAAAAACCAAACTTGGACTCGGAGCCCCGGTATCCGAATGAGGTCGGCAAAATTGAAGCCCTGATTGCACGAGTCAAAGCTCTTGAGGATTGGACTTTCGAAGTTTGGACCACTGCTCTGTCTCATCCTAAATCTAAAGCTATCACGCTTCCCTCAGACAACATTATCCAAGACACGAAATCCTTGCCATTAGGCACAGGCAAAGATGCTCTCGTGAATCCTGCTATTGATTCTGCCAACCCGAAACACTTAACTCTTGCGAATAAGATTCTCAATATCATCGAGTCGTATGGAATCAGCGAGAAACCCGATAAAGCAGGGCCATGCAAGGCCAGGGCAAACTTCCTCCCGGCTATCCTGGGCCAAATCCAGAAAGACGCTCCCATTCGCATGGTCCTTCCCGCGTTTCCATTCAAGTCGCCAAACCGCAAGGGAAAAGTCTTAGGGGCACTCCCTGACTTAGGCGAAGAGATTGCTCTTGCAAGCTTACAAGGCTTCTGTAATGGCATTGGGCAAGTCTACCAGCATGGTGCAGAAATAACCATCGCGTCTGATGGCCTAGTATATAATGGTGAGTCTCAACTTACTTTGAGATAATTTAAAGTGGCTAAGATGTATATCAGATCTACTCAGGGTCAGCGATGAAGACGTGTGGTCGTATGGTGAAGCATTGCGCAAGATGTCTAGGGACAAAAAGTTCTCCAGTATCAAATTTATGCGATTGTCGGACTTGCTCGAGGGCGAAGGTGCTCACAACAACCCCGTTCAAGGAACCTTCTCTGCTCAGAGCAAACCCTCGGACCACAACCATGCCACATATCTTGCACATGCATCCTGTCGGAGAAAAGAACTTCTTGCTCGATATACACCGGTTGGCTTTGACGCAAAGAAAGCAATCAAAGAGGATACTGACACTTGCCTCACATATCGAGGCTACCTCCGCTTTTTGAAGAAGGATCTCGAAAACATAGATGATTTGAGAATTGGCCAAGATGGTACACCTCTTAGTGCGAACAAGTATGCCAAAGTTATCGAAGCCATTGGCCAAGCAATGATAACTCGCGGTGCTGCTTTTGCAGCTGCAATCAAGAAAACGCATGTCGACTACGTCCGCCTCTCGATTCACCCCACAACTGCGGTCACCAAGTTCCCTGTACAAATGATCCCACAAAAGTTGGGGAAATTAGGTCGGACGCCATGGCACTCAGTCATTAGAGTCGGTTTGGATGGTTCTTGGACCACCGGCCATGCCGAGGATTTCTACAACACGCACGATCTGATATGTCGTGATGGACGGCCATATTATTTCCGGGAGAAATCTGACCTCTACGACTGGGGGGATCTCAAGGTCGAGTTCGAGCATTTATATCCTTGTGGCCTTATCATCCGTCCCGTTGAGGGCCATCCTTCTGCTCGTGATATTCCCATGCAGAAAGTCCGCCAACTCTCAGTTGGAATGTCGCCAGTTGTGCTTCGAGGCTTTTCCGACACCCGTGAAGAGGCCTTGTACACCGAGAAGGCTCATGAAGCAGGAAAAGTTCTCCCTTGGACCTTCGGAATCATTCAGAAAGTTAAGGACGCTGGTGTTAACACCAAGATGGGCAACAATGTGACCTCTAATGAAGCCATGCCGATGCATTTCGACGGCATGTTCAAGTTTGAGGAGCGTAGTGATCCAATAACTGGCGAATCTACCAAAGTTCAAGTTCCACCGGGATACCAATTCTTCACTGCCCAAGCTACGGCCCCCGATGGAACAGGATATACACTCTTTGCTTCGGCTCGTCTATTCTGGCAAAACCTCCCTGCCCCATATAACGTTGCACGCTTCGAAAAGATCAAATGGAACATGGATAATGACGGATTCTGGGACGCCAAGTTGAAGGATCTGCCCCTGACTGTTCGTCATCCAGTCACAAATGAACCTTGCATCCGCTGGCATGAGCCGTGGGATGAGACCAAGACCAAGTTTTCGACATGTAAAGTTACGTTGAGCAATGATGATCAAAAAATCGTGGATGTCATTACGGAGTTGTTGTATGACTATCGGGTTTGTTTGAGATTTACATGGAATGTTGGGGATTGGGTGGTTAGTGATAATACCGCGATGTTGCATACGAGAACTGGATACTCAAGTGACTGTGAGCGAGAGTTGTGGCGAATCCATTTCGATTGATGCACAGAGGGTAACAGGCGAGGTCGTAGGGGCATGTGTTTTGACAAATTGACATAATTCATAAAGCTCTGAATGAAATTTGTTATTGCTACTCAGAACGATGTAGATTCAAAACAAGCAATCGTGTATGAACTTAAGGAATGATAATCGATCATGAGATTAATCAACTCGATAAAAGTTTTCCGCTCAATCACAGCCGGCCCGTCATGTATTGTATTTAACATGGGTGATAGCAATTCTCAGTAGGACTTCGCAGAAAGCCAGGCGCCAGTCTCAATATCCTTATCACGAAAAGCTCTATTAAGGGTATGGGAATTGGTGTGGACGATACTCTTGCATGGGACTTCCTTGGGGATATGGTTCTGATATTGGAACTAGGACGTAGGTCTGAGGTTTCTGTACTTCCAAGCCTCTAACTGTCGGGCGAGGGACCACGCTAAAGCTTGATTGTTGTACTTTGTAAACGTCGTCTGGAGCATGATGGTAATGATGGCTTGCTAAATGTGTGTTAGTTATGAGAAAAGGTAAACTCTTACAAGCCCGAGTAGAACCAAAAATATTGTAGAGCGCCGGATAAGTCTGTACACTTACATAGAACTGCATTGGGAATGGCGACCATTCCTGAGTACCGAGGGACCGATGGAGATCGTGGGCCAAGATTTGACTGAAGCTGTGGTTGATTTGGTGGTGAGTGATAAACAGCGGGAAAAGTTCCGTCACTTTCAGACCGCTGGTACCCAAGAGCAGGCTGTGACCCTGGTGTCAAGTTTTGCGATGGATCCATGACCAAGAGAACTTTAGGACTGGCATAACAATCAATTGCTTGTTCATATGTCACTAGTCCTAGTACTGGCGGAGATTGATCCGAAGCACTGAATGATGACGGCGGTCCAAAGGGAAAAGAGTTGAAAGCCTCATCTGTAACGCTCGAGTTCGAGGGCTTCTGTGTCTCGGGGTATAGGGTGCAGTGACCACATAATAACTCATTCCTTGCTGGATAAGGAGGATATGCGCCATGAACTGTGGGGTTGGGTGTAGTTTCGGACCTGCATAGCGAGGAGTACGCTTGCTCAATATTCTCCGTAAAGTTGAGAGGGAAATCTAAAATTTGATCGAATGGTTGGTTTAGATGGTGTGTCTGTGGGGAATCAACCGAATTGGGAGACTCTTGTAGTGTGTTTGACTGCAGATATGGAGAGTCCATTGTTGGGAGAAGGTTGGGACTCTGGCTGGCCAACGATGGTGGAGCTTGCTGGTTATTAAGGCCAGATCTCAGAATCATATTATCAACCAGTTGTGCTTCCAACGCCGAGATGTGTTCTTTTACTTTTCTCCCTATCCCCAGAGTTATTATATACGACTATAAGAGGACTTAGTTATCCTTACGATGGTTCCGCTGGGCAAGTCGATTCTGCACGCGTCTTCGATCTATAACACTTCCAACCTCCGTCGAATCTCTGTCACTATCTTCAGTCTGATCTTTGGACGAACTTGATGGTGGACTTTGAGCATTTAAGTGGTTGCTACCGCCCTCAGGCGTTGATCCGCTCATTTGGAATTGAAAAATGCGCACTTGAAACCTTTCTGGTAGATTTGGAGAAATGGCGGATGGCCTTATTTCCAAACCAGCTCGAGTGTGATATACTTATAGCACATGGCGCCGTTTGAAAGCTGAAGCCACAGCAAAGCAGTGCGACGTAACATTGCAGTTCTAGTGGCTGGCGCAAAGACATGACCCGATTCAAGGTACACCGGATCTTTTCTGGCGAGGTATGGGCAATGGGAGGGAAGGGACCAACGACGTTTTGAGAGAAGGAGCGGGGAGTATGGATTCTTATAAGTATGACGCTGTGATCTCAAACATTGTGGAACTTTCCTTGATGTTTATCCAGATGAGGACTTTGCCTGGATGCACGTGGTCACAAGAGACACACAGTATGGGTGCGTGCCTAAACTGCCGAAAAGTGCGTCTGTTTATGCCTTAGGCACCACATCGACAGGGGGGAAGAACACCAAAAATATATTTAAAAGAGAAAAATGGCTGATCGCAATCGAAATTGCAATAACAGTCGAGCGCAAACGCCGCCTGTGCTACCATATTCTTCTTTAGCTTCGCCGCGGAGATCTCTGACGGTTCTCCTTATTATCTAATTATAAGTTGCGACCTTTCTTTGGTAAAGGTATGTAAGCCTACGGAAATCCTTTTAGTGGCTTACATCCACATCATTATTATTACTCCGTCTCTAGCCGGCCGAAAAAAAAAAACTATTAATAGCTTTAAGCAGACTAGCTAAATATTTTGTACATAACCAGTGAAAAAGGGCCTCCCTATTTATAAAATTTAATCTTTCGTCATTCAAATACCTAGTTGTATGCTCACTCAGCTATTCTATGTTAAGGGGGAAAGTTCCGAAATCCAATAATAAGGCCTTAAGAAAGAAAAGTGTCCTAGATTTAGATAGATATTGCGTTATTCTCAGACCACTTCTTAACCAGACATACAGTCAGCAGACCAACTCATGGCTAATGATTCGCAAACTGTCTTTAGTCGACGTTCTGCAGCTGCATAGCCTCCTCAAATTCCTGTAAGCAGAGTGGCGGCAAGGTCGTAGTCAAAAATACGAACGAGCAGCAAGGTCGTAGTGGCGGCAAGTTCTAGTCAAGAATACGAACGAGCAGCCGAGGTTGCGGAGGAGCACCAGCTCCCCCCGGACACGCCGATCTGCAGCCCACTGCAAGAAGTCATTACTTGAAGCTGCTTCCGCGGCACTACCCGGGGCTAGAAATCGTATACTTCAGACTAGTGCTTACAGTCCAAGCCAGAATCAATACAGCAGATAATCAACTGCCTTTTCAGCTTAGTATATAGTATTCTGACAATTGTACTATAAAGATTAGATTCTTTTATCTATTAACTAGTAGAACTGCAATCAGTAATGTCTGCTTTGTTATAACTAATTATATACTCTCTTTTTGCTATAGTAATACTATTGATTTATAATATATTATATAATAATAATTATAATATTGTATTTACTATTTAGAGTTAATAATATTAGTTTTTATATTAGTTTTAATATTACTGAGAACTATAGATATATTAATAATCTATATAAAATATCTCTAGATTTTTAGATTAAAAGACTAAAAATTAAT
>Ga0182030_10027392_pt1 | contig 10252 bp, 9 predicted proteins | sample 812S3MmetaG_FD_121299 | JGI IMG/M metagenome (GOLD analysis project Ga0182030, IMG submission 121299) | Permafrost microbial communities from Stordalen Mire, Sweden - 812S3M metaG (Illumina Assembly) | ecosystem: Environmental > Terrestrial > Soil > Wetlands > Permafrost | place: Sweden... | reverse complement strand
TGGCGCAATTGCCGACTTCGTTTTAGGGCCCCGATTTGGGTTTATAGGTATTCCGGCAAAGTATGTTAACGGATAGTTTCACAAAGATTAGCTGGAAGAAAAAATAGAGAAATTTATTGAGGCGATAATAAAAAAGAGCGGAGAACAGCGTACTTATCTGGAAAGCTGTTAACGAAACCTACCTGGTTTCATGAGAGATTTTTCAGTATCTCAAAAACAAAGAGAATTAAACGGTACCACCGCCGCCCTTTACGACTCTTTGGATATTCCGCAATTAAATCAATACATTGATGGTTCAGGTATACCCGGAACCTAGTTTTGAACTTTGAATAGCGCTGAACTACAATAATTCGGTAAAAGTCTGTTGTGAATTTGCGAAAAAAGATAACTGTGGCGGGATTGAAAGATACCAAAGCGCCTACCCTAAGCCATTTTCGGCATAAAAAAATAGCGGGCGCCATTATTTGAGAATACCCTTTTTTCGTTAACGCATCTTAACCTACGCCAATACCCTCTCCAATTTCTCTTTCCATTTCCGCCATCCAGGAAATTCTTTATCCTGCAACTCCATAAACCTGGCGGTGTGATTGCGATGGACAAGGTGGGATAGCTCATGCACAATAACATATTCAATACACCCGGTTGAAGCTTTGATTAATTCGGGATTAAGGATGATTTTGTTTTTAGGCGTGCAACTTCCCCAGCGGGTGGGCATTTCGCGGAGGACGAGGCTTTCCGGTTGTTTGTGGTATTTGCTAAAACGGAGTACCCATTTTTGTGCTAGTGCCTCGAATTTTATTTTGGCCTGTTTTAGGTACCACGCTTTTAAGACCTTTTTTGCATCCGCCTTGTTTTTGCAGGTTACTTCCATAAAACCGCCAGCTAGTTTTACACCGTTAACGCCGGTTAACACGCGCAAACGATAATGGCGACCCAGGTATAAATGCGATTCGCCGCTAACGAATTTTTTGGGTGGGGTTTTGGGATGGTAGGAGAGGAAGAAGCTTTGTTGTTTCAAAATCCACGGCGCACGCTTGCGTACCTTTTCATTAACCTGCGTTAACGTGGCGGAGATAGGGGCTTTAACCAAAACTTCCATTTCGGGAGTAACGGTAATGCCTAAAGATTTTCTTTCGGAATATTGAAGGGTGTAGTGAATTCTCTTTGAACCGAAGTCAATAAAGGTATTCATTATTTGTAACGGATTTTTGCAACCTCAATACATCTTTCGGCCAGGGCATCCATTTCATCGAAGGTGAGGTTAACGTGGTATTTGTCGCGAACTTCGTCAATCAGGTAGTCGCCGATTTCGATTTGGAGCTTGCCTGTTATGTTGGATTTATCCTGCCAGTCAATAATGGGTCTGCCGTTATCGAAAGCGAGGCGATGGATAATGTCGTCAATCGTTAACGCAGTATCCACCGATATTTTCTTTCTGGTCAGCGCATCCTGTATCTTTTCTTTAAGGTTAACTTCCGTTAACTCGTAAAAAGCTTTGGCTACATCTTTGTTTTGAAGCTCAGCCGGAATGTCGTTATCAATATGCGATAACACGGAGTTCATAATCTCTTTCACTTTGGCCAGGTATTGCGCTTCCGTTAACCGATGATGTTCGTATGCGCTGATGGTGTCTTTGAGCATTTCAGAGAACTTTTTGTAAAAGGCCGGGTCTTCGTCCATTTTGTCTGAAATGTGTTTGGCGGTTCTTGAAGCAATCTTATCTGCCTTGGCCGCTTCGCCGATTGTTTTCTCTACCTCTAAACGGAATTTGTCTTTATCAAAAATGTTAACGAGGGCGGTGATGGGTTTTACTTCGTCGGTTTGAATGTGTTTATCAATCAGTTTTTGAACCTGGCCTTCGTACTGTTTGTAGTTAACGGAATCTGAGTAGCGAGTTTGTACGGCGTTGCGTAGTTTTAAAAACATGGCTAAATCATCTTTATACTTATCTATTGTCTTTTGTGCCGTGTCTTTATGAAATTGAATAGACGACATTGCAGTTTTTAAGTTTCCGGCAAAAGCAGAAAGTTTGTCATAAAACTGAGCGCGTAGAGCTTCATCACGTAAAAGTTGTTGGTAGGCTTCAGCGTCTTGCCGGTTGGCTATGCTTTTAAAAATGTCCCATAACTCCGAATGTCTTTGTGGTAGTTTTTTGACTTCGTCGTTTACGATCGTTAACGTGCCTTTTAGGTCTTGTTCGTCAAATTCTTCCAGGCTGCTGTAGTTCGTTAACGCCTCGTCCAGTTCGCCGAGCACGCCATAGTAGTCTATAATGTACCCGAAGTCTTTATCGTCGTGCACGCGATTAACGCGGGCTATGGCTTGTAAAAGGGTGTGGCTTTTTAAATTACGTGTTAAATAGAGAATTGTGTTTTTAGGTTCATCAAAACCCGTTAACAGTTTATCTACTACAATAATTATTTCGGGAGTTGGTTGTTTTTTGAAACGGTTGATGATATTCTTCTCGTACTTTTTGGGCGTACCGTGTTCGGACATCATTTTGTTCCAAAACTGCTTTACAGGTTCTGAGGATTCTGCATATGCACTATCTTCTCCTTCGCGGTCGTCAGGTGGGGATATTAAAACTTCGGTGCTTACTACGCCTATCTCGTCTAAATACTTTTTGTATTTAATGGCGGCTTCTTTACTTTGGGTTACAAGTTGTCCTTTGAATGGTGTCTTACCTTGCCAGTTATCGCGGAAGTGGTAACTAATGTCCCAGCAAATAGCATAAATCTTTTGGTCGGCTATGTTGAGTTGGTCGGCGCGGCTGAATTTTCTTTTTAAATCGGCGCGCTGATATTCCGTTAACGGTTCAGAAATCATTTGAAAGAAAGTATCAATTGGCGCTTCGTTTACTTTTTGGTAAGCATGACGGCCTTCATATAATAACGGCACTACTGCACCATCTTTAACTGCCCAGTCAACCGGGTAGGCGTCTATAATGCCGCCGAATTTGGCTGCGGTGTTTTTTTCTTTTTTAAGCATGGGAGTACCTGTCATAGCGATAAAGCAGGCGTTGGGGCTTGGTCCCTGGTGTGGAAAATATGTTTTCCGGGCGCTATCGGGATGTTCGCGGCCTTAACCATAGTCAATTGTATGCTTGTATTGACAGGCCTTATGAAATTTTCTGGTCTTATGCTAACCCAGCCAAACATCCTTGAATAGACGACAAAATCAATGCGGGTAAGGCCAGACTCCTCTGTAATACGCAGCACCCTTACCTCGGGGCTATTTTGAGAGTCCAAAGATGGGTTACGAATGGTTCTTACTTTTTCCTTAATGGATGGATGGTCTAAATTCAATGTACTTGGCATGACCACTTCTTGCGCTAATTCCACCTTTACTTTTTTCATGGTTCTGTTTTTTAACAATTCACTTTCTTCTCAATTTCTTCTCCAGTAATTTGATCTGTTTATTTTCGGTTTTCATGATGGCCGTTTTTTATCTTTATGCCAGTCTTTCTGCATTAATGAATTATTCTTCGCTTCTTTCGTTTGGTACGGGCGGTTCCTGAGTATGTCTTTCACCACATTGTTTTAGCAATGCAATGATTTTTTTCAATAAAGCCCGATCACCTCGCCAAATCGTATGTGACTCTTCCCGGTCTTTTGCACATTGCCCCAAATAGACCCAATCAATCAATTCCACCGGGTTTTTATGATAATCGGTCTTTGGACTGTCTTTAAAGTCTTTAAGCCATTGGGTAAGTTCTTTATTCCGGATTTCAAGCAATTGCCATAAACAATTAAACACAGTTACTTCTCCAAAATCCGGGACTGCGCTCAAGGCAGCGCAAGATTTAACGAATTGAATGTCTAATAACCTCTTATCGGTATCCTTTCTGTAAGAGATATAAAAGGGGTTTATAAACTCACCTAAAGTCGAACCATCTATTTTTACTTTTTTGACTTCAAACTTACTTCTACTTTCAACAATATGCTTTATCACGAATTGATGCCCTGTCTTTTTTGCCATATCTGTTTTATTTATTTTTTTCATTTCAAAAGCAAAGATAAGTCAGTAAAACGCAGTATATTTGCGTTTTACTTTTAAACCTGTTTATGCCCATTAATAAATTTGCGTACGCCAGATATCATATTATAGATGAATGCCTGACCAATAAACGCAGGCCTTATCCAAGTATGGAGGCATTAATAAAAATGCTGGAGGAAAAATTAGATAAGTCATTTTCTGTCTCGCAGGTACAAAAGGACATAAAGGGGCTCAAAGAGGGTGCCATGGGTTTGAAAGCCCCAATAAAATTCAGCAAAAGCCAAAACGGGTACTATTACCAGGACCCTGATTTCTCTATTAAAACAGTTCCACTTTCGGAGGATGAATTACAGTCTTTACACCAGGCTGCTGATTTATTGAAGATATTTTCCGGAAGCAGGCTAAGCCAGTATTTTAATGATGCGGTACATAAAATAGAAGCAGCGCTCAGGGTAGATTATGATCAACCCGATGCAAACCGCTATCCAATTATTGATATAGAACGGCCTTCGGCACATAAGGGGTTTCAGTATTTTGAGTTGTTAGTAGAAGCTGCGCAGAAACAGAACCCGGTTTCATTCGTTTATTATTGTTATGAAGAGAGAAAATTCGGCGCGGTCATTTTACATACATACATGCTCAAAGAGTTTCATAATTGCTGGTATGTAATCGGTTATTCCGAAAATCATAAAGAGGTCAGAGTTTTTGGTCTTGACAGAATATATGATCCCATGGTTCTTAACCGGAAATTTATAGAGGATAAAAAGTTCAATCCTGATTTTTACTCAAAAGATTTATATGGTGTATTACCATTGCAGGGTCAGGAAAAGCAGCGAATTGTTTTTACGGTCTTCTCAAAACTCGGTAATTTATTTGTTGCCAATCCCATACATCATTCCCAAAAGATTATCAAGTACCACGAATCCGGGACCATTGATTTCGAAATTGAGGTGGTTCCAACTTTGGAATTGCTTCAAGACTTCCTAAAGTATGGTTCTCAACTTTTTGTATCAGAACCGGCGTGGTTAAAAAAGGAAATTCTTTAAAAAACGAAAAAAGCGAATTATTATGGTCAAATCGTTAGCGAAATATCTTTTTAGTGCACCTGGGCACAAAACTCAATGCACACAGGTCCAGTTGCTAAGGGTTATTTTAGAAGGTGATTTTACCAGGGTGGATATGGGCTGCCAGGCTACTTCGTATTATACAAAAGGCGGTTGGATAAGAATTGCAGAAACAACTTTTATTCAGGTACTTCCGGCTGGTATGAAACTAAAGATGATCGGAACTGAAAATATTCCTAAAGATGGCACAAAGCATGAGTTAAAAAGTACAAAAGACTGGCTTTATTTCAGTCTCTTCTTTCCGGCGATTCCTTTTAAAACCTGTAAAGTCAATCTGATTGAAAAAGAGAATTCAACCGGAAATGATTTCAATTTCTACGACATTGAACTAAAAATAAGCGAGGCAATAAAGCTGCTATAAACTTTGCCCTCCCATCATAGAACGCAAAAAGAATGATATTTTCTCCTTTAACGCCAGTTTCATGCTGAAGAGTTATGATGAAAAGTATCTCGTAAGTTTGCTGGATAAAGACTTCCCGGTCTTTATAACTTGTGCTATGTCATAGCCAAAAATTTCCTCAACTTATATATTTGAGAATTCAAAAGATGGCAAGTTTAGTTGGTTGATTTATGTAGAAGTCATTTCAAAAGAAAAATTAATTAAGGAAATCAAAATATATTTTGACTTGCCTTTTATTAACCGATTTGTATCATTGATTCACAATTCTTAAAAGGAAAGTTCATTTTCTTCAACGTACAAAAGGTCGTTAAAGCACCACTATTGCATCCAGGATTCAAGCCTTTCCGGCTTTAGTATCGGGAAAAGTAAATTCTATTCTGATTGGGAATACCTGCGTTATTAATCCAGAAGTCGTAAAGTCTTTGTACTTCATTAAAACCAATCATCGCTGCAAAGAAAGTTGGGACAATTTTATCGTGTTCGTTGATTTAAGTCTTTGTTCCTAAAGGAAATGTTTTGCTGCGGATTGAGGAATAACCATAAATATCTTAGTAAAATCGGTCTTCTTGCAATAGGATGTCCAGGTGTGGCAGATAAATATTATCCCGTAATTAAAAGAGGTGTCAAAAAACAATAGCCATGATTTGTATCTTTTTGTGCGCCTGGGCTGAAGTAGAAAAATAAAATATTCCTGTCTGAATCTTTTTCACAGGCGCTTTTCCATTATGCAATTACCTGAATGTCTTTTGTACCCTGGTCTCCACCTCCGGGATTAAACAATCCTGTTTTTGAATTATCTCTCTGCCTTTTTATGCCCAGTGATTTCGTCTTTAGTTCGTTGTTGGCATCGATTATCTTGCCTGGACAAGTCAACATTTGATGCTCCTTTTTAAGCAAAAGTCTTTAGGTCTTTTCTTGTTTTTTGTTTTCACCTTTTTCCCTTCTCTATTTCTGTTTCTGAATTGATGTTTTCATTTCCCTGTAAGAAAGAGGCGGCTTCCCGGATAGTGCTCCATATGCAATTTCGCTAATCCCTAAAAGGATATTCTGATTTCATCCTGGTGCTGTTTCATGTAAAACATTTTTCCCGTTTTGGATCTTGCTTAGATAAAAGACAGGTTTCAATAAATTGAAACCCCTTTCGTTAGTCCATACATTTTATCGTGCAGGTCCTCTAAAATAATTCAAAGTTTTTCATTTCGGTAATCGTCATTTTTGGCATTGATGGGTTCAAAACAGTTTAAGGCATAAATATATATTTTGCCGATGTATCCTATCCCGTTGCCAACTCGAAAACGTTCTGTGCCGGTTTTATACCGCTATTCCCTGCTGCCGTTTTTCGGATCTGTAATCTGCTAAAGATGAAATTGGCGCCTAAGCAGAACTAAAATGTTTATCGCCAAACCGGAGTAATTAATCTGCTACTTTATTATTCATTTTGAATTTATTCAAAAAGCATATATCCGCTAATTGGCTTCAAAAAATATCTTTTGGTTTGTTTATTGTACCTTTTAACCCAGGGCTTAAAACTATTGTGGATACTTTCAAAAGCTTTATCAGATCCCTTGACGGGTCAAGAGATTCATCGTGTTTGAAAGTAAACGTGTTCTGTTTTCATCCTGATAAATCCTGTTTGCAGAAATAGACAAATAGTTTTTTGCCTCTCTGAACAAATTGGATGCGATTTTATATTCTTCCGAACCGCATGCATAAAACCCAGGTAATAAACGTCTGGATGTGGTAAAATCTTCTGTGACCATTATTGTAATCGTTGCCCCATTGGACGATATTTTTATTTCGATTTTGCCATAAAACCTGGCGCCATCATTTCCACCGCAACAAATACCCCCGTCCGATGCCGATAAAAAATAATTTCTCATGTCATCCGTGAGTACAGACAAAAGTTTTATATTGGCCATAAAGAAAAGAAAATTACTAAACCTGTTTAGCGAACTCAGATAAAGCATAAATCAAATCTACAAAAGCGAGAAGTTTTTACTAAAAGAGGATTGAACTCATATGCTTTGTTAACTATTTTTTAGAGTCAACATACAGTCCATTCAATGAGACTTATCATTCTTTCAGGGATATAAACTTTGCTGAAAGAACTTTTCCGGATTGTCAGCTTTTATAAAGTTTTGTTCAATATAAAACCTCTTTTGCCACAAGAACATTTCCGGTTTTCGACCGATGGTCCGATATAACTAGCTCTGCTGTGTAGATTATGAATTTTTTTTGTCGAGGCCTTTTGCTTAATTAAGCTTTTAAACAAACCAGTAAGCGATTGTTTTTTTCCAGCGAAAGTCAAAATAGATTTAACCCGTCTCTATAAAAAGAATAAGCCATACACTTAAAATTCAGGTCAAAATTAGATCTTATGGAAACTGTTTTGGGGCTGACAAGGATAATACGTTTGAGAAAAATGATGGGGTGATCGGATAAACAAACACACGAAAATCAGGGTTGCTGATCTTTATAAACTCTAATGAACAAGCGATAAGACGGTTTGTATATTGCTTAAAACAATTTTGAGGTAATTCAAAACCTAAATTGACCTGATGCGAATAAGCGGAGCTATATAATGGAAGCCGCCAAACCCGGCCTTTGTTTTACGCCCATCTTGATCTAATCGTTATGAAAGCCTTTCTTATCGCTAAATGGTTCTGATCCTTTGCAAAAACAAAACTCCGGCTTTCTGGAGCCCACATTTTAGTAATTTACCGACCTTTTATTACGAAAAGTCTTTGGCTTTTGCAGCCTGCTGCGCGAGCGCAATGTGAAAAGTTTTATGCCGGAGCCCATTTCCCAAACGGCTATTATTTTAAAAAATAAAAGAATTCCATCTTTGAGCAGAGGTAATCCTGGTTTTGGCGCGTTGGCGCAAAAATCGCGGTATTTTAAAGTTTGATTGATCCGGAAGGAGAAAATCCTTTATGCCATCTTGGTTTTATCAAGATCCAAAGCAGGATAAGTGAAGTGTTCCGCCCTTTTCTTACTCTGGACTTTATACCGCGGGGAAAATTGAGGCACCCGGAAACTAAGTTTTCATGAATTTATCCTTCCCAAATTAGACCGTTTGCATACTGCCTAAAACAATTTTGAGGCCATTCAAAACATAAATTGACCTGAAGCGAATAAAGCGGAACTATATAATAAAAGGCGCCAACCCCGGCTTTTGTTTTTTGCCGGAGCCTATTTCACCAGCAGCTGTAATTAAAAATAAATAAAAGAATCCTATCTTTGAACAGAAGTAATACCGGTTTTGGTGAGATGGGGCGAAAATCAGGGTATTTTAAAGGTTAACTGATCCGGAACTAAAGAGCTTTTATGCCATCCTGGTTTGCTCCTTTATTTTAGCTGGACTTTGTATCATTGGCGAAATTTCCGCATCTTGGAAACTAAGTTTTCATGAAATCAGGCTTTCCATATTTCAACCTGGCACCTAAATTCTCCATATCCTCTTCCAGTTTTTTGTCAAGCAGCTTGGCGTAATGTTGTGTGGTTGCTATGTTTTTATGGCCTAACATGGAGGAAACGCTTTCTATAGGTACGCCATTATTGAGTGTAATTGTCGTAGCAAAAGTGTGCCTCGAAAGATGAAACGTTAGCGTTTTTGTTATTCCACTATATTTTGCCAGTTCTTTTAAATACGCATTTATCTTTTGGTTGCTAATAACCCGGAATATTTTATCCTCGCCATTTCTACATTCGAAATCAGGACAGTACCTTTTTATAATTTGCAAGGGCAAATCCAATATCGGGACGTTTGTTTTGACATTCGTTTTCTGGCGCCTTGTTCTTATCCAATACTTTCCGTTTTCAAGTTGAATGTGCTTGGCACATAAGTTTTTAAGATCAATATATGCCAGGCCGGTAAAACAACTGAAGAGAAACCAATCCCTGACCCGGGATAGTTTATTACCAGTCAGGTCAAGCTCCAACAGGTTTTTAATTTCCTTTTCGCTTAGATATGTCCGCACTACTTCTTCCAATCTGATTTTATACTTTTGGAATGGATCTTTGTCGGTGTAGCCATAAGACCAGGCTGTTTTGAATACGGTTTTTAATGTCCGGATATACTTCATGGTAGTATTGTGGCTGCATTTTGCTTCAGTTTTCAGATACAGCTCAAAATCTTCTATAAACTGAAGACTGATGTGGCTGAGTTTCATATCATCCGAACTGAAGTTTTTTTTAATGAACGACTCCAGGTGTTTTTTACAGCAATTATATTTTTGAACTGTTGACACGGTATTATTTTGGCCGGCCAGAGACTTTTTTCGATCTATAATTCGGTCAAACATCTTTAGCAGCGTTGGTATAAGCGAAATATCTTTACCCGTGCCGGTGATTTTCTGGCGCAAGATATTTACATCATTAGTCAGGTCGCGCAGGACCTGCTCAAGGTATACTTCCTGAGCCCGTTGACGGTATTTGTTTGTCAGATTCAATATAAAACTATAATCGGGATTGCCTTTTTTGAGTGTTTTATTTTTGTCATCCCAGGCGTTCTTCTTTAGACTGTAACTCAAGGAAATATCCGTCCTTTTGCCGCTTAGAAGCATGCGCATATAGAGCGAATAGTCATCGCTGCCCTTTGTTTTTTGTTTTAGATAGAACCTGATTTTTAATGGTTGTAATTCCATGTTAAAAAGCTTTCCATTTAATAATCAGAGGCCAAAAGGAAAACAGGCGGCGCATTCATTTCAGATTCGCAAAACCTTTAGGCCGT
>Ga0182030_10027391_pt1 | contig 10252 bp, 1 predicted proteins | sample 812S3MmetaG_FD_121299 | JGI IMG/M metagenome (GOLD analysis project Ga0182030, IMG submission 121299) | Permafrost microbial communities from Stordalen Mire, Sweden - 812S3M metaG (Illumina Assembly) | ecosystem: Environmental > Terrestrial > Soil > Wetlands > Permafrost | place: Sweden... | reverse complement strand
TCGAAGCAAGCCGAGTTGTGCCCTTCGATGAGCCTGCCTGGTCGTCGACGTAAGAATATCCAAAACTGCCCAGCGCATTCGTCTCGTTGGTAATGCGAGACATGGCGTCATAACTCCAATTTATGGAGTTGCTCGATCCATTGATCGATCGGTTTGTCGTCCGTCCTAACACATCATAAGAATATGAAATCGCAGAGTTCGCGATTACATTGTTCGTGATCGAGCTGACCATTCCAGCGCCGGTCGTCGGCGTTCCATATGGGTCGGTTATGTACGGATTGTAGCCATACGTGTACGTTCCCCAACCATTTTGCACTGTCGATATGCGCGGATAGTTCGGATCGTATGTCAGATTCACCGTCGATGTCGGGTTGATAACATTCGAATAGGCGACCTGGCTCAGAGTGTTATCCAGGTTGTAAGAATACGTGCTGATCTGGTTGAGCGCATCGGTGCGTGTGCCCAGTCGGCCGACTGCGTCATAGGAATATTGGTAGAAGGAAGAGTCTTGGTAGATCTTCTTGTTGACTCGACCTTCCAGGTCGTGCTGCCAGGTGGTCACGTTTGCTTTGGGATCGGTTAGCGTGCTGAGCGATCCACAGGCGCACCAGCTGTACTGCGTCTTGCGGCCAAGCGGATCGATCTCGAATGACAGCTGATCCATGTTGTTGTATGAATCTTGCGTCCACCGCCCTATGCGATCTTTTTGCATCACCGCATCGAGATTGTTGTAAACGGTCTGCTCATTGGTGCCGTCAGGATAGGTCACCTGCGTCAACCGGTCAGCATTGTCGTAGCTGTAAGTTACGGTGTAGCCTTCAGAATCGGTCACTGTGTACAGCCGCCCATAACCGTCATAAGCCAGCGTCGTCACGTCGGCTGTACCAGATAGCGGTCCCTGGATTTGCGTCAAATAGCCATTGCTGTTATACGTCAGCGTCCAGACGTCGCTGTTTGCATCGGTCAGAGTGTGCAACTCCCCAAAGCTATTGAAGGTATACTGGGTCTTTTGACCAGATCCGTCAATGTAGAGATTCGGTACATGCTGGCTGTTGTTATATTCCCATTTGCCATTCAGATCGTTGTTCGTTCCCTGTGTCTGCCTCTTCTCCAACAGATCCACATTATTGGCGGCATATTTGTAAGTAAAAGTGCGTCCTACCGGATCGATCGCCTGAGTGGCGTGCCCGAATGCATTGTATTGGTACTGCCATGTTTGCGTCGTGGTCCCGCTCACGATTCGCTGGATTTGCGTAGGAAGAGCACTCGGACCTGTGATGTAGTGCGCTCCGTCATAAGACTGACCTGCAACCGAATACTGACTCACGTTTTCCAGCGCAGGCTTAATGGAGGCCACTACCGCCTCTTCCGTGATCGGTGCTGCGAGTCCGTTTATCATCCACTGCGTTGTCAGACAATTAGTGTGAAAAAAATGGGCCGGGTCGTTCGGATACAGCGCCATTGCTTCGCGATCCCAGTAAAACGATTGGCACAGATTGTTGATCCAATTTTCGATTACTGCCGTTGTTTTATCCGGAAAAAAGAACTGCAATCCAACCGCAGCATCGCCAAGTCCGTCTGACCTAATGTATTGATTGAAAGACGTTGTCCCATATGGGGTTGTCATCTGCGTGATGAACGAGCTATCCCCTAGCAATGTGTCGGTGTCGTAAACGAATTGCGATATCAGACCGATTACGTCCGTGCTCGACAACAGCTGTAACGGTGCACCGGAATAAGGAATCTGATAGTTGAAACTGCACGAACGACCGAACGGATCCGCAATCGATGCGACCGTATAGAAGCTCTGGCTCCCTGAAGTATTCGAGACGTAGGTAGGCGTCGATACCTGACCAAGCGGATCGGTGATGGCTGTAATGCGGAAATTAGCGTCATAGGTAATCGATGTTGCGTTACCTTGCGGGTCAATGACTTGCGTCATGAAAATACGCCCGGTTGAATCCGGCTGGTTGAACACCTCAATCGAGCCATCAGGGAGCTGCCTTTGATAAATTCCATCCCCAACAACCGTCAAAATCGCCTGTGAGTTAAGATCCGGCGGATACGGGTTACTGACATTGTCTGGCAGAGTGTAGTCGTACTGCTCGTATCCACCACCGCGTACGCTTACCGTTGCGTTGCTAGATGCATCCAAAGTGAGGTAGGAGACCCAGTTGAGACTCCAGTTTGGACCGACGTTGGCGAATGCGAAGCTACTGGGCTGGTTACCCTCCAGATCGTTGTAATTAATGAGGAAACTCATCGACGGGCCAATCGGCGTCCGATATGACAAAGGCGTGTCAACAATATTCAGCGAGGCCTGCATCGACCAGGCGTAGGCTGTTGCCATGCCCCCTGACGGGCAGCTAGGACCGGGGTTGATCTTTGGTTGAGCCTTGGTTTTGCCTCCATTTTTCGTAGACGCATCGCCCTTGCCCCAAACGTTTTGCGCTTCTGCTTTGCTTACTGCGCTCCAACCGGCTGGCAACGAGCCGGCTGGTACCAGGTAATAGCCATCGCCTTCGTTATTGAATGCTTCTTTGCTCAGCCAAGCATTAGCTTTCTCTCCGAAGGTTCCATCCAGAACATGATAGCGACCTTGATGCTGACTAACTATTGCAGCGAAATGCCCTGATTTCCAATGCACAACACTGGGTACGATGAGCGCAGCTTTTCCTTTCGCTCTCCTCGCCGGCACGTACTTCAATCCCACCTGTACGGCCCAATCTTGCAGCTGCGCTAAATTCGTGCCTTTCTTCGTTGACTTTACCTTTGTCAGAAAAACGTTGCGCGCATTCCTCTTTCCGGAGCGGGCATTAATTATCGAATTGAGCGAGAATGGGCCACATTTGAAGGCTATGTCCGAACGCTCATTCATGCACATCAGACCAGTCGAGGCATCGTGCACACGCGCTGCTGTGCTGCCATAAAGCCTACGCGTCTTCGCTTCCTTCAAATGCGCGGCCAGCTCGGTGGTGCGCCCAAGCCGGGCCTCAATCAGTACGATCTGCGAGATTGCGTCATCTGCGACAATTCTCGCAGCGCCACTCTTTTCATTCTTGGCCTCAATCCAGGCGTTCTTCCAGTGCGCAAGCGCGTCACTGAAATAGCCTGTTTCGAAACACCTCTGCCCGAGATTTAATTCAAGCGATGCTCTCCAACGAGAGTTGGGATACTTCTGGATGAAGCCGATCAGAGCAGAAAGATCCTCGATGTTCTTGCGCGCCTTGAATTTGAGCAACGCTTGCGCAAGAGCGGCATTCTCTCCAACGACAGAGGCGCCCGATGTCGCAGCTAGCGGCTCTAAAAAGACTCTCGCTGTCGACAGCTCAAGATCGGTTGGCGCGATTGAAAAATGAAGCTGCGGCGTGAATATTGTGACCCCTTTCGGGCCTTTTTTGACATGCGCCGGCATAGCTGGCGGAGGTGCTGATGACGGCTTACTCATGCTTTGCGCGAGCACCTGCGGCGCAGGTCCAGTAACCATGATCAGCAACGCCACTAGAAACAAGACCAGCACACGCCGCCAGTTATTCATTGATTTCCTTCTCTTCGCTTGCATGGACATGGTTACTTCTCTTTGCGGGTCCTATTGCGGAACGGCTATCGCCGGCAGTTGCAGGTTTATGTTCAGTGTCGTCGGATCAGTAGCGCTTGGCGCTGGCCAATTTGATGTATTCAAGGTGTAAATAGCCTGACCGATGCCACTTGATACACCGTTCACCACCGCTATCGCCTGTACTGTCTGGGAGTAGCTTATGGTGAGCGGTTGGCTGTAGACAGGCGAACCCGTCGTTGGTGTTGAGCCGTCGGTGGTCACATAGATGGTCGCTCCTTGTTGCGCATTTATCGCCACCTGCGTCGGGCCATTGAGCGCCCCGGCTGCCACACTGAATGTTGGCGCAGCCGGTGTTGGCGTGCCTATGTTGTATCGCCCGAGCAGATATGCCTCGATCCAATAGCGTTCGAGAAGTGTAACTGGCCGGTTGTATAACATTAGCTCGGCTATGCTTCCATGCAGCAAGCCACCCATTGCCTGGTTCGCTCCGACATAGCCGTTCGTCCAAGTCACGTTCGCTATCGGTTGGTTCGTATCGGATTGAGCAAGGAAGAGGCCGCTATTATAAATCCAGCACGGATTGGACACACTATCTTGCCGTGCTTCTAACAAGCTGTACTGACTTGTGCTCATCACTCCATTGTTGCTCGCTAGCGAGCTTGCTGTAGCGATAGAGTTGTACGTATTGAAAGAAAACGCACCAGATGAATTGTATTGCGTTAGCGACATTGCATTGTAGTTGTGGGCCGTGCTAGTGCCCAGGCTAAACAGTGCATCATTCGCACTGAGCGCGGAAGGCTCGAACACCGCGAAAATACTCGCTCCTGCATAGCAGCTTGGCAGAGTTGCTGGGAATTGCAGAACTGACGTGGTGCCGTTGAATTGCACTACGGGCAGCCCGTTTAAAGCCGCTGTCAGCAAGGTCGGCTCGTTCAGCAAGATCGTCTGAGTAGCATTGAATTGATTCCCGGACATATCATTCCAAGAAGTGACGTGCGCCCCCGACGAAATTTGTGGTCCGTTGTCAGCCTTTAGCCAGACTTCCAGTCCACTGTGGGGAACGTTCGTCGTCGCCGAATCGATCTGAATCACAGATGTTGCCGTCGCGCTATTTCCGTAAACGCCGAACTCTTTAGCATTAACGGTTGTGGTCGTGGTTACGTAGAACGGCCCCGTATAGAGCGGAGACGTGGAGATTGGAGTGGTTCCATCGGTGGTGTATCTGATTACCGCTCCCGGATCTCCGGTAATGGTGACTTGCTGAGAGCTGCTCGCCACATAATTTGTCGGTGTGATCACTGGTACGTTGACCAGTAGTCCGTATCGACCCATGAGATAAGACTCAATGCTTGCCCGTTCCGTGGCAGTTACTGGCCGGTTATAAATCAAGGCCTCTGCGATATTGCCAGAGTATTGACCATTGCCAGCCTGGGCGATGCCTAAATAACCATACGGCCAGGCCACGTTAGGTATGGCTACCAAAGTATTGGTCGCTTTCTGGGTCCCATTTACATAGATGTATCCGGTATTCGTCGTGTCCTGGACCATCTCCAGAAGTCCATATGTCCCGGTTGTTATCGTGGATGACGGTGTCTGCACCGACGGTGACGTGGTCGAAAACACCTGATACGCGATAACGCCGCTGCCGTTCAAATAGCCTGTAATCGCCTTGGTATTACTTGATGTACTGGTTCCGAAACTGAAGAACGTCTTTCCCGCAGTCAGGCTTGCGGCTTCGGTTACGATGAAGATGCTAGTCCCGCCAGTAAAACTCTGCGCAATAGACGGAAATTGCAGATAATCGCTCGTGCCGTTGAATCCCACGACTGGCAGTCCATTTAACACGCCTGTGGAGCAGGTGGGTCGGTTTCCTGAAACTGTCTGCGTGATCGTGTTGCCGCTGCCTGAAACGTCCGGCCATGAACTCACGGTTCCCGCCGACAGACCCAGGTCTCCTTTGAACCAGGCAAACAGACCGCTTCTGGGAATATTTGCGGTATTGGGATCAATTTGAATAGTCGATGTTGCAACTGTGCTTTGTACTGAACCTAATATAGCTATCGCGTTCACCGGAGTCGTACCGGTGGCGCTTATTACAAATGGGCCCGTATAAGGAGTAGAGCCGCTCGTTGGGGTGGTGCCATTAGTTGTGTAGTAGATGCTGACTCCTGGATCCGGGCTTGTTATCGTAACCGTTTGCGGTCCGTTGCTAACCGTGTACGGTCCACCCGGCGTGATTGTCGGCTGGTGCGCAGCAATGTGGTATCGACTGAAGAGATAGCCTTCTATTAGTTGCTGCGCGCTCTGACTCAGAGATGCGCTGTATATGATGATCTCCGCAATATCGCCTTGGAACAGGTGTGTGCCGTTGTGATCGCCCCCTATGTAGTTGTAAATCCTGCTCACATTGTTGATATTGTTCAATACACCATTGCCAACCAGCGCTCCGTTAGCATACAAATCACCGCCGCCAGAGCCGGATTGAAAGGCTTCAGCAAGAACAAAATTGCTTGTCGTGAATACGGTGGAGCTTGACGACACGTTGCTTGATGAAGTTCCGTTGTACGAGAGCATATTCAAAGCACCTGACGGGCTCGTAAGCTCTGTTACCGAAATGTTGTTTGTTGACTCGCCAGCTCCGAAGTCGAAGAACCGCGCTTGGTTCGTAATCGTTGATGGCTTCGCCACTATGAAAGCGCTCAGCCCGGACGAGAAATTATTAGAAGACAAGGAGGAAGCCTGTAAGAACTGACTGCCGTTGAAGGTCAGAGCAGGGAGGCTATTGATTACATTCGATGACCAGCCCGGTTGATCGGCTGTTATTGTTTGCGAGAAAGAATTACCAGTGCCAGAAGCGTCAGTCCATGTTGACACACTGCTTCCTGATGGTGGCATGAAGTCCGCTTTCCACCAGGCAAACATGCTCCCGCGAGGGAGGTTGACGGTAAGCGGATCGACTTGAATGAATGATGATGAGACGCTGCTCGTCCCGAATGATTGAACGGCAATAGCCTGCAGCATTGTGGTGCCGGTTACGATGACCGGCGTGGAATATACCGGAGAACCGCTGGTCGGCGTAGTACCGTTTGTCGTGTAGTGAATCACTGCGCCAGGATCTGCCGCAATCGTCACCGTTTGAGTCGCGCTGTAGACGCCCGATCCAACGCTAAGAGTGGGCGGATTTACCTTCAACCCGTAGCGGGCCTCTAGGTACGCTTCCACTGCTTGCTGCTGCGCTGTAGTAAGCGCCGTGTTGTAAACGATAACTTCGGCGATCTCACCATCACAGAATCCAGTTCCCGTTTGGGATTGTCCAATAAAATTCGAGGTCCGATTCACATTGGTCATGGCCGTCATCGTGCCGGCTGAACCTGATGCGACGCCATTCACAAATATTTGGGCTGAGTTAGTCCCGTTGAAATTGACATCGACTAGGGCTGCTGTGCCGGCGGTCAGCGCAGCGCTTGCCGACGATGTTGTCGATGTGGTGGTGCCATTGTTCGTGACGAATTCCAGAACTGCCGACGTGGAGCTGTTCTCAAATTGCAGATAGTTAGTCGAGCCACCGGTTCCAAGATTGACAAAATTTTGAACCTGGAGCGCCGTTGGTTTGACGACTACGAACTCCGTTGCTCCGGCAGAAAAGTTCGAGAACCCGGAAGGCATCTGCAAGTAATCGGACGTTCCATTGAAACTCAACGCTGACTGGCTATTAATAGCACTGCTTATCAACGTCGGCTGTGCCGTACCTGTAGATTGAGTAGCGTTATTCGAGAGCCCAGAATTATCCGACCAGGTTGAAACACTAGATCCGGATGTCACCACTCCGTTATCGGCCCGCAGCCACAGCTGCATGTTGCCCGTGGGAACATTCGCGATATTGGGGTCTATCTGAAGGTAGACCGTGGTTACTCCGCTTATCAACGAAGACTGCGCAGCAATCGCTTTCACTGTCGTTTGTGAGGTGACTGCAAACGGCCCAGTATACGGTGTTGATGAGGTCGTAGGCGTGGATCCATTCAGCGTGTAATAAATGCTCGCACCAGGATTTGCCGTTATCGTGACAGTTTGGCCGGTCGAATAGATTCCTGTGGCCGGTGAAATACTTGGCACTTGAACAGCGATACCGTATTTGCCTTCAAGATAACCCTCGACAGCGGCTCGCTGCGATGGCGATAGCGCCGAATCATACACAAGCATTTCGGCTATCTGACCGTTGAATGAATCGGCTGCTGTTTTCGAGTAATCAATGCCGATGTAATTGCCGGTTCGAGCAATCACATTAGCCGTCTGCATACTCGTGTTCTGCCCTGCCTGCGAGCCGTTAGAGAACAGTGTCCCTGTATTTACCCCATCATAGGTCGCCTCCAGTAAGGAATAGGTGCCGCTTGTAATCGCGCTCGATGCGCTGGCCACACTTCCTGTCGTCGACTTATAAACCTCGAGATTCGCGCCGGTCGGCGACGTCTCCGACATCCAGATGTTGTCGCTTGCCGCACCATTGCCGAAGTCGAAATAACGAATGTTCGTCGAAATCGAGCTGGGCTTCTGCACTATGAATACGCTGGTGCCGCCGCTTCCATTAGGAAAGTTAGACGGACCGGATGGCCCCTGCACATATTGCGAAGAGCCGCTAAACGCAATTGCCGGCTGGCTATTGACAGCATTGCTCACGAACGTCGGCTGGTTGGAAGAGTTCGATTGCGTGAAATTGTTCCCGGCGCCAGACATGTCCGTCCAGCCAGTAACATTGGAGCCGCTGGTTTGCACCCCGTTATCTGCCTTGAGCCATAGATTGAGGTTCGTTCTCGGCACATTGGCCGTGGTTGGATCAATCTGAATGTACGCGCTCGACACGCCGCTTGCGTTGTAGAAAGGCGGCGCTTGCCAGGCAATGGCTTTCACGGTCGCCGATGAGCTGAGATAGAAAGGCCCAGTGTAGAGACTCGAACTCGTTGTCGGTGTGCTGCCGTTTGTAGTGTAGTAGATCAGCGAATTTGAATCACCTGACGTCAGCGTGATGGGAGTACTGCCGGAATAAACACCCTGACTCGGGCTTATTGTCGGCGCAGCGAGCGTTGGAACATTTCCGACGCCATACTTGCTCACAAAATATGCTTCCAGATCATTTCGCTGCGCTGTCGACAGAGGCGCGTTATAAATCAAGATTTCGGCAATCTGTCCGCTAAAAAAGATCGAGTGATTATAGTCGCTACCGATGAAATTGCCGGTACGAGCGGTGTTTGCTATGTTGTTAATCGCGCCGCTGTTGCCGAGCGTTCCGTTCGTGTACAAGCTCGCCGATCCAGTGCCATTCTGGATTGCTTCAAGCAATTGATATTGCCCCGCCGTCACCCCGCTCGAATAAGACACGCTAGTGTCGGTTCCGTTGATTACGTGCAGGTTCGAGCTTGTCGGGGTCGTTTCGCTCAGATATAGATTGTTGTTCGACTCGCCGTTGCCGAGGTCCAAGAACCTTGCGTTGTTCACAACAGTGCTCGGCTTGGTCACAACGAAAATTGATGCACCTGACGTGAAGTTCGCAAGGCCGCTTCCGAACGATAGATACTGAGAACTTCCGTTGAAACTTATCGCTGGCATATTGCCAACCGCTCCGGTCACAAGTGTTGGTTGCGCGCCAGAGCTAGATTGCAATGCATTGTTGCCATTCCCGCTTTGATCGGTCCACTTGGAAACAGCGCCGGAAGATGACACCACGCCAACATCCGCACGCAGCCATGACTGTAAGTTGGCGCTGCGCTGCGGCACATTTGTCATCATAGTCACATTTTGAAAAACAGCCGTGCTCAAATTGCCGTAGCTGTTGCTGGTGACGGCGAATCCCAGATAAAAACGGGAAGGCAGCGTTATTTGCGTCGAGCCAACCAACTGCCAATTCACACCATCGGATGATTGATAACCGGCCAGACTTGAACCGCTCTTTACGATTCGTACCCAAGCGGGCGCGGCAACCGTCGGTCCCAATGTGGTATTCAGTGAACCACCATCTGTCGTTCTCGACGAGAAATTCAATCCATTAGCTGGAGATATGCCAACTACAGCTTCAGCGGCATTCGGATTCAAGGAGTCGCGAATCATCAATCCGGCTACTGCGTAGTTGCTGGTGTTGGTCTGACTCGCGATTTTCGCGACCATTTCCACATTGCCAGAAACTGGCGCGCTCACGTAGCTGAAATTGTCACTGGTTCCAGCTATCCCAGCCCCGGCACCGGCTATAGTGTACGAACCCGAAGAGTATGCGTATGTCCCCGTCGCGCCGGTAGAACCTATATCAGTCTGAGTAAAAGTCGTAACTTGAGCTAGAGCGGCGCAAGACCACGAGGACATAAATAACATCAGCGCCAGCAGCAAGTGCCCTGCCAACAATTTCCTCATCAAGGAACCGCAAGATCGTGATTCACATAAGTAAGGCTTGCGGAGTCCGACGTCGATCATCTAATTGAAGTCCTTCTGTGGTTTCGAACATTTCGGCAGCGGCAGACGGCAAACACTAGCACAACAACGGTAAAGGCACAAAGCTTAGCTCCACGAGTGACACGTTTATTCAACAGCAAGGAAGAGTGACTTCTGGACTCGCCCACACCACGTGAAACGGTTGGCAAGAAAGAAGGGATTAAAAAACACGTAACTTAAATCATTCATTCGCACAGCTTCCGATCCCCCGAACGGGTG
>Ga0182030_10027390_pt1 | contig 10252 bp, 10 predicted proteins | sample 812S3MmetaG_FD_121299 | JGI IMG/M metagenome (GOLD analysis project Ga0182030, IMG submission 121299) | Permafrost microbial communities from Stordalen Mire, Sweden - 812S3M metaG (Illumina Assembly) | ecosystem: Environmental > Terrestrial > Soil > Wetlands > Permafrost | place: Sweden... | reverse complement strand
TTCCGAATGTTGTTTGGGTCAGATCATTTGTTCCAAACGAGAAGAACTCGGCCGTTTGCGCGATCTCGCCGGCCATCAGGCAGGCGCGCGGCAGCTCGATCATAGTGCCGACATCGTAATCGAGCTTGGCGCCGGTCTCCTTGGACACCGCCGCCGCCATGGCATCAATGCGCGCCTTGACTAGATCGAACTCGGCCTTGGTGGCGATCAGCGGCACCATGACTTCCGGCTTGACCGGCTCGCCGGTGCGTTTGGCAACGTCGGCGGCGGCTTCGAAAATCGCGCGCGCCTGCATCTCGGCGATTTCCGGGAATGCGATGGCGATGCGGCAGCCGCGAAAGCCCAACATCGGGTTGAATTCGGAAAGTTCGCGCGCGCGATCGGCGAGCTTTTTCGGATCGGCGCCCATGGCGGCGGCGACATCGGCGATTTCCGCTTCGCCATGCGGCAGGAATTCATGCAGCGGCGGATCGAGCAGGCGGATGGTGACCGGCCGCCCGGCCATGGTCTCGAACAGTTCGACAAAGTCAGCACGCTGCATCGGCAATAATTTGGCCAAAGCCGTGCGCCGCGATTTTTCGTCGTCGGACAGGATCATTTCGCGCACCGCCTGAATGCGCTCCTCGTCGAAGAACATATGCTCGGTCCGGCACAGCCCGATGCCCTCGGCGCCGAAACGCACCGCGGCTTTGGCATCGGCCGGCGTGTCGGCATTGGCGCGCACGCCGAGCTTGCGCACTTTGTCGGCCCAGCCGATCAGCGTCGAAAATTCGCCCGACAGTTCGGGCTGAACCATGTCGATCTTGCCGGCCAGCACCTGGCCGGTCGAGCCGTCGACCGTGATGAAATCGCCCTGCTTGAAGGTCTGATTGCCCGCGACCATGGTTCGCGCCTGGTAATCGACCCGTAAAGTGCCGGCGCCGGAGACGCAGGGCTTGCCCATGCCGCGCGCAACCACCGCCGCATGCGAGGTCATGCCGCCGCGCGTGGTAAGAATGCCCTCGGCCGCATGCATGCCGTGAATGTCCTCGGGCGAGGTCTCGACCCGCACCAGAATGACTTTCTTGCCGTCGGACTTGAGTTTCTCGGCCTCGTCCGACGAAAACACGATTTCGCCGGAAGCGGCGCCCGGCGAAGCGGGCAAGCCGGTCGCCACCACCTTGCGATGCGCGCGCGGATCGATGGTGGGATGCAGCAGCTGGTCGAGCGACAAAGGGTCGATGCGCAGCACGGCGTCGTTCTTGGAGATCAGGCCTTCATTGGCAAGTTCAACGGCAATGCGGAGCGCCGCCTTGGCGGTGCGCTTGCCATTGCGGGTTTGCAGCATCCACAGCTTGCCCTGCTCGACCGTGAATTCCATATCCTGCATGTCGCGATAATGACGCTCGAGCACATGGTAGATGCGCGTGAGTTCGGCATAGGCCTCCGGCAGCGTATCTTCCATCGAGGGCTTGTCGGAGCCGGCTTCCGCGCGCGCGGCCTCGGATATTTCCTGCGGCGTGCGGATGCCGGCGACGACATCTTCGCCCTGCGCATTGATGAGGAATTCGCCGTAGAGTTTTTTCTCGCCGGTCGAGGGATTGCGCGTGAAGGCGACGCCGGTGGCAGAGGTCTCGCCCATATTGCCGAACACCATGGCCTGGACGTTGACCGCCGTGCCCCAGTCTTCCGGAATATTGTGCAAGCGGCGATAGGTGTTGGCGCGCTGGTTCATCCAGGAGCCGAACACCGCGCCGATGGCGCCCCAGAGCTGCTTGTGCGGATCCTGCGGGAAGTCGTGGCCCAATTCGTCCTTTACGCGTTTTTTGTAGAGCTCGACCAGTTCGGCCCAATCGTCGGCTTCCAAATCGGTGTCGAAGCTGTAGCCCTGGCGCTCCTTGTGCATGTCGAGCAATTCCTCGAAATGCTCGCTGCCGACGCCGAGCACCACGTCGGAATACATGGTGATGAAGCGCCGATAGCTGTCATAGGCAAAGCGCCGGTCGCCCGATTTTCTGGCCAGCGCCTCGACGGTGTAGTCGTTGAGGCCGAGATTGAGCACGGTGTCCATCATGCCCGGCATCGAGGCGCGGGCGCCCGAGCGCACGGACACCAGCAACGGGTCGTCGCGGTCGCCGAAAGTCTTGCCGGCGATCTCGCCGACCCGCGCCAAGGCCTTGGCGACCTGGGCGGCGAGTTCTTTGGGATATTGCTGCTTGTTGGCGTAGTAGAACGTGCAGACCTCGGTGGTGATGGTAAAGCCCGGCGGCACCGGCAGGCCGAGACTGGCCATTTCGGCTAAGCCTGCGCCCTTGCCGCCCAACAGATTACGCATATTGGGTTTGCCCTCGGCGCGGCCGCCGCCGAAGGCGTAGACCCATTTGCCTTTACTGGGCGCGCGCGCGGCAGCGGCCGGCTTGAGCCTTAGGCCCTTCCGCACCGCCTGTTTTTTGACTTTTGCGCTAACGCGCGGGGTTTTACGTTTCGCCATTTCTCAGAGAACTTCTGGACCGACCGGCATCCCTAAAAGCACTGCCGCCCCGGCGGAAGCAAGCCCGGCCTGTCGGTCAGTGGATTATTCCAAGGCCGAGCACGCCAACGATGATCAGATAGGCGGCGACAATGAAATTGAGTAGCCGCGGCACCAGCAGAATGGCAATACCGGCGATGAGCGCGACGATGGGGGCAAGGTGTGTGACGCCGATGACCATGGGAGGTGTCCTTTGGGTTGGAGGCGTGGAAGCAACGTGGTGGCGGGCGGGGAGTTCCGTAAGTAGCTGACGTGACGCGCTACCTACCTACCCTCTCCCCTTGTGGGAAAGGGTAGGTAGGTAGCGCGGAGCGATAGCGAAGCGCGAGCCGGGTGAGGGGGGCTCAATTCGAGTTCGCCGCTTCGCTCACTTGCGTTCGCTCGGCACCCTCTCCCACAAGGGGAGAGGGAAGAAAGAAGCTACCTCTCGATCTTCGAAAAATCCGCCACCGCGCGAGTGGCTTCGCGGATTTCGTTGAGCAATTTGAGGCGGTTTTCGCGCAAGGCCTTGTCGTCGACGTTGACCGTGACTTTTTCGAAGAAGGCGTCGACGAATGGGCGAAGTTTCGCCATCGCGGTCATCGCCGATGCGAAGTCTTCCTTGGCGACGGCGGCGGAGGCTTCTTTCTTCGCGGTGGCGACTGCGGAAGCCAGCGATTTTTCTTCCGCGTCGGCGAGCAGCTTGGCGTTCGGCGCGCCGGAATAGCTCTTGCCGTCTTTCTTCTCTTCGATGCGCAAAATGTTCGACGCGCGCTTGACGCCGGCCAGCAGATTCTTGCCGTCATCGGTATCAAGGAATTTACCAAGCGCTTCGACGCGACGGACGATCATCAGGAGATCGTCCTGGCCTTCCAGCGCGAACACCGCGTCCACCAAATCATGGCGCGCGCCCTGCTCCCGCAGTTGGACTTTGAGGCGGTCGGCAAAGAATGACAGCAGGTCGGTATTCACGCCCGCAATCTTAAGCAAATGCAGGCGCAGCGCATTGTCTACCACAATGCGGATCGCTCCCAACGCCGCCCTGCGCAGCGCATAAGGGTCCTTGCTGCCTGTCGGCTTTTCGTCGATCGCCCAAAACCCAACCAGCGTATCGATCTTGTCGGCGAGCGCGACGACGATCGAAACGGGATCGCCCGGCACCAGGTCGTCCGGGCCCTTCGGCTTGTAATGATCCTCGCAAGCATGGGCGACGGCTTCGTCCTCGCCTTGCGCCTCGGCATAATATTTCCCCATCAAGCCTTGCAGTTCGGGAAATTCGCCGACCACGTCGGTCAACAGATCGGTCTTGCACAGCAACGCCGCGCGTGCGGCCTTCTTGGGGTCGGCCTTGACCAGCGGCGCCAGTTCCTTGGCCAGCGCCACGATGCGCTCGATGCGCTCGGCCTGCGTGCCCAGTTTCTCGTGGAACACGATCTGCTTGAACTTCGGCAGACGGTCTTCGAGTTTTGTCTTGAGATCGGTGTCGTAGAAGAACTTGGCGTCGCTGAGCCGCGCGCGAATGACGCGCTCATTGCCGGCGACAATCGCTTTGCCGCCGTCGCTGGCCTCGATATTAGCAACGAGAATGAATTTGTCGACGAGCTTCGCCGTCTGCGGATCGCGCAGCACAAAACATTTCTGGTTGGTGCGGATAGTGGCGCGGATCACCTCGCCGGGGATTTCGAGAAACGCCGGATCGAACGAGCCCATCAGCGTCACCGGCCATTCGACCAGGCCTGCGACCTCGGCCAGCAGGGCCTCGTCCTCGACCAGTTCAAAACCTTGCGCGAAAGCCAGATTCTTGGCGTCGGCGCGGATCATATCCATGCGGCGCGCCGGATCGAGCACGACCTTGGCCGCCTCGAGCTTGGCGATGTAATCGTCGAAACGCCGCACCGTGATGCTGGCTGGCGCCATGAAGCGGTGGCCGCGCGTTTGGTTGCCGGCGGCAATGCCATCGACGCTGAAGGCGACCACGTCCGGCTCTTCGGTCTCAGGTCCGAAACTCGCTAAAATCGAATGCAGCGGGCGCACCCAGGTCAGGCGCCCGGCGCCCCAGCGCATTGACTTCGGCCATGGAAACGAGCGCACGATTTCCGGTAGCATTTCGGCCAGCACGTCGATGGCGGGCTTGCCGGTTTTCTCGGTCACCGCGACATAGAAGTCGCCCTTTTTGTCGGCCTGCACTTTCGCTTGATCGATCGAGGTCAGGCCGGCCGCGCGCAGGAAGCCGGCGATGGCTTGTTCGGGCGCGCCGACCTTGGGACCCTTCCGCTCTTCTTTCAGATCCGGTTGCCGCGCGGGCACGCCATGCACCGACAGCGCCAACCGGCGCGGCGTCGCGAAAGCCTTGGCGCCCTCATAGACGAGGCCCGCCGCCACCAATCGGTCGGTGACGAGTTTTTGCAAATCCGCCGCTGCCCGCGCCTGCATGCGCGCGGGGATTTCCTCGGAAAAAAGTTCGAGCAGCAGGTCGGGCATGTCAGGCGCCGCCCGCTTCGGTCGCGAGCCACGCCGCGCCGCAGGCTTTCGCCAGTTCGCGCACGCGCAGAATATAACTCTGCCGCTCGGTGACCGAGATCACGCCACGCGCGTCCAAGAGATTAAAGACGTGCGACGCCTTGATGCACTGGTCGTAAGCCGGCAGCGCCATCAAATGGCGCTTGCGTTCGCCTTTCTGCCAGCCGTCTGCCAGATATTTCTGGCAGGCCGCTTCCGCCATCTTGAATTGCTCGAACAGCATGACCGTGTCGGCGAATTCGAAATTGTGCCGCGAATATTCCTGCTCGGCCTGCAGGAACACTTCGCCATAGGTCACTTTCTTGCCGCCCTCGCCGCCGTTGAAATTGAGCGCATAGACGTTGTCGACGCCTTGCACATACATCGCCAGCCGCTCGAGCCCGTAAGTGAGCTCGCCAGACACCGGCGAACATTCGAAACCGGCGACCTGCTGGAAATAAGTGAACTGCGAGACTTCCATGCCGTCGCACCAGCATTCCCACCCCAGGCCCCAGGCGCCGAGCGTGGGTGACTCCCAGTCGTCCTCGACGAAACGGATATCGTGCAGGCTGGAATCGATGCCGATCGCTTTGAGCGAGCCGAGATAGAGGTCCTGGAGGTCGGGCGGCGACGGCTTCAGGATCACCTGGAATTGGTAATAGTGCTGAAGGCGGTTGGGGTTTTCGCCGTAGCGGCCGTCCTTGGGCCGGCGCGAGGGCTGCACGTAAGCCGCGTTCCAGGGCTTGGGGCCGAGCGCGCGCAAGGTGGTCGCCGGGTGGAAGGTGCCCGCCCCCACTTCCATGTCATAGGGTTGGAGCAGGACGCAGCCTTGGGCCGCCCAATATTGCTGCAAGGCAAGGATCAGCCCCTGGAATGAGCGCGTCGGATCCAGGTTGTCTTGAAGGTTGCGCCCCGCGGCGAGAAGTTTGCCTTCGGCCATCGTTTAAATACTGATTTTTAAGAATGGAATGAAGGCCGGGACCCTATCGGCGGCCTAATGGAGGGTCAAGTCGGTACAAATTTATCGGTTAGTTTGACGGGACTTTGAACCGAATCTGATATCCAGGCGACCAATTAGAACAAAAGGCATTGGCGCAGGGAGAAATACAATGTTGGCTTTTCAGCTCGTCGGACTGGCGTTTGTCGTGTTGTTCATGGGCCCCATGGTCTCGGGCAAGCAGCGCATCATCCGCCGCTAATCCTCAAAGCCCGCAACCTAGCACTAGGGCCGGTATTCGCCCGTCCGCGGATCCAGCCGTAAAGTCGGGCGGTTTTCACGGTCGGTAATCTTGACCTTCACGCGCCTGGCATTATCGAGTTCTTCGTTGATCCGGCGCGCTTCCCTGACCACCCAATGTACGACCATCGCGCCGCCGAGGGCAGCGAACGACCATTTGACCAGCGGCGACAGAAAAATAGGCGGCATGACGGCTCCTTGTGACCGGTGAGCGCGTTAAAACTGACCGCCAAACAAGGCGATTTCGCGACGCTACAATCCGAACCTGGACCATAGCGCGCGGGCCTCGAGCGTCGAGAGCAACTCGTCCGCAAAGCCCGGGCGATTGGCGAGGGCACCGGCAAGATTCACGCCTTCCAGCCGGCGCCCGAAGAAGCTGCGCTCGGCCGAAATAAGGGGCGTTCGCACCTTGTCGCCGTAACGCGCGCGCAATGTCGAGCGCATATCGCCCAGCTGGTCGGCCAGGCCTAATTCGATCGCCGCCGGCGCGGTCCAGAATTCCCCTGAAAACAGCGTCTTGTCGGGCCCATTGAGCTTGGTGCCGCGGCGCTCCTTCACCAGCGCGATGAAATGCGTGTGGATGTCCTTCTGGATAGCCTTGATCCGCTTCACATCCTCCGGCTTTTCCGGCTCGAAGGGGTCGAGCATCACCTTGCGGTCGCCCGCGGTATAGATGCGCCGCTCGATGCCGAGCTTTTCCATCAACTTGGGAAAACCGAACGAGCCGCCGACCACGCCGATCGAGCCGACAATCGAATATTGGTCGCAGATGATCTCGTCGGCGGCGCAAGCCAGCATGTAACCGCCGGAGGCGCCGACATCCTCGATGAAGGCCAGCACCGGGATCTTCTTTTCCTCGGCCAATTGGCGGATACGGCGCATGATCAGATGCGACTGGGTCGGCGAGCCGCCGGGCGAGTTGATCAACAGGGCCACGGCGCAGGCATGACGGGTGGCGAAAGCGCGTTCGAGCGAACGAGCAGCGGTGGCGAGCATCAAGCCCGGCCGTAGCGGCGTCCCCATGCCGATAATGCCCGACAGCCGCACGACCGGCACCACCGGGATATCGGTGCGAAAGCGCGCGGGGATCAGCCGGCGCGCAAATTCGAGCGGCCGCTTGAGCATATCGGGCATTGGCTTTGTTGCGTTGGCGGCCATTACGGTCAGTTAGGCACCGACGGCGCGCAAGTCAAAGAATCAAGTCAAAGAATCAAGTCAAAGAATCAAGTCAAAGAATCAAGGCAAAGAACAACAGGCCCAAACCCTAGGCACGCTGCCCACGCCGTGTGCGAAGCGCCGAATCGAGACTGCCCCGCCCCACCGGCTGAGCCCCGAAAAGCGGTATAGCGGTAAGTGCATTGCACCGTTTTTGGGATGTTGCGCGGGAAGTGGTTCAAATTGCCTAATTTTTAACTTTGGCAAGGTTATTGCGATGCGGTAGTAGTCGCCACGCGGTGGCGGATACATAGAGGCGGACTTATGGACCCCAAGCTCACCATTTTGTTCTTGTTGATTGGTTGCGTCGTCGGCCTGTCGCACCTCAACGAGGAGAATATGGGCCGCATGCGCCGCCAGATTGCCAACCGCAATTGGCGGCAATTCGTGCCGTTGCGGCGCAGATCCTAGGCGGTTTGGCTTAATCCGCGATTTTCAGCGTTTTACCGCCCCTTAGCACCGCCTCGGCGGCGGCTGTCGGCTTGCTCTGTTCATCATTGAGGATGAGGCCGGGATAGTCGATACGAGGGGCTTGGCCACCTTTAACCGCGCGCACCAGCACGCGAATGGGTGGCGCAGCCTCGCGCGGATAGACCGGCAGCACCGCGACGCCGCCGAATTCGCCCTTGAGCGCGCCCAGCACCTCCGGCAAGCCATCGGCCCGCCAGATCAGCGTCAGCACCCCTTGGGGCTTGAGCAGCCAGCCTGCTACCGCGACCCAGCGCGGCAGCAGGTCCGGCGTGGCGACATGAGCAAGCCTTCGGTTTGGATCGGGCGATACGTTCTGCCGGCGCGCGTCATTGAACGGCGGGTTCATCAACACGCGGTCGATGTGTTCTTGCGCCAGCGCGGCCGCCGGCAGGCCCGCTATATCCGCGATGTCGGCGCAAACGGCCCGCACACGGCTCTCCAAGCCATTGAGCCGCGAATTGCCTGCAGCGAGCGCGCAAAGTGCTTGGTCAATTTCAACAAGCGTAACGTCGAGGCCCACGACCCTGGCGGCGAGCGCAAGCCCTGCGCCACCTACGCCGGCACCCAGATCGGCTACCCGTTCGCCGGCGCGCCCGCCGGTCGCCGCGGCCAGCAAGATCGCGTCATGGCCGACCCGGTGACCGCGCTTGGGCTGGCGCAGCCGTAACCTTCCCCCCAGCACGGCATCTTCGCTGGTCTCGAATGAGTCTGTTTCAACGCCCATCGGGGCGCAGTTCATTGGCAAGCCCCGCATCGGTGAGCAACCGGCGAGCGGCGGCGATGTCGTCCTCGGCCACCAGGAAACGGCGCGGCAGGATCCCGAGCGAGCCCTCCAGCACGCTCATGTTCTGGTCGAGCACGAGGTGCTTGATCTTAGCGCCGTCCAGCAGCGCCCCGATCACCGAGACCAGAACCGCGTCGTTGGTGCGTACAAGTTCGCGCATCTAGGATCCTGCGAAGTGACGCATGACCTTATCACTGCCTTCTCTCGTCGCCCGGCGCGCGCTGCGCCAGATAGGCGAACAGTTTGGTCTCGCGCCGGCCGCGCGTGACGGTGTCGAGTACCAGGCCTACGGCGATTGAAAGCGCGGCCAGCATCATCAAGCCGGTGGACAGGATAGCGGTCGGCACGCGCGGCACCAGGCCGGTCTCCAGAAACGTGACAAAAATGGGAATGGCGAATCCCACGGACGCAATCGCTAGCGCCAATCCGATACCGGTAAATAATGCCAGCGGCCGTTCGGCGCGATAAAGATTGAAGATAGTGGTCAGGATACGAAATCCGTCGCGCCAGGTGTTGAGTTTGGAGGCCGAGCCTTGCTGCCGCGCATAATAGGGCGTGTCGATTTCGGCGACCGCCAGACCCAATTCGAGCGCGTGAATGGTGAGCTCGGTTTCGATCTCGAAGCCGCCGGACAGGATCGGAAACGACTTCACGAAGCGGCGAGAAAATACCCGGTAGCCCGACAGCATGTCCTGGATGTTCGAGCCGAACACCGAAGCAACGAAAGCGGTCAGCAGCCAATTCCCGGTGCGGTGGCCGGCGCGATAGGCAGTGTCGTGGCGCTCGACCCGGTTGCCCACGACCATGTCGAGCCGGTCCACGAGCAGCCGCTCGACCATGCGTGGCGCGCTTTGTGCATCATAGGTGGCATCGCCATCGACCAGCACGTAAATGTCGGCCTCGACATCGGTGAACATACGCCGGACCACGAAGCCCTTGCCCTGGCGCTTTTCCTGGAACACCTGCGCGCCGGCGGCGCGGGCGGCGGCGGCGGTGTTATCGGTCGAATTGTTGTCGAAGACGAAAATGGTGGCGCCGGGCAGAGCCGCGCGAAATTCCTTAACGACCTTGGCGACCGCCGCCGCTTCGTTGTAGCAAGGCACCAGCACCGCGATCTTGTAGCGGCGGAAACTGCGGAACTTCGCCGCGGCCGAAATTGCAGTCTTCCTCGCCAACTGGAGCCCCTTTGCCCACTTCGCTCGCGTCAAATTACGGTGATCCGACAAACCGGCGCAGTTAGACTAACACCCTTGCCGCCACAACATAGCGTTTCTATGCTCGCCCGTCCTTAGCTCCCGGAGAAGCGTTTTGGCCGTTGTCCTTCCGTTTGAAAGCCCGCAACCCGCCTCGATCGAACGGCTCACCGAACTGGTGGCGCCCGACATGGAGCGCGTCAACGCCACGATCCTGGCGCGCACCGGCTCGGACGTCGCCATGATACCCGAGGTCGCCAATCATCTCATTTTGTCGGGCGGCAAGCGGCTACGCCCCATGCTCACGCTGGCCATGGCCAAGATCGCCGGCTATCCGGGCGACGGCCATATCAAGCTCGCGGCCG
>Ga0182030_10027389_pt1 | contig 10253 bp, 10 predicted proteins | sample 812S3MmetaG_FD_121299 | JGI IMG/M metagenome (GOLD analysis project Ga0182030, IMG submission 121299) | Permafrost microbial communities from Stordalen Mire, Sweden - 812S3M metaG (Illumina Assembly) | ecosystem: Environmental > Terrestrial > Soil > Wetlands > Permafrost | place: Sweden... | reverse complement strand
TTCAAATAGCCACCGCCGCCGTCCAACTGGTTTGGCCAAACCTGGATTTGAATTTTTCCACGAGCGTTTCCGCCGCCGCCAGATTTTCGGCGATGGCAAACGTGGTCGAGCCGCTGCCAGACATCAGTGCGGCCAGCGCGCCCTGCTCGCGCAAAAATTCCTGGTAGAGCGACAGCACGGGAAATTTGTCCAGCGCCGGCGCTTCCAGTGAATTGTAAAAGTCGCCGGCGGCGTCGGACAAATCTTCAGTTTGAAGCTTTGCAATCAATTTTTGCGCGCGGCCTTTTTCGCCGTTCAGCGCGGCGGAGAACCGCGCGAGGTTTTGATACGCCCACGGCGTGGCGATGCCGAAGCCGGGATGGATCAGGAAAAACGCCCTGCCGCGCAGCGCCGGAAAATTTTCCAGGGACTCGACTTTTTCGCCGCGCCCGGTGGCCAGCGCCGGTTTGCCATAGAGAAAAAACGGGATGTCCGAGCCGAGCGCGGCGGCGAGTTCATCAAGCTGAGGCAATAAAAGCGGCTGGCCGAAAAGTTCGTTGAGCGCGAGCAGCGTGGTCGCCGCGTTGCCGCTGCCGCCGCCGAGGCCGGCTGCCAGCGGGATTTTTTTCTCCAGATGGATTTTGACGCCGTCGGAAATATTCGCCGCCGCCACAAAATTTTGCGCCGCGCGAAACACCAAATTGCGCACATCCGTTGGCAACGAAATATCGTTGCAAGAAAGCTGGACGCCAACGCCGCCAGGCTCAAACGCCAGCTCGTCGCAGAGATTCACCGGCTGCATGACCGTTTCCAACTCGTGAAATCCGTCGGCGCGTTTGCCAAGGATGTTCAGGATGAGGTTGACCTTGCAGGGCGATGATTTTTCCAGGTGCATGTTCGGGAAATAAAAACGCGCCAACAAAGCTGCTGGCGCGTTTCGCTAAAATTGTTTCACGGTCAGTTGTCGAAAATCTTGAACCGGCTGCCGGGAACCAGCGGGGCCACGTCGCCGCCGCTGAAACCGGTGTAGGTGTCGGTGTCAAACAAGGCATCGGAATACAAACCAGGTTTGTAGCTTTCCGGGCCGACGGGATCTGGCGCGAAGTTCTTGGTGCAGATCGGCGTGTAGCTGGGAATCGGGAACGTGACGGTCTCGTAGATGCCCAAGCCGGCGCGGGCGATCGAGCGGTCGAACCCGTGAATGGCCCCGTAGTAGCCGAAGCCCGGAGTTTCCATCACGGAATTTTGTTCCACGCTCTGGCGCATTTCGCCCCAGCGCACCAGTTCCATGGTGTTACTCAAGCCACGGCCCAGCTTTTGTTCAGGACCGGCGCAGCCCGCCGAAATCAACGCGGTCAGCACGGCGGCCAGGGGAAAAATCATTTTGCGCATACGATGTTCAGATTGGTGTTTTGAATTTACGCCGTTTCACCGGGTTGTAAAGCCGTTTTCTAATTGTCAGCCGTGAAAGTGTTGGCGCACAACCGGCTCGCCGTATTTCCAACCGGCCCACGCCAGGCCGGCGATCAAGAGCAGGATGGCCAGCACCAGCCAAAGCTTGCGCTGCGCCTTGGCGCGGTCGGGCTGATCCCAATACCACGCGATCCAAACGGTCAGCTCGTAAAGAAATTGCAGCGGGATGAACATGAGGATTTGCGTCACCACTTCCGGCGTGGTCAGCACCGCGCCGAGAATCAGGTTGATGACGATCATGTAGCGCCGCGCGTTCGCCAGCGTGCGGTAGCTCAGGACGCCGATCTTCACGAGCGTCAAAATCACGACGGGCAGTTCGAAGCCCAGGCCCATGCCGAGCAGGAACCGGCAGACGAAGCTGATGTATTCCTCCGCGCGCCATTGCGACGCGCCCAGCCCGAGCCAGTTGGAATATTTTTGCGACGCCGCCAGCGCCACCGGCATCAAAACAAAATAGCAAAAACTTACGCCGACCAAAAACAGGCCGCCGCCGATGAACAGCGCGCGGAAAACGTATTTTTGCTCGTGCATTTTCAGCGCCGGAAACACGAACGAAATGATGAAGTAAAAAAGGAACGGCGCCGCCAGCACGAGCCCGCCGTAAAACGCCAGTTGGATGGCCACAAAAAATCCGCCCGCCGGGCTCAGGTTCACCAGATCAATCTGCATCCGCTGCGCCGCGTCCGCCACCGCCGCGTTCGGCTCCACCTGCCAGCCGAGCACTTGATTGGTGCCGAGCGTGAGCGGTTCCACCGTGACCGCCACAAAACGGTTGGTGCCGAGGTTCAAGGACTGCTGCTGCGCGTCCGAAAGTTGAAAATGCCCGAGCTGGTTGGTGCCAAAGCTGACGGTGACGATTTGATTGGTGCCCGGATAACTGACCGTGGCCTGGCTCAGCGGCCATTTGATGATGGCCATGACGTAGTTGGCGCCGATCAGGCAGACGAGCATCGCCATCGCCAGCGCCACGCTGAGCTTCACCAGCAGCCAGCGGAAATCTTCCAGATGCTCCAAAAAAGATTTTACGGGCCCGCCTTCATCCTCGGAGGATGGCTCTGAAGAAAAATCGGCCATGAAAAACGGCGGCGGAAAAATTCAGCCCGTCAGATAACCTTGGTCTCCGGCGTGTGCGGCGGCTGCGCCGTGGTGTTCGCGGGGGGCAGCTTTTGCGCGGGCGTGCTCGTGGTCGAGGCGCTGGTGGTGTCGGCGTTTTGGATTTCGTCCGTCACTTCCTTGGTGGCTTTCTTGAATTCCTTGATGCCGCTGCCCAGCCCTTTGGCCAGCTCGGGAATTTTCTTGGCACCAAACAAAATCAAAACTACGGCGAGAATGAGAACGACTTCCATTCCGCCGAGTCCGAAAGCTGCAAGCATCGCGTTCATAAAATTAATTCAACTGAATTTAGCCTACGCCCGGTTCCTGTTTTAGTAAAGCGACAAAAAAGGCCGCGTTCGCACGCGGCCTTGAAAACTGAATGGAATTCAGGGCTTAAACGCCGGCCTTCGGATGCAGCAGGATGAAATCCCCGCGGCGGTTTTTCGCCCAAGCGGCTTCGTCGTGGCCGGGATCGGCCGGCTTGTCCTTGCCGTAGCTGATGGTGCGCACGCGGTCCGGGCTGACGTTGACCTTGGCCAGGGCTTCGCGGAGCGCCAACGCGCGGCGTTCGCCGAGCGAGCGGTTGTATTCTTCCGTGCCACGCTCGTCGCAATTGCCTTCGATCAGCAGCTTGTCGTTCACATTGGAAACCAGCGCCTGCGCGACGCTGGCGATGTTCGCCTGCTCGCTGTCTTGCACGACCGCGCTGTCAAATTTGAAATGAACTGTGTAGGCCGCCAGCGCCGCCGGGTCTTTGATCATGCCTTCAAATTCATCCAGGCCCGCCGTGTCGCCGCCACCGGTTTTTGTGCCCACGCCCGTGTTGTTGGCGTTGGCGCCATTGTCGCCGCCGAGCGTTCCGGCCGGCGGCAGGGTTTCCGCGCCATTGTTATCGCCAACCATGGCCTGCTTCGGTCCGGGCAGCGGCGTGACCTTGGTGAAACCTTTTTTGCAGCCGGTGGTGGCCATCACCCCGGCCATCACGAGCACCAGCGGAAAAACTAATTTGTTCATTTTCATATTTTCGATTGTGTTAAAAATTGCGGTTAAAATTCGGTGACGACCTGGAAAATCATTTTGCCCAAGCAGGCTGGGAATTACTTCCGTTCGCTCGTGCACAATCCTTGTATTGTTTGGTGAAGACGTCAAGCACAGATAACACTTGACGATGCCCGATATCGTGGTTGAAAACCAGCGTCCGCGAGTTCGGCGCCCACGACGGGTTTTGTCCCGCCACCAGCACCGTCGGCGGCAGGCTGCCGTCCGCCGGCATCACGCAGATTTCAAAATCACCCGCCTGCCGCGTGAACGCGATCCACTTGCCGTCCGGCGACCAGTCGGGTTCCGTTGGGTTCGGCGCGCCGGACGTGTTCAGCGTTTTGAGCGGACCGCCGCTCGCGGAAACTTTGGCGAGGCGCCGGCGCTCGGCGATTTTTGTCGCGAAACAAATCCATTGGCCGTCCGGCGACCAGCACGGCGACGAATCTTCCAGCCCAGTCGTCAGCCGTTTTAAATTGGAGCCGTCCGCGTTGCAGACCCAGACGTTCGGGCTGCCGCTCTTGCTTAAAATCATCGCCACCTTCGAGCCGTCCGGCGACACCGCCGCGCTCGTGTTCAGGCCGGAATAACCGGCGATCACACGCCGCTGGCCGCTCGACAGGCTGTGGTAAAAAATATCCGGATTGCCGCGCGCGTAGCTCGTGTAATAAACCGCCAGCTTGCCCGGCACCCACGCCGGCTTGGCCACGATGGCGCCGTCCGTGGTGACGGCCTGCGCGTTGTGCGCGTCAAAATCCGCGACGTAGATTTCGCCGTTGCCGCTCGCCGACTGCGCCTTGAACGCGATCTTCGTCTGGCCGATGCCGGGCTTGTTCAAAATCGTCTGCACAATGTCGTCCGCGAAGGCGTGCGCCTGCCGCCGCACGCTCGCGCCGTTGTAGCTGCGCGACAAAATCACGCGCTTGGCGAAGTTGTCGGTGACGCGGCCGGTGACATCGCCCGCGCTGCTGCCGCTGATTTGATACTGCGCCGCCCCCGGCGCGACGAAGTTGAAGCCCTGCACGTAAAGATCAAATTTCAAAACTTCCGCCGCCTCGCCGGTGAATCCGTCGAGCGAAACGGGAATGGGTTTCTGGCCGAAATAATTTCCCGTGTGTTCAATGTTGATTTCCTGCGCACAGGCGCCGAACAGCACGCCGGCGACAAGGCCGAGGGTTAAACAATTTAGAGTTATTTTTTTCATCCGAGCATCCGTTTCGCTTTGAGGTTAAAGTTGATGATAAAGGTTTTTTCTTTTTCTTTAGAGCCGTCCGGAAACGGCGCGATAAAATTCACGCGATCCAAAGTCCGCTGCACGCTGCGGTCCACGCTGGCATCGCCCGACGGCGTGAGCACCGACGAGGAGATTACCGTGCCGTCGCTGCCGATGACCACGCTGACGCGCACGTTCGCGTCGTCGCTGGCCGTGTCATCCGGCGGCGTCCACGCCTGCGTGTAAATGCTTTTGACCACCGACGCATAATTCGCATACGACACGCTGCTGGTGCCGGGCATTTCCACCGTCGTCGCGGACGAGGCGTTTTCTTTGATCGAGCGCGCGGCATTCAGAAATGCTTTGCGCTGCTGGTCGCGCACCCGCTTTTGCTCCTTGGCGTCGGCTTTGGCCTCGGCATCGGGGTCGCTGGTGTCGGTATTTTTCACCACCTTGCGAACGACCGGTTTCAAATCTACTTCGATTTTGTGCGGCTTCGGCTTGGCCGGTTTTTCCACCGGAATCGAATCGTCCGGCGGCGTCTTGACCGGTTCGGGCGTGAAAATCTTCTCCACTTTTTCCACGAAGGTAGGCGGCGTGACCGGCGGCTTCGGTGGCTCCGGCGTGGGTGGCGGCGTGACGATGGGTTTTGGCGTTGGCGGCGCGGGCGGTGCCGGCGGCGCATTTTTGACACCGCTGGTGAAAGCCGCGTCAATCAGGTTGGCCGGAATCACGTCCAGCACCTGCGTGTCATCCGGCTTCGGTTTCGCCGCGAAGAAGCCGGGGCCGACCAGCAAAATCACCACCAGCAGCAGGTGCATGCCCGCCGTGACGATGAGACATTTTTTTTGCAGCCGGTTCATGGCTCGGGCGTGGGATCGGTCCGCAGCGAATAACGCGTGATATGATTGTTTTGGCAGCCATCAATCACCTGCGCGACCTGGTCGTAACGGCATTCCTTGTCCGCGCGGATGTAAACGACAATGTTTTGGTTCGCGCGAAAATCCTGCGCGAGCTGCGCGATGAGTTTCCCCAGCCGCATCTTTTGCTTGTCGAGCGCGTAAATACCGGTGTTGGAAATCTCCACGGTGCGGATATCGGACTTATCCAGTTTTTTTTCCGTCTGCCCGCCGTGCGGCAATTTCAAATCAATGCTTTTTTCCAGCAGCGGCGTGGTGATGACAAAGATGATGAGTAGCACGAACGCCAGATCGAGCAGCGGCGTGATGTTGATGTCACTCAACGTCACCAGCGAATTGCGTTGTGAAAACCGGCGCATGAATTTTATTCCTCCGCGAGAAATTCTGTTTCCATTTTCGACACCAGCTCCTGCGCGAAATTGTCCAGCTCGACGGTGAACGCACGCAGATTGTGGACGAGCCAGTTGTAGCCGAACATTGAGGGAATCGCCACGAGCAGACCGGCGACGGTCGTGATCAGCGCGGCGGAAACGCCCGGCGCCATCGCCGCCATCGTGGCCGAGCCTTGCTGCGCGATGCCGGCAAACGTGCTCATCACGCCCCAGACCGTGCCCAGCAGCCCCATGAACGGCGCGCCGCTGACCGCAATCGCCAGCAGGATCAAGCCGGATTCCAGCTTGAGCGATTCCTTGGCGACGACGTTTTCGATGGCGCGCTTGATGTGTTCCATGTTTTTGAGACTGATCTGCTGCTTGGCGCGTTCACCGGTCGCTCCCCGCAGCCGTGCGTCGAGCTGCACGCAGCCGGCTTGATAAACGACGTAGAGCGGACAGCCGTTGACCTCCAGCTTGCGGTCGAACATTTCCAGCACGGCTTTCTGCGAGGTGAATTCCTGGCCGAACAGCGCATTCAATTTCCGCGCGCGGTGCATTTGGACGGCTTTGGACATCATCACAAACCACGCCGCGATGGAAAAGACGAAGAGCAGCGCGATGATGGCTTTGGCTTCCACCGTCGCTCTGTCCCAAATGTAAATGAGTTCGGCTTGATTAGTCGCCGCTCCCACGAGAGTAAAAGGTAACCCGCTCATAAATATAAAAAACTTGGTGGTGAGGAACCGATTTTAGGCCAAGTAACGGCTTCCGAGCATTCGTCCGTCGGCCGGAATTATCGGCGGAAGCGAAGGAAATTGCAAAAACATTTTGCAGCAAAGATGAATCGCACTTTGCCGCGCCCGAAAAATCGCTTACAAATCTGGCCGATGTCACGTCCGCGCCTCATCGCCCTGCTGCTCGCGTTTGCCACGCTAGTGATTTTTTTGCCAGTGGGTTCGCACCAGTTCGTAAATTACGATGACACGGATTACGTTACCGAAAATCCGTTCGTCAAAAACGGTCTCAGCTTGACCGACCTCGGCTGGGCCTTCACCACGTTTCACGCCGGCAACTGGCATCCGCTCACCTGGATTTCGCACATGCTCGACTGCCAGCTTTTCGGCCCGAACGCCGGCGCGCAGCATTTTGTCAGCGTGCTCTGGCACGCGGCGAACGCGGCGCTGCTTTTCGCGCTGTTGCTCCGGCTCACGAAAAAAATCTGGCCCAGCGCCTTCATCGCCGCGCTGTTCGCCTGGCATCCGCTGCACGTGGAATCTGTCGCCTGGATCGCCGAACGCAAAGATGTGCTGAGCACGTTTTTCGCGCTGCTCGCACTTTTGAGTTATGCAAAATATGTCGAGGCGTCCAAAGCCCAAAGCCCAAAGGCCAAAGTTTTTTTCGCGTATAGTTTGCTGGCTTTCGCGTTCGGCCTGATGGCCAAACCGATGCTCGTCACGCTGCCGTTCGTTTTGGTGCTGCTGGATTTTTGGCCGTTGCAAAGGTTTCCGCTTTCCGCTTTCCGCCTGCCGCTTTTGCTGGAAAAATGGCCGTTCTTCCTGCTCGCTGCGATTTCCTGCATCGTCACTTTCTTCGCGCAGCGACAGGGCGAAGCCGTTGTTTCACTGGAAAGCGTGCCGTTACTTTACCGCCTGGAAAACGCGCCGGTCGCCGCCGCGGAATATGTGGTGAAATTATTCTGGCCGGTGGATCTCTGCGCGATTTATCCGATGCACCCGATTTCCGTTTGGCAGTTGGCGGCATCCGTCGCGGGATTGCTTTTGATTTCCATCGCCGCGTGGCGCGGGCGCGCGTCCAAACCGTATTTGCTCGTCGGCTGGCTGTGGTTTCTCGGCACGCTCGTGCCGGTCATCGGCCTGGTGCAAGTCGGCGGTCAGGCGCTGGCCGACCGCTACACTTACATTCCGTCCATCGGCTTTTTTATCGCCGTCGTTTTTTGGCTCGACGATTTTTCCAGGCGGATGAAAACGCCAAAAATGATCACCGCCGGAGTTGCCGCCGTAATTTTGACCGGCTGTGTATTGGTGACGGAAAATCAACTGAGCTTTTGGCGCGACAGCGAAACTTTATTCCGCCGCGCGGTCGCCGTGACACAAAACAACGACATCGCGCTGGTGAATCTCGGGGTCGCGCTCGACGTGCAAAATCGGTTTGACGAGGCGCTGGCGGTTTACCGGCAGGCCGCCCAACTGGCCCAAAGCCGCTACCAGCTACACAACAATCTCGGCAACATCCTCGACCAGCTCGGCCGCCACGACGAATCACTCGCCGAATATCGCGAGGCGATCCGGTTGCGGCCCGGCGACGCGTATTTGCACAATGCCGCCGGCAGTGAACTCGCCGCGCTCGGCCGGTTTGGCGAGGCGATGCAGGAATTTGCCGAAGCCGAGCGGCTCGCGCCAGGTTACGCCCAGCCGCACGCCGAAACCGCGAAGGCTCTTTTTTTGCAGGGCCGAGACGCCGAGGCCGTCAATGAGCTTCACCGGGCGCTGCAAATTGAGCCGGAGAATTTTCGAATCCTCGCCACTGCGGCGCACTATCTGGCCGCAAACGAAAATGCCGCCGCCCGCGACGGACAGGCGGCGCTCACCTTCGCCGCCAAGGCGAATGACCTGACGGGCGGCCACCAGCCGCTGGTGTTTGACGCGCTGGGCATGGCGTGCGCCGAGACCGGTGATTTCGCCAACGCGGCGGCCTGCGCGGAGAACGCGCTGCTGATCGCCACCGCCGCGCAGCTGCCCAGCACCAATCAAATGGAACAGCGGCTGGAACTTTACAAAAAACACCAGCCCTGGCGCGAATCGTTCCGCGCGACGAATGCGCCGGCGAAAAATTAAATCCGCTTTGCCCGGCCCGTAAAATCGCTTAAAAGAAACGCATGTCGCGCCCGCGTCTGCTCGCCTTGATTCTTGCGTTCGTCACGCTCGCCGCTTATCTGCCGGCGACGCGCTTCGCATTCGTCAATTACGACGACAACGACTACGTCACCGCCAATCCGCCGGTGCAGTCGGGACTTTCCTGGGCCGGCATCAAATGGGCGTTCACCACCCGGCACGCGAACAACTGGCATCCGCTCACCTGGATTTCGCACATGGCCGACTGCACGCTGTTCGGCCTCAATCCGGGCGGGCATCATCTGGTGAACGTGCTGTTTCACACGGCGAACACGGTGCTGCTGTTCGTGCTGCTGTGGCGCCTGACGGAGGCATTATGGCCGGCGCTTTTTATCGCCGCGCTGTTTGGCTGGCACCCGTTGCACGTCGAATCCGTCGCGTGGATTGCCGAGCGGAAGGATGTGTTGAGCACTTTTTTTGCGCTGTTCACGCTGCTGAGCTATGCAAAATATGTCGCGGCGACCAAAGTCCAAAGTCCAAAGGCTAAAGTTTATTTTGCGGTCAGTCTGCTGGCCTTCGCGCTGGGACTGCTCGCCAAGCCGATGCTCGTCACGCTGCCGTTCGTTTTGCTGCTGCTCGACTTTTGGCCACTCCATCGGTTTTCGATTTCAGGTTTCCGCCTCCCGCTTTTGCTGGAAAAATGGCCGTTCTTCCTGCTCACCGCGCTTTCCTGCGCGCTGACATTTGGGGCGCAATCGCAGGTGGTGCATGGCAGCTCGGCGGTGATCTCGCTTGACTATGTCCCGCTGCATTACCGGTTAAAAAACATGCCGGTGGCCTACGTCGGATATTTGTTGAAGCTGGTGTGGCCGGCCAAATTGGCCGTGTTTTATCCGCTCGCCGAAATCATTCCCGTGGCCCGCGTGGCGGCCGCCGTGGCAACGCTGCTGCTGATCTCGTTCATGGTCTGGCGCGGTGCCCGGGCGCGGCCGTATCTGCCGGTCGGCTGGCTGTGGTTTCTGGGCACGCTGGTGCCGGTCATCGGACTGGTGCAAGTCGGCGGCGCAGCGCTGGCCGACCGTTACAGCTATCTGCCGTCCATCGGCATTTTCATCATGGTGGCCTTTGCCGCGCGCGATGGGTTGCAGCGATTTCCCGCCGCCAAGTTTTTATTCTCGGGCGCCGGCGTATTGATTCTGGCCGGCTGCCTGCTGGCCACCGAAAAGCAGCTGAGCTATTGGCGCGATAGTGAAACGCTGTTCCGCCACGCGCTGGCCGTGACCACGGATAATGACATCGCCCACAATAA
>Ga0182030_10027388_pt1 | contig 10253 bp, 8 predicted proteins | sample 812S3MmetaG_FD_121299 | JGI IMG/M metagenome (GOLD analysis project Ga0182030, IMG submission 121299) | Permafrost microbial communities from Stordalen Mire, Sweden - 812S3M metaG (Illumina Assembly) | ecosystem: Environmental > Terrestrial > Soil > Wetlands > Permafrost | place: Sweden... | reverse complement strand
CATAGTAATGTTCATTTATCGCGATGAATATTACAATCCTGAAACCGAGCAGCGCGGCGAAGCCGAAATCATTATTGCAAAACAGAGAAACGGCCCGGTGGGCACGGTCGAACTGCTTTATCAAAATAGCATCACGAGGTTCTTGAATAAAGTGCACAATGAATATCCGAGCTGAAGCTGGGAGTCTTCATCGTTGAAGCTACGTATAACTGATCGCTGAAGCTATGGATAGTTCATCCACAATATCTGGTCGGTCGGATGGCCCACGACCGGCTGACTTACAAACTTATTGGTTTCCATATCGAAAAGCCCGACGTTCTGTGTGGACGCGCTAGTCACGACTAGATGCTTTTTATCCGGCAGCTTCAGCAACGCGCCAGGAAAATCAAGGTCCAGTGGAAGTTTGACGTCCTCAATTTTGGTGCGCTTTTGCACGTCGAAGATTGAGATCGAGTTGTCTTTAGCGTTCACGACATAGAGTTTCTGACCGGCTGAATCAATCGCCAGACCCGTCGGGCTGGTGCCAGTTTCGATAGTTTTCACTACTTTCTTAAGCACAAGATCAACTACTGAAACCGAGTTAGAAACTCGGTTGGTGACAAATGCAAATTTGCTGTCCGGCGTTATCGCTATTCCGTTTGGCAATGTTCCGACTTGCACCATTCCACTCACCTTTTGATTGAGTGTGGAGAGAAACGTCAATCTTCCAGCAGGTACGTTCAAGACAAGAACAGTATTTCCGTCAGGAGTTATAGCTACTTGCGAAGGACCAGATAGTACTTTCGTGCGCAGCAAGACTTTGTTTACTTTCACTTCGACAACATCAACGTTGCTCGCGCTGTACTCTGAGATATAGAGCAGTTTGCCATTTGGCAGAGCGGCAATGCCCTTGGGCGATGTCTTTTTAGGAAGGTCGATTTGTCCTAAGAACTGTCCTTTAACTGGATCTAGAATAAGAATTCGACTCTTTGCCTGGTCGGTCACATACAGTTTGTTGTCTGCTGCGGCCATACTTCCTGGTGTTCCATCCGTTTGAAAGTCGCTGATTTTCTCAAGTGTTACATCGTCTAGCATCGTGATTTTGCCTGAAAGAGGCGAGGTCACAAAAACTGCGCTGTGTGTGTTCTTGACTGGTTTTGCAGTTTCCCTTTGCTGCTGTACGTGCTCTTCTAAAATCGGTGCAGCGATTTCTTTTGCCAGTGCTTTCAGGCGTATTGGGACGAAGAAATTTTCCGGAACGATCAAGTCGCTAGGTAGATGCTCGTTCATGAGCCTGCGACTTGCAGCTTCCGGCAGGTTCGTAAAATTGGGAATGGTCTTGATCGAGTCTTCCTGTATCAGCCGCACAAAGCCCCAGCCATTTGAAAATGTGAGCAGGTCCGGAATACCATCAGACGGAAATTTGTCGCGTAATTCCAGCTTCCCCTTTTTCACTGGTGGCACATTCGGCATCAGTGGAAGAAAGATAGCCTCTTTGGTAAATTCTAGAGTGCCATCGATTTTTATCTTGGCGGTCGGCAGCTGCTCTTTGAACCACTCTGCCAATTCAGGCGGCAATTTCGTGGCAAGCGCAGAGGGGCACGTGTAAATAGCTGCTATTAAAAGCAGCGATGAAAGTACTATGGAGTTTAGCTTACTCTTCGTTGTCGCCATTTTTTGGTCTAAAAAATTCTCCGATTTTGTCGATTATCGAAGAGTCTTCTTTGACGGGCTCATCTTTCTCTTTAGATTTTGATTTGGCTTTTTTATCGGTTTTGGCTTGCGTTTCCTTGCTCTTTTTACTTGCTTCTCGCTCGGCATCTGCTTCGCGTTCTTCTTCTGTCACGGTCAAACTTTCGCCGCGTAACTCAGCTAGTTTTTTCAGTAGCTCTTTTTCGTCGCTGTTTAGTTTGGATGGTGTCTCAACCGAAACATGCACTACTTGTTCGCCGCGCTTGCCCGGGTTGTTATATCGGGGAACGCCGAAATCACGCATGACGAGCGTCGTTCCATGCTGGATTCCGCTTGGAATTTTCAACAGGCGATCACCGTCGACTGTGGGCACCATGAGTTCGCCACCCAGACCTGCCATAGAAAAGCTGACTGGTTGTCGAATGTGAATTGTGTCTCCATCTCGTACGAATTGTTTGTGTTCGCCTACGTGCATGATCACGTAGAGGTCGCCGTAGCCACCGCCGCGTCTGCCTTTATCGCCGGCGCCTGTCAAACGCATGCGAGCACCATTATCGATACCGGCCGGCACCTTTAAATCGAATTCGCGAGTTTTGCGCACCTGGGCTTCGCCTCTGCATTCTTTGCATGGTTTTTCGATTTTCTTGCCCGTGCCCTGGCATGCCGGGCATTCAATGACGCGCATTGTTTGACCGAAGAAGCTGTTCATCACTTGCTGTACCTGTCCCATACCGGCACAAGTGACGCAAGTTATTACCTCGCTGCCCTCGGCTGCTCCAGAGCCTTTGCAGCTATCGCAATCTTCCAATCTCTTGATTGTGATTTTTCTCTCAACTCCAAATACAGCTTCAAGGAAGTCTATTTGCAGGTCATATTTCAGGTTGGCGCCTGGCTCTGGGCCCGAGCGCCTCGCGCCGCCTCGTCCGCCGCCTCCGCCAAAGAACATGTCTATGATGTCGTCGATACCGAAACCAGCCATCGAGCTGAAGTCGACATTGTCAAAGCCGTGCCCGGCTCCCGGCACTCCCGGATGTCCGTGACGATCGTACTGAGCGCGCTTGTTCTGGTCTGATAAGACCTCGTAGGCCTCGGCCAGCTCTTTGAACGCGGCTTCGTCTCCACTGTCTTTATTGTCAGGATGCAGCTGTCTGGCCAGATTGCGGAATGTCTTCTTAATTTCGTCCGCAGCGGCTGTTTTGGACACGCCTAAAACTTCGTAGTAGTCTCGTTTTGCCATTGTCGCCAAATGTAGATACCTTTAATTTATGTGAGGACGTCGTATCGAGTACTGAGGTCAGGATAGCTAGGACCAATTTATTCTGTGTGTGGTTAACCATTTTGACACTCGAGCCGCTTTTTTGCTCAGGTTGCAAAGTTAGGGTAAAGATTATTTCGTTTTAGTAACAGGCATAGCCTCCTGAAACCCCGTTGCAGTCAGGCTCTCAGAGCTCGCCCTGAAAATTAACTATTGCTGTGTACATCATCATCAATGTCTGCCAGGTCAACTAACCCATCTTTGCCATCTCGACCTTTTGCACTCGAGCCCTGGACGCCGCGAGCTACTTCGGCTAATTCGATTGGACCACTGTCGTTTTTCCCTGATTGACGTTTTTTTGCGCTAGATGCCGACCCCGAGCCTGCGTTTGATGGTCGATTGCCCGAGTGAATCGCTCGACCAAGATCTAAAAGTGAGACATCGAGACCGGCGGTAACTGCTTTCAAGTCTTCGGCGTTGTCCTTTACCAGAGCCTCTTTTACTACTTCTAATGCGCGCATTACTTTATCGACGAATTGCTTTTCTACGCGATCGCCGTATTTCTGTACTGTTCTCTCGGCGTCTGCGCAAAGAGCTTCTGCGTGCACTCTCGTCGATATTTGATCGCGCAGCTGCTTATCTGATTCTGCGAACTCTTCTGCTTCTTTCTGAAAGACTTCGACTTCTTCTGGAGAAAGACCAGTGCTTCTCTGGATAGTTACGGAGTGCTTGATACCAGAGCCCTGGTCGCGAGCGCTGCAGTGCACGATGCCGTCTGCGTCGATATCGAATGTTACTTCAATCTTGGGTACGCTGCGAGGCGCTGCTGGAATGCCGGCGAGGTGAAACTTTGCAAGCGATTTGTTATGCGCGGCAATTTCTCTTTCGCCTTGCAGTACGTGTATTTCAACTGAGGTTTGACCGTCTTCGGTTGTTGTAAACGGCATGGTGCGACTGGTCGGTATGGTCGTGTTGCGTTCGATCACTCGTGTAAATAAACCGCCTGCTGTCTCGATTCCAAGCGAGAGCGGAATAACATCGAGCAGTAACACATCTTGCAGGTCGCCAGCTAAAATTGAAGCCTGGATCGCCGCTCCAAGAGCCACAGCTTCGTCTGGGTTTACTGATTTAGAGGGCTCTTTGGCGAAGGTTCTTCTAATCGTGTCTTGTACTGCTGGAATGCGGGTGCTGCCACCAACCAGGATGATGTGATCGATGTTGTCCGGATGCAATTCGGCATCGTCGAGAGCGTGCTGCAGGGGGCCAAGTGTGGCTTCGACAAGATGCGATGTCAGTTCGTTGAATTTTGTCCTCGTGAGCTTTGTTTCGAGGTGCTTTGGCTCACTGCCTGCTGCAGTCAAAAATGGCAAGTTTATTTCGCTGACCATAGTGGTCGACAATTCGATTTTCGTTTTTTCAGCCGTTTCTTTCAGCCGCTGTATCGCCATCAAATCGTTCGAGATGTCGATGCCTGTTTGTGATTGAAATTCTTCGATCATCCAGTCGATTATGCTCTGGTCGAAATCGTCGCCGCCCAGCCTGTTATTTCCGTTGGTGGCTTTGACTTCAAAAACACCGTCCGTAATTTCCAGGACGCTCACGTCGAATGTGCCACCACCAAGGTCAAAAATCAACACGGTGGCATGCTCATTTAGCTTGTTCAGACCATATGCAAGTGCGCTTGCTGTTGGCTCGTTGATGATGCGCATCACATCGAGACCGGCTATTTGACCGGCATCTCGAGTTGCCTGTCTCTGAGCATCGTTGAAATAAGCGGGAACAGTGATGACCGCTCGCGAAATTTTTTCACCCAGATATGCTTCCGTGTCCGCCTTTAACTTCTGCAGAATCATGGCGGAAATTTGTTCAGGACTATGCGCTACGCCGTCTATGTTTGTAATGCGATAGTTCGTGCCCATCTCGCGCTTGATCGATTGAATCGTACGCGAAGGGTTGGTTACAGCCTGGCGCTTAGCAACGCGACCGACAAGACGCTCGCCGGCGCGAGTAAATGCCACTACAGATGGTGTGGTCCGTTCGCCTTCAGAATTTTCGATAATGAGTGGTTTTCCACCTTCCATTATCGCCACACAGGAATTTGTAGTGCCAAGGTCGATGCCGATTATTCGATCGCCACTCATTTAGCACCTGCTTTCCTGGCATTTGCGGTCAGGTCTGAGGATTCTTCCCTAATCGCTTTTACTCGAAGCATCGCTTGTGGCTTCTTCCTCATCTAGTATTTCGAACACTTCGGAGTTTGAATCAGGGTCGATCTTTGGAAGCGGATCCATCGGGTCTTCGGTGACTCTTTCTAATGGTTCTGGCTTGTAAGCCGGCAATTCGGCTGTCGCCTTGGGGTTTGGTTTGCGCAGTCGCTCGAGAGCATTAGCCGCGCGTTGTTTGCTGGCCGCTTGATCGGCAGCAGCCTTTTGATTCTCCGGACTCATGGCTTCAGATAACACCACTCCATGTTCATCTACTGACTCGGTAACCTCTGCAGCTTTTTCATTCGGTTCGTTCTTTACTGCGTCGGGAGCTACGTGCTCTTCCGGCTGAGGCGCTGGTGCCTCGGAGGCAGTTGGCTCGGGGGCTGTTGGTGCGGAGGCTGCCTGAGCTGGTGCTTCTTCTACTGGAGCGGCCGTCGGCATCGGTGTAATTACGCCACTTTCGTTCGAGGCGACATTGACAAGAGCTGGACGAATGACTTTGTCGCGAATCATATAACCGCGACGCAGTTCCTGTGCAACGGCACCGTCCGCATAATAGGTTGTTGCTATCTCTTGCACCGGCTCGTGGAATTTCGGGTCAAAATGTTCACCTAAAACTTCCATCTGCTTGACGCCAAGAGGATCCAGGCACTTTGCAAAACGAGCGAACACAAGGTTCAAGCTATCGAGAACAGCCTTGGTGTCGGTAACTGTCGCTAAAGAGGTTTTGGCTCTGTCTAAGTCGTCAAGCGCAGGAAGGATTGATTCGACTGCTTTTTGAATACCTAAACCGACAGCCTCTTCGCGCTCTCTGTCGTTGCGACGTCTGTAGTTTTCGAAATCTGCCGCGATGCGTTTATAAAAATTCTCGTTTTCAGTAGCTTTTTTATCTGCCTCTTTGACGTCGGCTTCAAAACGAGCACAATTCGGACAGGGGCCTGTTGGCGCTTGTTTTTCCACGGTTTTCCCTATCCCAAAATCGTCTGGCACTACATCTTCACCTGAATAGAGAGCCCGATAAAAGGCCTTCGCCGCATTTTTGCGGTCACCTAAGCTCGCTTCCTTGCCCTCAGCTTTTCCTGCCGGTGCATCAACCGCGCCTGCCGATTCGCCTGGCGCAGCCGGATCAGCAGCCGGACCGCCTTTGTTTTCATCGTCTCCCATTAATGGTCTCCCAACAGGTGGCTTGACATCAATCAGTTAAGCTCCGAATTTATTCAGACTGTTGCGTCTGACGTGCAAGCTATAAGCTTATGCCATCAAACCGCATTTATCGGCTTGCCTAACTGAATCTCCCATATAATTTTATGGCACGTTCAGAGTATCTTGGAGACATTTGTCTTTAATCAATAAAAAACGATGCCAAAGTAGCTTTTTTGAACAGAAAAGTTTCTTTCGGTCAACTGTGGCAAAGCCCGAATCGACACAAAGAACTTTCATTGATCAAGCATAGCAGCCCGAGGCGTTTGTAAAGAGGAAGCGGCTTGAATTATTTGGATAAAACGGCAAAGCTCGTACTTTACTGCGAAGGCGAGTTTGGTAGGGGCAAATCGAAGACTGCTGAAGGTATCCTTAGATACTCTGATAATCCCATTGTTGCCGTGATTGACAGTACCGCTGCCGGTCGCAGCACAATGGAGATGGTTGGCATCGAGTCTCCAGTACCGATTGTCTCGTCACTGAAAGAATGCTTGAGTTTAACGCCAGATGCACTGGTCTTGGGGACAGCTAAATCTGGTGGGCATCTCCCCGAGGAATGGCGTTCAGATATCGTCGCTGCCCTCGAACAGGGGCTAGATGTTGTCAGCGGACTGCATGACTTCCTGGTTGATGATCCTGTAATCAACAAGGCAGCCAGGCAGAACAACCGTCGCTTGCTGGATGTGAGACGTCCTCCCGAGTCGCTGCCAATAGCTTCTGGGCTGGCTCGCGATGTCAAAGCTTTTACCTTATTAACTGTCGGCAGCGATGCTTCAATCGGAAAAATGACGGTCACTCTTGAGCTTTGCAAAGAAGCTGAGCGGCAGGGTCACAAAGCCAAGTTCATAGCCACTGGTCAGACGGGCATTATGGTTGCTGGAGGCGAAGGCATCGCCATTGACCGCGTAATCGGCGATTTTATGGCGGGAGCTTGTGAGCAAATGGTCGTTGACGCTGCCCGCGATCACGACATGATTTTCGTTGAGGGTCAGGGCGCCCTGGCGCATCCAGGTTTTTCCGGTGTAACGCTTGCTTTGCTGCACGGTGCCTGCCCCGACGCCATGATCCTCTGTCACAATGCTTCAAGAATTGGCATCGGCGACTGTGCCGATTTCCCACTCCAACGTTTAGCTCGCACGATCGAAGCATATGAAATGATGGCAAGTCTAGTGCATCCATCAAAGGTCATCGGAATTGCCCTCAATACCTCTAAAGTGGATGATGCGGAGGCGAAGCGTCAGATCCAGGATTGCGAGAGAGAGACCAATCTTCCATGCAATGACGCGGTTCGCTATGGTTGTCAAAATCTGGTGGAAGCGATATTGGCATTCAAGGAGGGCAGCTTATGCAAACAAGCTTGAGCTCAATAGATCTGCAGTTCGAACCGTTTAACCTTACTATCGCTCACCCCTTCGGTATTTCTTATGGCAGCTCGACAGTCTCCGAAAATGTTTTAGTTCGGCTTAGTTTTGAGAACTTTCATGGCATCGGAGAGTCATCACCTGCCGAATATCATAATGAATCTCCGGAAACCGTACTTGCCCTCTTAGCACGCTGGAAAAGCAAAAAATTGTTTGGTTCCGATCCGTTTGCGATCGTAGACACGATGAACCGCCTGGATCGTGATGTTGCTGGGAATGCGGCGGCAAAAGCTGCTATCGAGATGGCTCTGCATGATCTTTGCGGAAAAATTGCCGGTTTGCCTACATATAAGATGCTTGGATTAGCAGGTTTGCGCGCCCCCGTGACTGACCTTACGATCGTGCTGGCCAGTCTGGAAATGATTGAGAAGAAGACTAAAGATGCTCTGGCGTTTGGACACAAAGCTTTGAAGATTAAGCAGGGTACGCGTGACGACAGAGAGATCATAAAGGCTGTGCGCAAAGTGTCGAAGGATATTCCTTTGCGTGTCGATGCCAATGGTGCCTGGACTGTTAAACAAGCAATTGAAATGTCGCATTTTCTCGCTGAGAATGGTGTGGAATTTATTGAGCAACCATTGCCGAAAACTGCTTCTTATGCGGATTTTAAGATGGTTCGCGAGCATTCGGCGCTGCCCATTTTTGCAGATGAAAGTATCGCTAAGGCACATGACGTCGCGCGGTTGGCAGGCGCTATCGATGGTGTAGTGGTAAAGCTTGCTAAGACGGGTGGATTGCTGGAAGCTATTCGTGTAATAAGCACTGCTCGTGCGCATGGAATGCAGGTCATGCTCGGTTGCATGATGGAATCATCAATCGGCATCACGGCTGCAGCGCAGCTTTCTGGATTGGCCGATCATCTCGATCTGGATAGCGGAATGCTATTGGCGGAAGACCCTTATGAGGGCGCGCGTTTTGAGGACGGCTACCTTATCCTTAGTGATAAGCCCGGTCTTGGAGTATTTCCTAGGAAGGGCTAGAAGATTTGCCGAGCTTGTCCGAGCCTTGATGGGTCTAAAAGAGCCTGGGAGAGCCTGGATGAAAGCTGCACTGGGCTGCTCTCACATGGAGTTGACGGCATAAGATGTGCTACTATCGAACGCATCTGTGGGCAACAGTCCATCGGCTACGGGAGAAGAATTATGGGCGTTCATCAAACACTTAAAAATTGCACTCAATGCGGCCACGCTGCGGAGTTGCACGTTGAAGTCTGTCCTAAATGCAAAAAGATTTTCGATCCGTCTCAATCTCAACTGCCTGAATCAAGTGCGGCAATTGATGAGTCACTTTCTCCGGCGGAAATAATTGCTAGCATGCAAGAAAAGAAGTCGGCAGGTGAAGAACACGTGCATGCTCCTACCGATATGTCGCAGGTTCAGGCAGACATAATCAGCCAGGAGCGAGCTGAGTTCAATCGCCGTTGGCGTGAGATGTCCGACAAGAAAAATAAGTAACACCTTTAACCTCTTCCAGTCTTCTTAAACGTACGGTTTGGAAGGCTGTGCTTTTTAAATGAAGTCTTTCGAACTGATCGGTTCAAAATCCTTTTTTGATAAATCTCGTTAGCAGTATTATGAACCGTGTGGTTTGAAACGTTTGAGACTCGAAGACCGACAACTTGCATCGCATTATCAAATATTTTCTGAATGGCGATTTAGCAATTTCAAAACAAAACTTGCCCTGGGTTGCTGTTTAATCGTGTTTCGATTGACCCCACCCAGGCAGTTAAGTTATAAGTGACTGCTCGCTCACAAATGGTTCTTAATGGCAAGACCAACAGTTATTGACGACGATTTGATTTTAACGACTGCTCGCGAGGTTTTTCTCGAGAAAGGTCAGCGCGCCACTACCGCTGACATCGCAGAGCGGGCTGGCGTATCTCAAGGCATTCTCTTCAAGCGGTTCAAAACAAAGCAAGCGCTATTTAAGGCTTCGATGCACCTGGAAGAGGACGAGGACAGTCCCTTGCCGGTAAATTTGCAAGCTAAAATCGGCGTTGGGTTGGTTAAAGAAAATTTGCGGGAGCTTGGCAATGCTCTTGTTCACAAGTTCTTGGGTCTCGTCCCGACGATGATGATGAACTGGAGCAATAGTCGAGAAGAAACTGCTGCTAAGAACTGCGAGCAGGCCTCTGAAAGAGGAGTTCGCGGAATACATATGATTTCTTGCTATCTAGAGGAAGAGGCGAAGCTCAGGCGAATTAAAGGTGTAAATCCGGAAATTCTGGCTCAAACATTTGTAGGTGCACTCTGGCACTATGCCTTCCTGCAAGTAATGATGGGTGAAGTGCACAAAGAACCAATAACGCAAGAGCAATACGTGGACGGTGTAGTTAATACCCTGTGGTGTGGCATTTCACCGACTGACTGCTAACAGTTCGAAAAAGACTCATTAATCGGTCGGTTTTAATAAACGAATTGAACGAATCGAATAACCAATCGGACAACTTGGCGGACTCCGCGAAACATTTGATGCGCGGTAACAATGTTGATGTCACCT
>Ga0182030_10027387_pt1 | contig 10253 bp, 6 predicted proteins | sample 812S3MmetaG_FD_121299 | JGI IMG/M metagenome (GOLD analysis project Ga0182030, IMG submission 121299) | Permafrost microbial communities from Stordalen Mire, Sweden - 812S3M metaG (Illumina Assembly) | ecosystem: Environmental > Terrestrial > Soil > Wetlands > Permafrost | place: Sweden... | reverse complement strand
GAAGCGTAGCTGGTCTCCATCCACCGCGAACCACCCTGGAACCCGCGTCTTCCTGTCGCCATCCATCTGGTAGAGCACCGGCTTCTTGAAAGTCGCCGGGCCGTTCGGCGCCTGGAGAATGGAATCGCCCGCCGCGTCGACGCTCGCCCGGGCGCCGTCAATCCGCCACGCGATCCGGCTCGGGTCGGCGCCGGGAGAGACCACAAAATCGTACTCCAATTGCCGCTGATTTCCGTAAAACACCAGGTCTACGCCGGGGTAGACCTGGGGATACTCCACCTTGCCATAGGTCGGGATGCCGGCACGCCACTGCTTCGGATCGTTGCCCATGAAGTAGCTCACCACGCCTGGCTGCGGCGCCCGTCCTACCGGCTTGGCCTGGGGATTTGCCCCGATCAGGCTCATGCGCACGGTGTCGACCGAGGCGGCTCGGGGCGCGTGCCCCTTCGCCGCGGCCGATGCCGGCTGCTGCCGCTCCAGGTTCAGCACGACCTTGCCTGGAGTGAGGAAAAGCGCGTAGCCCTTACCGCGCGTGAGGAACTGCACGGCGGAGTCCGTCTGCCCCTGGTTGGGCTCGAAACTCAATGGCACGCCCAGGAGCCTCGCTTGAGTGCGGTTCGCGGACAGTGGGAGAGAGCGCGGGTTTTCCGCCGCAAGAACGGGCGCTGTGGGACCGGCCTGCGGGGAAGTGGCCGGCACGACCGGCCGCTTGTTATCTGGCGAGGCCGCGAAGGCGCGCGGCCAACCAAGGCCAAAGGAGATGCAAATTATCGCGAGCGCCGTGACGGCCCGAAGCGTACGCGCCCAGGGTGCAACCGAAGACGGTTGGCTTGTCATACTCGTTGTTCCTCTCTGCCCTTCCGGGATGGCCCGGGAGTTCATTCGCCAGGATTACCGTTTTGGCTTCCCGGCCACAAACAAGCATAACTCCAACCTGTCTAATCGGAGTTGTTTCTCCCATTTTTGTCCCGCCCGAGCGACTCCAGGTCTACGTCACGGGCGAGAACTACTATGAGTATTTTCAGGGCAGGGCCGATAACACAGGGATGCTTATCCGTGTTCATCGGCGTTCATCGGTGGCCAAATGCGTTGCCGAGTACCTCCGTGTGGCCTCCCCGTGACAACTTCGGCAAAGTCCCGTCCACATCATTTGGCCGAGAACCTCCACACCGTGGACGTGCCCGGTGCCGGCCCGCCGCGAATCAAGGGCGCCAGCGCGTAGGAATTGAAGTCGCCCGGCTGCACGCCTTGCGCCATCAGATATTTTCCGGCGGGGCTGTCCTTGGGAATGGAGCCGGCCGGGGAGATGTGGTCGGTGGTGACGAAGTCGCCCAATAGCGCCAGCACCCGCATCCCGTGGAAATCCTGTATGGGCGCGTCGGGGTCCGCCATGTTGTCGAAGTAGGGCGGTTTCTTGATGTAGGTGGAGGCGTCGTCCCACTGGTAGATGCCGCCGGTGGGAATGGCGAGGCTCTGCCAGTTCTTGTCGCCGTCGAAAGCGTGTGCGTATTCGTGTTCGAACATGCCGCGGCCGATGGCGGAGCGCACCGTGCTGGCAACCTCTTCATTGGTGGGCCAGATGTCGCGCAGGAAGACGGGCTGGCCGTCGGAACCGTGGCCGAGGGGATCGCTGGTCAGGTCGATATCCATGGTGCCGGCCAGCGCATAGGCGACCACCAGGGGCAGCGAGGCCAGATAGTTGGCTTTGACGCCCAGTGTTTCTTGGTTTCCCAATTTCATGCAGCGGCGCTCCACGGAAGTATTCTCCACGCCCGGGAGCGAGCGGTACCATGAAGAAGGAGCATCCGTGATGGATTCCACGATTCTAGATCTCGGCGAAGACCTTACCGGCTTCCTGGCGACTCTGGGCCAGCCGATCGGACAGACGGCGCGTGAAATGATTGTGTTCGAGTTGTACCGGCGAAGCCTCGTCTCCAGCGGCAAAGCCGCCGAACTGCTGGGAATTCCCCGCCTCGAATTCATCCAGCGCACCTCGGAGTTGGGCATCCCCTACTTCCGCTTCACTGAGGACGAATGGCAGGCGGAAGTCGTCGAGAGTAAGCGAGCCTGAGTGCCGGTCATTTCCAATTCGAGTCCGCTAATCGCGCTTACTCAGATTGGCCAACTCGATCTGTTGCGCCGGCTTTACACTTGCATTTGCGTCCTCCTGCAGTTGCCAGGGAAGTGGAGCCAACGGTAGCAAGACTGCCCGACTGGGTCCTGGTCCAGCGCACATCCGCTCCAACCCGGCACGGTGAGCCCTTCCATTGGCCCGGGAGAACGTGAGGTCATCAGTTTGGGTTTGGAGTCGGGAGCCGCGTTGCTCATTCTGGATGAACAGCCTGCGCGGCGGCTTGCCACATCTCTGGGTCTCCGGGTGATCGGGACGGTCGGTATCCTCATGGCGGGCAAGGAGCGCGGTTTCCTGGCCAGGATCAGGCCGGAGTTGGATCGGCTGCTGGCAGTCCGGTTCTTCATGGATCAAGATCTCTATGATCGGGTCCTCGCCCAGGCTGGGGAGTAATTCTGAAGACCCTGCCGACAGGCGGGAAGGCGCCTGGAGACCCCCGCAACGCAGCTTTATGCCGAAATCGGCGTTTACCGGGAGGAATCGCCTGGACCGCCCACGGCGTTAGTGCTGTCCTCGCGTTTAGTGCTGTCCCCGCGCGCGCCATCCTCGCCCCAGCCCCCGTGATCCCAAGACTTCGCCGCATCAAAAATGATAGACAATAGGGTACAGATATGCACATCGGTGAAGACGTCGAGTTTCGGAACGAAAGCGATGTAGAGCAAAAACTCGTCATGCCGTTGCTGAACGGCGAGCGATACCTCGATATTCCGTTGGCGAACGTCTACACAAAGCAATACATGGCGCCCACCGATCTCGACAAGGTAGCAGGCAAACTCGGCAGCTACGTGCCCGATTACACGGTCTGGTTTCATGGCTTGCCGACCTTGATCGTAGAAGTGAAATCCCCTGACGTTGATTCTGAAGTCGGCTACCGTGAAGCGAGCTTATACGCCCGACACCTCAATCAGAGGTATCCGGCAAACATCAATCCCTGCAAGTGCGTGCTGGCTACGAATGGGAAGACCCTCTTGTTCGGCCACTGGGACACGCCCCCCACGTTGCGCCTTTCACTGGAAGATCTCAGAGTTAGCACTGCGGGGTTGGAAGAGCTGAAGTCTCATTGCTTAAGCCGAGTTCTTGGCGCCGGTGCAAAGAGGCTTTCGAATTCCTTGCGCTCCCGAAAAATCACCCTGCCATATGAGTTAATAGGCGGCCAACCCGTGCTGAACGCAAAACGCGCGCTGAACACCTTTGCGGCAGACCTATCTCCGATTCTTCGGCTCTATTTCTCTTCCACACCCCAGGAAAACATCCATGAGATCGCTCAGCGAGCTTATGTTTCGTCCAATGAAGTCACGGAGTACGACCGGGTTTTGGAGTCCCTTCTGAAGGACAGACTTGCCCTCCGAAAAGGGGCGATCGTTAGGCCCCTGGAGCCCACCCGCAAAGGCGAGACCAGTGTCGCCCGCGCGATATCCACGTTCGACACAGAGAGACCCGTTCACGGTCAATTGCAGATTATCCAGGGACCTGTCGGCTCGGGAAAGTCGCTGTTTATTCGCCGGTATAAGGATGTTTTGCAGCCTGAAACTGAGGCGGCCCGGACCAAGTGGGCGATTATCGATTTCAATACCGCTACGAAGGGCGACCTGGCCAATGTCGAGCAGTGGGTATGGCAGGCCTTTGTCGAAGCATTCCAAACCGATAATCCGGGCGTTGATCTCACGTCGGGAGAAGCCCTCCGTCGTATCTTCGCCAGAAATCTGCAACGACGTAAGGGCGTCTATGAAGAACTAGCGAAAGTGTCGCCTCAGCAGGCCGGCATCCAAAGAGCGAACGACCTGGCCGGATGGCAGGACGACCAACGCGAACTAGCTCGCGGGATCGCCGAGCATGTCATTGGCAGTCGGCATGAGATCCTCGTTACAGTGATGGATAATGTGGACCGGTTGGATCTTGACAGCCAGCTCAACGCCTTTCAGGTCACATTATCGTTCATGGCGCTGACGAAGAGTTTCGTCATTTTGCAGATGCGCGATGAGACGTATGAGCGATTCAAGGACAAGCCCCCCCTGGACACATACAGATCCGGAATCACGTTTCACATATCCCCTCCTCGTTTTATCGACGTGGTGAAAAGAAGGCTCGAGCTAAGTCTTGAGTACCTGACGCAAAACGCCGAAGACGTGCAGAGGTACACACTTGAATCGGGCCTCCGAATTGCGTATCCCAAAACAGAACTGGGGATCTTTTTACGCGAACTCTATGTCGACCTGTTCGAACGAAGACACAACATCTCTCGTATCCTGGAAGCGCTTGCTGGGTGGGACGTTCGAAGGGCTCTTGAGATGTTCGTGAGCGTCATTACCTCGGGTCATCTGAGCACAGCGGCGATAACGTCCAACCTTCTGGGATCGAGGATGATGCCGATAAAGGAACACAATGTCTTGAAGATTCTAATGCGTACCGACTATCGGTTTGCAAGTGAACATAGTGGTTACGTGGCCAATATCCTCCATTTTGACAAAGAGTGGGAACGGCCTGATAACTTCATACTCGTGGAGATATTGTACTATCTTAATCGACATCGGAAGGTGCGCGGGGAGATCGGGCTAGAGGGATATTTCACCTGTCAGCGAATTGCCGGGGAGCTACAGAAATACGGATATGTACCTGAAGATGTGCGTTTGGCGATAGCCTACCTCCTAAAGAAGCAGCTGATAGCGGCGGACCATATGAATTTCACTAATGTGGAGTTCTCGGACTCCGTCCGTATACTGGCATCAGGCTTCATGCACCTGCGCGTTCTGCCGGAGCGACTTGAGTACTTATACGGAATTCTGCCGACAACGCCATATATTGACCCGGCACCAGCACGGAAGATCGCCGAAGTACTTGAACACGAAAGCAAGCACGACAGCGTAGCAGGTTCGGAGAAGGCATTTGCGGTGCAAGCCCTCCACGATTACCTTGTGGCTGAGGACCGCAAGCTCCGGGGCCATCTTCCGATACTGCCCGCCGGTGAGAATGGGGCCCGCTATGTCCTGAAGAAGATCGGCGAGTGTCTGCACAATTTCAGGACGGGCGACCGCACCCCAACAGGAACTGATTCGTTGGATCTTTAGACTGAGTCGCTGCAGGACGATTAGCTCGACGGGGCGGCGGTAGAGTACCAGGCCATCCGTGGAGCCCATCGGAGATCCCTCCCGAGGTGCGGCCACGTAGCGGATCCCCCGAAACGGCCTTCGAGGAAGTATCGGCGGATTAGTCCTGATATGTCCCGATCCATTCCGGGCCGCGCCCAAGCTGGACGTGATCGGCGTTTACCAGGATCGATCCGGTCACGTCGGCGGAAAGGCTGTTCTCGCCAGTATCAGCAAATTCTGCGCGATTACGCGCTCGTGACCATGGAAATCCTGACCAATTTGGCATAGCAGGAACTGACGGAGCGACGGGCATGGCGCAGGTCTACGATTTCTTTGACCGGGAGGCGTTTGAAGATGGAGTCCGGCTGGGCCGCCTAATCGCCAAGAACTCCCGTAACCAGACTGGGAAGGATAGAACCAATCCCCAGCGAGAGTACGTGGATTCCGACGCGATGCTCTTTTTGGAACTTCGGGTCTTCGAGCCAGGGCGCGCCGCCCCCCGAAGGGATGATGAGAAGCGAGCCCTCGGGCCGACGCGTTCCAATCCGAAGCGAGTCCTGGTAAATGTGAGCTGACTCCATCGCTTCCAAAACGTTCTCCCGCGATGTACGGTACTTCGCATCCAGTACGACGAATCGAAGGTCGTCCGCGCGTTCGACCTTAAGCACAAGGTCTGGTACTCTCTGCCTCGATATGGACCGCATCTTTCCTGCCCCGCTATCGTAGGAAGGGAATGTCGGCTGCAGCAGCAACTCGGCCCGGCGATCGTGACACGAACCAACCCACCGCTTCGGCAATCGATGCCACCCCCATGCCGGCATTCCTGCGGCAAGCAACTTCCCGAGACGCAGGAAGCACCATCTTTCGTAGATTTCCCACGAAGGGCTAACCCAAAGCTTCTCCGTGTTTGTGCCCGGCTCGATGCCGTGGCGGAGAGCGCGCCATCCCCGGCTCCACGCCCGCGAATAGATCGGATCTGAGGCGATCGCGGTGAGGCCGGCGGCTGTGATCTCCGCACGCTGCACGTCCGCGAATGGCGACAGGCGCAACAAGATTTTGAGCTGCGCTGCCAGGCTATCCAGGAACTGCTTGCGCCTCTGCCAGCGCGCGGCAAGCGACGTTCGCGTCTCGCTCGGACTCTCGCTGTCTTTGTCGACCAAACCTTGCAGGCCTTCGTTGAGCGCTCGTGTTCGCCGCAGTAGCGCGAGAACCAGAGCCAAAATCGTTCGGTTCGCTGCCGAGTCGACCGTCTCCTCGACACGCGGAACATCCAGCCGGCTATTCTGCGCGAATGCCGGCAGTTCGTCTACGCCCGCAACAAAGAAGGCGATGGCAGGACTTCGAACCAGCGCGGCCGCCGTTTGCCGATCGACCCGGCGGGCATGATGAAGTGGTACCGAGTCGCGGCGCATACGCAACTCTCGGCGCGGGCTGGCACGAATCGAGGCAAGAGCTCGCAGGGTGTCCGGGCCGTATCGCCGAAGACGCGCGAAGGCGGCCCAAGGGTTCTCCTGGTTGCCCAACTCTCCACTCGGGGTAGTTGCAGGTTCGGAGCCGATGACCAGCCTTGGATCTTCCTGCCAAAGCTCATTGACCATCTGCGTGAAGACTTCGCGGCCGAGCTTTTTGGCATCGGGGGAAACATCCAGCAGAAATAGAACTGAGTTGGTACCGTCGGCCCGAACCATCTCGGCGGTTACCTCGCCCGCGAAAAAGCGTGGCTCCCACATCCAGCACGACGGTTCGCTGGGATGATCGGCGAGGGGCTCGTCATCCACGTAAAGAGAGAAATCCGCGAATGGCTTCTGAAACAAGTAACACCCTTTCTCGGTAAAGCCTAGGTTCTCGGCCGGCGCTGGGTGAAGCACCCTCCAATCGTTAAAGGCGTCGTTGGAACGCCAGCGTGTCTCCGGCGCAAAAGTCATCTCCAGAAACGAGCACTCCCAGTCGTCCTAAGATCTTCTCGAAGCTCGGCAATTTTTGCCCGTGATCCCTCCAGACCGGCTGTCGCAAGCGCCTCCTCGCAGACCCTGAGGGCCTCTCGCAGGCGCGCGGTATCTTCACCCCGCAGCTTCGGCAACACTTTCGCGTTAACCACACTGTCGAGTGCGGACTCAAACGAAAGATCGCCTCCAGCCGTTGCCGCCCGGCTTAGAAAGTCGAGCACGTCGTCCACTACTCGCCACCCGAAGTGCAGTCTGGCGGGCGAGAGCCCTTTCATGAGTGAAGTCAGGATATCCCGGGTTCGTTTCTCGTGAGCCGGGTCGATTTTTCTCGTCCCCCAGCGCGGATAGGCTTCGAGGTCGATGTTCCAGAACTCATGGACGAAGGCGCGGTCCAGCACTTTGTCGGAAAGGCCATGCGTTGTCTCATCCATATTGACCGTGCCGATCAGGACCAGGTTGCGTGGATATCGAATTTCCCGTGGGATGCCGTCGAAGATCTCATCTTCGGTGTGAAGCTGTATGGCATCACCGGTTTCCATTGCCGACAAAAGAGGCGCCATGTACTGCTCGGGATGAGAGAGATTCATCTCATCGAGCACAACAATGTACGGGCGTGTCAGATCAGCAGCCGCGGCCATCAGGAACTCAAGGAACGTAGTTCGGACGTACGAGTCGTTCCGTAAGGGATTCGTGAACCCAAGCAGGGCGCCTGGGTCATACCATCCAGGCTGAACAGGCAGCGTGAAGAGTTGCTTTTCCGAGCCGCTTTGAATTAGCGCACTGGCGTACCGCCGAGCCAGCAGAGTCTTTCCAGAGCCGGACAGACCGGTCAGAATCGCGAAGTGGCGTCTAGGGTGAGCCCATAGGCTGGCATGAAGACACGCGATCAAGGGAGCCGGAAAATGTCCAGCGGACTGAACGTAGGTAACAATCTCTGCCAGTGTAGGCAGCGCGATTTCGGCAGATATATTTGGCGGCTCCACACCTATTGGGGGAAGGCCCGGGTCAGGCGGGAGCGGGTCTGGCGGGAGCGACTCCGGCTGCCAGTGGATAAGAGATGCCCATTGACGTCCCACATCTGTCAACACCTGCATAGAGCCTTCAGTGTGGATAACGCCCATGGAGCGGAGCCAGCCGAGAATCGCCTGAGGAGCGAAGTCTGACGTCCAACCGGGATTCACAGTTCGGAGAAAGGCGGTCAGCCCGGAGGCCGACATCGGCCCCTGGTTGCGCAGCGCCATGATCGCGTTGTCCACGCCGAGAACACGCGTCAAGAGCCAGTCGGCAAGGTCGCTCGGATCTTGCGACTCGAGAACGTTCTCGCCTCTCTCCGTAAGTACGTAGCGATCCCCATCCAGCTTGATTGCGCCCAATTCGCTTTTGAACACGTTGATCGTGACACCAAGCGAGCTGACTTTTGAGTCAGGCGCGGAAATTCTGAGGAAGTCGATAAGTTCGTCTCTGGTAACGCCGTCGCGAACGAATTCGAGGGCTGACAATAGACCGGGAAAGAGTCCTCTGATCGCGGTGAGTCCGCGCCGACGGCGCGCGGCATTAAGCGGCAGGAGCCGCGTCTCGCTGCCTGGGACGGTCTCCTCCTCAGTGCGCAGATCGGGCGGCGGCTGTACAAAACGCTCGTAGAGCAACCACGGGAGCGCCATCCGTTCGGCGAGCGCCAGGGGATTGCTGCCGGTGTCTCCAAGTAGGGAATCCAGCCGATGCCGAACCCAGACGTGGCGCCCGGCAGAATCGAGAGTACGGTCGCTATCCATGGCACTTGCGAGCTTGGCCAGCGGTCCCATGCTCGCGACCGTCGTCATTGCCTCCGGATACAACGCAGCGAGGACCCGGAAAATCTTCAGGTGAGGTACGCTGCGAACAAATGGCTCAAGCTGCTTTCTTAGATCCTGGTACAGCGCGGTTAGAAACCTGAGCCGCTCCTCCATGGAGACTGGTAGAGGCGCCATCGACCTCTCCGCAAATCGGCGCCGAAAGTCGGCATCATCCAATGCGCGATCGATCGAAATATTGCCCTGCCCAATTGCCGCGACGTGGTTGTCATCCCACAGTCTTTTCTGGAACTCGCGCGTGCCACGTTGAGTTTCATCGGTGGATCGAACCCAGCGGATCGTCTCCGCAAGGTCGCGTATCCATTGCTGCGCCGGTTCGGTCCATGTGCTCGAATTTCCTATGGCTTCAACAGCGTTACGGAGGCCAGAGTCGCCGACGAGATCGTAAGTGCTCATCACGCACAGTTGTAGCACAAATGGCGAGCTTGGCTTTTAGCCGAGCTTGGGAACGAATCTTCCACTCGGAGACTGGCTCAAACGGAATTCTGGGAGATTACTCCCGATAAGTCGCGTCCACATCATTTGGGCGAGAACCTCCATACCGTGGATTTGCCCGGTGCGGCCCGTCCGTGAAAGAAGGGCGTAGCGCCAATCATCCGTTGAAAACGCCGCAGAGTCTAGCACCCCGTCCGCCCCCTTTGCCCTACACCGCCAACTGCCTCAGCACATACGGTAGGATTCCGCCGTTGCGGTAGTACTCCACTTCCTGCGGAGTATCCACGCGTACCACCGCGGTGAACTCGATCTCCGTCCCGTCGGCCTTCACCGCGCGCACATTGGCCGTGCGCCCGCCGCCGTTCAGCGAGGGGGCCACGCCCTCAATGTGGTACGTCTCGCCGCCCGTCAACCGGAGGCTGGCGGCGCTCTCGCCTGCCTGGAATTCGAGCGGCAGCACGCCCATACCCACCAGGTTGCTGCGGTGTATCCGCTCGAAGCTCTCGGCGATCACCGCGCGGACCCCCAGCAGCAGGACGCCCTTGGCGGCCCAATCGCGCGAAGAGCCGGACCCGTATTCCTTACCGGCGATGATAAGCAGCGGCACGCCGTCCTTCTGGTATTGCATGGACGCGTCGTAGATGAACATCTGCTCGCCATCCGGCAGATGCCGCGTCACGCCGCCCTCGGTGCCGGGCGCGAGTTGGTTGCGTAAACGGATGTTGGCGAGGGTGCCGCGCACCATCACCTCGTGATTGCCGCGGCGCGCGCCGTAGGAATTGAAGTCGCCCGGCTGCACGCCTTG
>Ga0182030_10027386_pt1 | contig 10253 bp, 7 predicted proteins | sample 812S3MmetaG_FD_121299 | JGI IMG/M metagenome (GOLD analysis project Ga0182030, IMG submission 121299) | Permafrost microbial communities from Stordalen Mire, Sweden - 812S3M metaG (Illumina Assembly) | ecosystem: Environmental > Terrestrial > Soil > Wetlands > Permafrost | place: Sweden... | reverse complement strand
TGCATCTGCTACAGCCTGGATCATGGGCGCACCTGGAAACGCTATGAGAAGAATCCCATCCTGGTTTATCCGGAACGCGATCCCAAAGTTTTCTGGTATGCGCCGAGCAGCCATTGGGTCATGATGATGTATGGGAACAACCAATACCACATCTTTACCTCCACGAATCTGCTGTCTTGGAAAGATGAGCATCACCCCCTTCCGGACAGTTTCGAGTGCCCAGATTTTTTTGAACTGCCAGTGGACGGAAACCGCGACCACATGAAATGGGTGATAGTTCAGGGCAATGGAAATTATTCCATCGGCAGCTTTAATGGCGTTGAGTTCAAGGAGGAAACCGCACGATACGCATGCGACATCGGCCCCACTTTCTACGCCACGCAAACTTGGGGCAATACGGATACGGGCGACGGGCGGAGAATTCAGGCCGCCTGGATGCGAGATTCAACCTTTCCGGAAATGCCGTTCAATCAAATGGTGTCTTTTCCCTGCGAACTAAAATTACGCAGCACGCCAAATGGTCTCCGGATATTCCGCGAACCCATCAAAGAAATTGCACAGCTTCATAATGGCCTGGATGAATGGACAAATCGCACGTTGCGGGCCGACGAGGTTTTGCCGCTGGAACCTTCGGGACAATTGTTTCACATCCGGGCGGAGGTCAATATTCCTGCGGGGGCCACGCTGACGTTCAACTTCCGTGGCATCACGGTCATACTGACTTCCAACACCATCCAGTCCGCCAGCAGCCCGGCACCCGTTCTGGATCGGATCAAAACGGTGGAATTTTTAGTGGATCGCACTTCCATCGAGACCTTCGTAAGCCACGGCGAGATTTCAGTGACCAGATTTGTCCTGCCGCATGAAAACGGCCTGTCAGTGAAAGCGGAGGGTGGTCCAGTCACTATTCGCTCGCTCATCGTGTATCCGCTGAACTCGGCCTGGTCGGATGGGGTGGGGAATTAAATGCAGAACGATGCCCCTATGCAATTACTAAGCTGGTCTCAATTATTTTATGCCAACAATCCCACCCGTGGTTGTTTCACACCGAATGAGAGTGTGGTGTTAAATATGAGTTCCGGTGGGCGGTGTTCTTATCGGGCTACGTTGATACTGGCACCCATGATTCTGGCTGACAGCAATATAATGGACACTGACAGCTATGATAACTGATACGACAGCTATGTTTTTATTGTCAGCAATTCAAATTGCCATGAGCCAAGTATGGCTCAAAATTGAGGTCGCGTAAATCCCGATCAAGTTGGACGCAAAAGAAATGAATAGCGATAAATGAAAACCGCCGCCGACCACGCCGCAAATCACACCGTATTCAGTGGACGGCCACCGATGCCATGCCGCTAAAAACAAGTCATAAGTTTGAACTCAATGAAAGCTCATTCCATTCTGCCATTTAAGGTTCTCGGCCCACCAGAAATTATCTCAACTCTGGAAAACCTCTCCCGGGTTTCAGTGGCGGTGATTGGTGATTTCTGCCTCGATGTGTATTGGACCATTGATCGCTCCGCGTCGGAAGTATCGTTGGAAACCGGACTGAAGACCGAGCCGGTCCGGCAGCAACGTTACTCGGCCGGAGGCGCAGGCAATGTAGTGATGAACCTGCTGGCCCTCGGGGTTCCGCAAGTTTACCCGGTTGGCGTGCTGGGAAATGATCCTTTCGGCGGCGAACTAAGGCGGCTGTTGGAAAGTTCCCAGATCAATAACAGTGGCTTGATTTCGCAAAACGAAGGCTGGGCGACGCCGACTTATATAAAGCCGTGCGTGAATGACCAGGAATTGAGTCGCCTGGACTTTGGGAATTTCAATCGCCTGTCGGATGTGGCAGAGCAGGAATTGTTCGCGAAGCTGGAAGACATTCTGGCCAAGGTATCCGTGGTCCTGGTCAACCATCAAGTCACCGGGAGCATGCATGATTCCAAGTCTTTTCGCGAACTTTTGGCGAAGGTGATAAGCCGGCATCCAAATCTTACCTTCATCATTGATTCCCGTGGATACCATGAGTCATATCCTAAAGCCATTCACAAATTAAATGACCGCGAAGTCATGAAAGCGTGTGGCCAGCCGGTTGATGCACGCGATGACGTTTCTTTGGAAGACCTCGTTCAGCAAGCCCAGCAGCTTTCCGCGCGCTGGGCTTCGCCGTTGATCGTCACCCGCGGCGAACGCGGTTGCTTGGTTTTCTCTGGTGATGTGCCTCGGCAGATTTTTGGCCTCCAATTGCCAGGTCGGACAGATCCGGTGGGAGCGGGTGATACTTTCTCTTCCGCTCTCGCGGCAATCCTTTCCACTGGCACTAGCCTGGCCACCGCAGCCTTTGTCGCCAATATCGCAGCCGCCGTAACCGCTCAGAAACTTTTTCAAACCGGGACGGCAAGACCCGATGAAATCTTGGAATTGGGAGCCAACGCGGATTATGCATTTTATCCGGAACTGGCAGAAGGTCATCATCGCGCTCGGCGTGTGGATGGGGCCGAGATTGAGATCATTACCGAACCGCTGCCGATTCTGAACATTCGGCACGCCATCTTCGACCATGATGGCACTATCTCCACTTTGCGGGAGGGCTGGGAGCGGATCATGGAGCCGATGATGACGAAAGCTATTTTGGGAACTCAATTCAAGACGGTGGACGAAAAGTTGTTCAATCGGGTGAAAGACCGGGTGCAGGAGTTTATCGAGCGCACGACGGGCATTCAGACAATTGCGCAAATGCACGGACTCGTGGATCTCGTCCAAGAATTTGGCCTTGTGCCGAGGGATCAAATTCTCTCTGCGGTCAAATACAAGGGTATTTTCAATGAAGAACTCATGGCGCTGGTTAATCTGCGGCTGGCCAAGCTGGATGCGGCGGAACTAGAAATCAGCGACTTCACACTAAAAGGGGCCGTGCCATTTTTACGCGCTCTGCAAGGTGCTGGCGTGCGGCTTTACCTCGCCAGTGGAACAGACGAAGAAGATGTCAAACGCGAAGCGGAGCACTTAGGCTATGCGGATGTCTTCAACGGCGGGATTTATGGTTCTATCGGCGAAGTTACCAAGGATGCTAAAAAGGTAGTTATCGAACGAATCTTGAACGAAGTAGATGGGGCGTTCACTCAACTCATTGCGTTCGGCGATGGCCCGGTGGAAATGCGCGAAGCCAAGCGGCGGGGCGCAGTCGGGATAGGCGTCGCCAGCGACGAAATGCGCCGCTTCGGACTGAATCTTGAAAAACGCCGGCGGCTCATCCGTGCTGGAGCCGACGCGTTGGTTTCTGACTTTTCACAATGGCAAAAACTGTGGGCGTTGCTTCACCTTCCGCCTCGCTGAATATGCCACATCCCCAACTCGACCGTTCCCGACTGCTGATTCGCAGACTGAACACCCGTCCCAACAAGGTCGAAATTGTGCGGGACGCTGTTTCCCCGGACGCGGTGCCAAGCCCTATTGCCCGCGCGGCAGTGGAAGCCTTGACGGAATGCGTGGCGAAAATCCGCGCCGCGCGAAATGCAGGCCGTCCAGTCATGCTGGCGTTTGGTGCGCACACCATAAAAAACGGTCTGGCTCCCGTGCTGATTCAGCTCATGGAGCAGGGATGGGTTACGCTTCTAGCGACCAACGGAGCTGGAATCATTCACGACTGGGAGTTCGCCTTTCAAGGACTAAGTAGTGAAGACGTCCGGGCCAATGTGGATCAGGGACAATTCGGAATTTGGGAAGAAACGGGATTTAATCTGAACCTCGCACTCGTGGTCGGAGCCTACGAGGGCATTGGCTACGGGGAGGCGGTTGGTAAGATGATTTCCCGGGATGGATTGGACATTCCTTCGCGTGAGCAGTTGTTGAAGACGGTCAAGGATGTTGCGGAACAAGACCCTGATCTTGCCGCTGCCGCCCTTGATTTGCTGGCGACCGTTCAAAAGTTCCATCTCAAACCGGGCTTTCTTTCTATTCCACATCCTTTCAAACGATACAGCTCCCAGGCTGCCGCCTTTCGGTTGAACATTCCCTTCACGGCTCATCCGATGATTGGTCATGACATTATTTACAACCATCCGGTCAACCACGGGGCCGCCATTGGCCGCGTCGGGCTGCGGGATTTTCTCACTTATGCGGAGCAGGTTCACCAGCTGGAGGGCGGCGTATATCTTTCGGTTGGTTCGGCCGTGATGTCGCCGATGGTTTTCGAGAAATCCCTTTCCATGTCCCAAAACCTCGAACTACAGGCGGGCCGCAAGATCGTAAACCACCACATGGTCATTGTGGATTTGGCCGAAAGTTCGTGGGACTGGCAACAGGATGGCGAACCACCTATGGACAATCCGGCTTACTATCTGCGATACTGCAAAACCTTCAGCCGCATGGGGGGGACGATGCGCTATGTCTGCGCTCCGAACCGGGATTTCTTGCTCACGCTGCTGCAAGCACTGCAAAAATAATCATGTCGCCTCACCTCAAAAATCTGTTAGTCCGTTACCCGGCCTTGGAGCTATGTCGTTCAGATATTCAGCAGGCCTTTGATTTGTTGTCCGCAACCTTCCTTAAAGATGGGAAACTTCTGTTTTGCGGGAATGGCGGCAGTGCGGCTGATTCAGAGCATTGGGCTGGTGAAATGCTTAAGGGCTTTGCTCATTCAAGACCGCTCTCCGCTTCGATGCGTCAGGGACTGCCACCAGAAATGGCGGCTCGTCTGCAATGGGCGTTTCCGGTCATCCCGTTGACGGGATTTCCTTCGCTCGCCACCGCGTTCAGTAATGATGTTGAGCCGGAATATGTTTTCGCCCAGTTGGTGCTTGCACTGGGCAGGTGCGGCGATGTGCTGGCTGTCTTGAGCACTTCTGGAAATTCTCCTAATGTTTGCCGGGCGGCCGAAGTGGCTCGGGCCAGAAGCATGCCTGTCGTAGCCTTAACCGGTGCAACGGGCGGAAAACTGAAGGATCTGGCCGATGTTTGCATTTGCGTGCCAGCCATCGAGACCCCGCACGTCCAGGAATTTTATCTTCCTATTTACCATTGCCTTTCGCTAATGCTGGAAGAGGCTTTTGTAACGCATTGGCAGTAAAACAAACAATTCAACCTATCGATTATGAATAAATCAAAACTGCAAAGCCCATTGTTCTTTGAACGTAACCGCGTCTTTCGGGTTTACGAAGGTGGAAAACTTTTTCACGATTTCTTTGGCGATGAAGCCGTGGACGGTAACTTGCCCGAGGAATGGATTGCATCCAAGGTGAAAGCCTTGAATAAGGTGATGAGATCCCCGGATGAGGGACTTTCAAAAATCCGTGGCGGAGACGAAACTTTTGCCTCCCTGCTGGCTACTCATCCAGAGGAAATGACGGGCGGCAAGGGATTCGAGATGCTGGTAAAGATTCTCGATAGTGCTGTCCGGCTGCCGGCGCAAACCCATCCTGATCCAGCTTTTTCCAAAAAACATTTTAGCAGCAATCATGGAAAGACCGAGTGCTGGGTTATTCTTGCGACGAGACCCGGAGCCAAACTATTCTTCGGTTTCAAGGAAGGCGTGACGGAATCCGACCTACGACAAGCCGTCGAGATGAGTGAGTCGCCAGGCGATGCCTTTTCCGGCATCTTGCAAGAAGTGGAAGCCAAGGCCGGTGACGTGTGGTTGATTCCCGCTCGTGTCGCACATGCAATTGGGGCCGGCTGTCTTATACTCGAAGTTCAGGAGCCAACCGATTTCACAATTCAACCGGAACGCTGGTGCGATCGTTATCGTCTTTCCGATCAGGAGATGTATCTGGGCCTCGACAAGGAGGTTGCTCTCAGTTGCTTCGATTTGCGGCAGGCTGGCCCTTCGGTTCTCGCCCGGGGAAGGAAACTGCCTCAAGCCGGTGAGGCAAACAATGGCTGTAAAAAAGAGGTTCTCATCTCGTTTAAAGACACCCCGTGTTTCGCGGTAAACCGCTACACAGTGAACACCTCCTTCGCCTTACGGAATCTTGCGGTGTATGTTGTCACGCAAGGGGAGGGTGAATTAGTGAGCCAAGCGGGCACAACTCCCTTGAAAAAAGGCATGTATTTTTTTGTTCCTTTTGCCGCCAGAGAGATAACCGTCTCCACAAAGTCAGGATTGGAGATAGTGGAATGTCTTCCTCCAGCCGCCAAACATTGACAAACTACAGTTTTCATAAGCGCTTTTTTCCGTGACATCCGGTAAGCTTTTGCGCTAACCAAAGCTTGAACTGAATAAATAAAATGCGCGTCACGAACTCAATTCACATGGCGCTGAACCATACTGCTCATGATAGACGAGAGTAAGATGATTACCGTCCTTGGACCTTCTAACCGGAGGATTAGCTGCTTATTCGCCCTCGTCCTGTTGGTCGGCTGTCTCGACGGCAGCGTGCTTTCCCTCACCGCCGCCGGAGGGGTTACGTATTCGTATGTGGATCTGATCAGCCGTTTGACCAGTTTGGAACGGTTGGCCGAGTTGCCGGCCGCGGGTGAAACCTCGGCTGAATGGACATCTCACGACCGGACGTCCACCTATGATCCGGGCAACGGCCAATACTTGAACTGGGGCGCGAACAACGATGGCGACGCCGTTATTCGGATCCAGCCGGATGGCGGGGCAGTGCTGGCTGAAATGAACGGTCCCGGCTGCATCTGGCGCATTTGGTCGGGCACACCCGTGGATGGTCATCTGAAGATATTTCTGGATGGCTCGACCACCCCCTCGGTGGACCTGGCATTTCAGGACTATTTCAACCGCACGCAGGCGCCGTTTACCTATTCTTCCCTGGCTTACGAGGCTTGCAAAGGTTTAAACTCCTATGTGCCGATCCCTTACAAGGTCTCGTGCAAGGTTGTAATCTACGGCAATAGGAACACCTACTATCACTTTAATTATTCCACCTTCGCGCCCGGCGTTACGGTTCCTACCTTCACAAGAAGTCTGACTGCGGCCGAACGGGACGCACTCTCCAAAGCGGACAACTTTCTCCTGAACCGTCTCGGCAGCGACCCTGGAGGCGTGCGCCGTGGTGAAACGACTTCCACCAACAGCTACACAATTCCTCCCGGCCAAAGCGTCGCGCCGTTGGACTTCAGTGGACAGGGCGCGATCACTGCGTTCAAGGTCCGCGTGAATGGAATGACAGATCCGAGCGATCAGTGGTCCGCGTTGCGCGCATTGACGGTGAGCATGTCTTGGGACGGCGAAACGAACGCGAGCGTGTGGGCGCCGCTCGGCGATTTTTTCGGCACTGCCTGCGGGTATATTCCTTATAAGGCGCTGCCGCTGGGAATACAAACTAATGGCTGGATGTATTGCTTCTGGTATATGCCGTTTGCTTCTCAGGCGAAGATCGCGATTGGTAACGGCGGGAGCGTGACCAGAAATGTGGACGTGGTAATCACCCGCGCCCCCTTAACCAAACCAATCCGCAGCCTGGCCAGGTTTCATGCGAAATGGAATCGCGGTGTTTATTTGACAAATAATGAGCGTTCGCCAGATTATCGGTTCCTGAGCACCAGTGGACGAGGGCGCTTCGTCGGGCTGGCGCTGCATGTTTACCAGACCGTGGATGTGACGCCGGGGCCATGGTGGGGCGAAGGTGATGAGAAGTTTTTCGTAGATGGTGAAAAGATGCCGTCCTGGTTCGGCACCGGCTCAGAAGATTATTTTGGCTTTTCCTGGGGCACTCCGGGTTACTTTAGCAAAGCCTATCATACCCAGGCGCTCGCACCGCCTGGAACATTGTATGCGCCCGGCAATCGCGCGTTGAATCGGTTCCATATTACCGACAATGTCCCTTTTCAAAGCTCGTTTGAGGGTTGCATCGAGAAATGGTTTTATACAAATGACACCATTACGACCTATGGCACGATGCCATATTGGTATTTGGCCTCGAGCGGCAGTGACCATTACAGCGCCATGACAATAAGCAGCCGCACCAATTACTTTGTGCCGTCGCCGGTTGTTCATTAACATTGGCACTACCGCAGCAAATTGTGGGGTGAGTCCCGGTGCGTAAATGTTCAGGGTCAAGCCAGGCTGCATCGCCGATGACATATATTTAAAGCATTTGATAACCTTACATTTTTCCAAAGGCAAGATTTTCTCGGACACAACTGCCTTTGCGATAATCAAGTGGTTAGATGGCTGTTGCTATATTCGGGGGATTGTCTCACTGTGTCGGCAAGCATCTGTTAAGCAGTCATGTCAGCGCTGTTTTTTCAAATGACTTGCGTGCTTCTAATTGAATTTATAAACAGAGCATATAGTATATAAATACCTAATTACAAATAGGATTTCCGCCTTATTGGCGTTTTTAAGCTGATACTTACAGTTTGCATGGCTGTCATGTCAGGAAGTTTCTTTAAAATATTGATTGTATTTGTTGCCTGGGACTCATCTGTGATAACTTGAATCGTGCCCCAGATACATTCCATGAAACGCCGTGTCGGTTCCAAGTTGTTTGCTACTAGTTCGAGAGGGGAAAATAGTGCGATTGGCGGCATATCTTTGAGTGCTGAATGTATTTTGCGGCAAGCGTTTTTCCGGCTACGGCGGGCATTCACGTTGATTGAGTTGCTGGTGGTGATTGCCATCATCGCCATTTTGGCGGCGCTGCTCCTACCGGCCTTGGCCAGTGCCAAACAAAAGGCTTATCGCATTTCCTGCCTGAACAATCTGCGCCAGCTCGGCTTTTTCATACAATTATATACGGATGACAACCATGACGTGTTTCCGCCTCATCGAGGTCTCTGGGCGAGCAACCCGCCGGGCGGTCTTCAGGTGAATGATTGGTGGGGTCAATACATTTTTCCCAACAATGGGAATAACACAAACACCACCGTATTCCACTGTCCCGCCATCAAAGGCACGCAGGTCGAATCCGACGGTATTACTTGGAGTTGGGCGTTTAATCGAGACGTGGTCGGTTATGGTTACAACGCTTACTTTTTGGGGGCCTCGCCATATACCGCCCAAGACAACATCGATCCTGTCACAGTTGACGGATTTAGTTATGCCGCCAACATATCGTTTAAGCGAACTAATGTTAAACGACCCACTGAAACCCTCTTGATTTGTGATTCGGATCCAAATCCTGTAGGCCAGAACAGTTTCTCCTGCTGGTGGCCAAAGTCGTGTCAAGATCCCTTGAACGGCTCCGATTTGGAGGGGGTTTGCATGTTCCGTCACCAACCGCAGGGAATCGTGGTGTTCACAGACGGCCACTCTGAAGGGCGCAAGGACGCTCAAATCAATCCGCCGCGTGATCCGAAGAAGCAAGACAGTGCGAAATGCCTGGTTAACTCCCAGTTCTGGGATCCGCTCCAGCGTGCGGGCAACAAATAAATTGTGCTTTGTGCTTTTTATAATTCTGCTCCACAGAATCTTCTCTCCAAAATCAAACAACCAACTCAATGAAACAAACAAATATATGAACAAAAAAACATTCAGTCAAAACGTCGTGCCCTTGGCGACCGTGCCTTGTCGTCAGGTGTGGACTGACCTCTCCTCAGCAAATGTGGCCGTGAAGAAAGTCAGCGGCACAACCAGGTTTATAATCAAGGCAATCATGGCTATGGCCGTGCTGGTCGGTCTGGCGGCGTCTGCCAGCGCCCAGACCGTAGGCTTTACCGCTGATCCTGTTGCCACCACATACGGCACATACCAAACCGCCAACGGCGGCCTCTTGAACATCGGGCGGGCTATGACCGTCTCGGGATCTGGCATTGAGGTTCTCGAACTTGGGGTTTTTGACTATCAAAGTGAACCGCTGGCGGCTGCGCACACGGTCACGCTCTTCGATTCCACTCAAACGCCTGTGGCCTCGGTGACAGTTCCGGCCGGAACGGCCGCCCCATTGATCAACGCTTTTCGTTTTGCTCCCCTGAGCACGCCGGTCTTTTTGCCGGCCGGTAATTACTCGATTTTAGCCTATCAAATGACTGCAAGTGATCCGTATGGCAATGGTAATGCCCCCGGTTTTAATGGCGGCGGCAACGTGAGTCCCGGGAATGGTATTTACGACTTCACCGCCGCCGGAAGCCCGGATTACCCGAATGGTGGTGACGTAAATCAAGGTTGGAGCACCACCGACGGCGAAGAATTTGCCGCCGTCTCGTTCACTTATACTAATGTCCCTCCGGCGACTGGCATCTGGACTGGTGGCGGTGCGGATAATAATTGGAGCACGCCCGTCAACTGGAATGGGCTTCCCATCTTCCCCGCCGCGTTGACCTTCGCCGGTTCCACGCAACTGACTAACAACAACGACAAC
>Ga0182030_10027385_pt1 | contig 10253 bp, 12 predicted proteins | sample 812S3MmetaG_FD_121299 | JGI IMG/M metagenome (GOLD analysis project Ga0182030, IMG submission 121299) | Permafrost microbial communities from Stordalen Mire, Sweden - 812S3M metaG (Illumina Assembly) | ecosystem: Environmental > Terrestrial > Soil > Wetlands > Permafrost | place: Sweden... | reverse complement strand
CAATAACAATAACAATAACAATAATAATATTACAATAACAATAGTAATAATAATATAACAAGAACAATAATAATAATATTAATAACAATAGAATAATAACAATAGAATAATAACAATAGAATAATAACAATAGAATGATAACAATTATTACTAATAATTAATAACAAGAATATTATTTAATAACAATAATAGAAAATAATAACGATTGTTACTAATAATTAATAACAATGATAATATATTAACAATAATAGAAAATAATAACGATTATTACTAATAATTAATAACAATAGAATAATAACAATAAAAATAGAATGATAACGATTGTTAATAATAATAGAATAATAACAATAACAAGAATAATAATATAACGAGAATATTAATTAATAGTAACAATAATAACGATTGCCACTAATAATTATAGCGATTGTTACAATGTAATAATTAATAACGATGATAATATAACTATTATGACAACAAAAAACTTTTGAAATTAATATAATAATAGATTGTGTTACCATCGATGATTATTATTACCAATTAATTATTGATGAATATATTTTATTATTATGTAGATGATTATTAATTATTACAAACTATTGTAACAAAATAAGAATAATATAAAAACAAATTGAATTCCTTCCAATAACAGTTGTTTGTAATTATTATAATATATGAATAACAATAATTATTTTGGTGGAGGTGTTGATAATTTTTCTGCTGTAATTAAACTTGCTATTTCTGTATCTATGTCAGATGATGATTGTTGCTGTTGTGGCTTTTTATAATACATTGATATAAAATATATTATACCTATTACAGCGAATATTGCGAATATAATTCCTAATATCTGAGCTAATGTATTTTCCACAGTGGCTGATGCTGATTGTTGTACAGCCAACTGTATCTGTTGTTGTATATTATTTACTGCTTGATCTTTTGATATACAATCAAGAGCTGACTGACTATATTCATTCCAATTATTATAAACAAATCCTCCTGTTATTCCTCCTGTTGTTCCTCCACCATTAGTATTATTAACTGTTTGGAGTTGTTGTTGAGTCGTATTGGCGTAACAATCCTGAGTAAAAGAATTGCTTACAGTAACAGCTAAATTTGCTGCTAAATTTGTGAGGTTAAAGGCTGCGGATGATGATAATTGAAATTGCTGAGATATTGATTTTGCCAATTGTTCAGCTTTTAGTAATGTAGATTGACTAACGGAATTTGAAAAATTATCACTCTGCACACATTGCGCATCAGTTATAGCATATTCGTTCCAATTATTAATAAATGTGCCACCATTAAGACCATTGATATTTTGTGATTGTATTTGAGATGTATCTATTGAACAATTATCTTTGGCACTATTATTATCAGATACCATCGCATTAACCATTTCATTGGCTATATTAACAGATAATGCCGCTCCCATTTTATTTATATATAATAATTTATATTAACTTATTAATATCAACTTCTTAAAAATATTAACTCCTTAACATGTTAATATCAACTTCTTAAAAATATTAACTCCTTAACATGTTAATATTAACTCCTTAACATGTTAATATCAACTTCCTGAACATACATTATTTACACAATTTTGTGATGGTGGATTCCCCAACGGTTGACAATCTTGACTGACAGTACAATGAGAACCGGCGGGACCAGGACTTAAACTACATAAATTATTAACACAGTATGTAACACTTCCAGAATATCCCGTTCCACTTAAATTACAACAATTATATGGCGAATTAGATTGATTTGAAGTACTCGGATTATATGTATTACATGAACATGGTGCTCCAATAGAAGTATTCTTAGGACCAGGAATAGCAGCTTGGTTACCACATTGTCCATTAACACAAAATGGTGCAGCACTATTAGGACACGAAACTATACCATTGATTGTTACACCTGAATAATTACCATTACAAACTGCCCCAGCTGGTTGACACGTACCTGCACCTGCTAAACATGTATTAGACGCACAATCCCTATCTTGAACACATCTCTGTCCAATTTGTCCTTGTGCACACGAACAATTACCATTAACACAATATTGTGTTCCACAACTATTGGCTGGACAAGCTGATCCACTTGAGGGACAACAAACACCATTTGATGTACATTTAGGATTAGATGAGGGACATGAACTATCGCCTCCAGCTTGATTACAATTAGAATAACATTTACCATCTGAACTACATACATTACCGGGACCACAATCGACACTCGAACCGCATTGTACACATTTTCCACTAACACAAATTAATCCACTATTGAAACAATTACTATCATTATCACAAACAGTACCAAAAGGAACACATAATCCTTTCTCACAAATATTTATACCAGTACAACCAGTATTATCTACACATGTATTTTGATAACAATAACCACTAGTACACGTTTGATCTGTACCACATTCACTACTAGCATTACATGTTCTATACGTACAAATACCATTATTACAAGTTTGATTAGATGAACATTCATTATCTTTTGTACATGGATTACCTTGTGATTGTTTATTATATATTCCCCAAACAATGGCTACTACAGCAATAACTAAAATTATAACACAAACAAAAATACCTATTAAATTTCCTGTATTATCTGCCATATTTATTATTAATATAATAAATAAATTGTATTAATTTATTAAACATATTTAAAAATGGAATTTATTTAAAAATGGAATTTATTTTTAAATGAGAAGTATCAGGAGAAATTATAATTAATGTTAAAAATACTATCATAAACATATATTTTTATTTTGTGATTTCCCTATCAACCACAGTTACTAAAAACTTTATATTGTTATCCTCACATTCACATGAAACAGTTTCAGTCGAATATCTTAATTGTTCGAACCATAATTTACAACCATGATGAGTTAAAATATCTCTCGCTTTTCTAGTTCCATTTGGAGGAGTAATCACATCAAAAGATGTGAGTGCTTCAACATTTGTAACAAAATATTTATTGTCAGTCATATCTCTGATTATATCGTTCCAAATATGTTTATTTTTTATTCTAAATGGATAGTTCATTTATCATATAATAAGGTACAGAATAATTTTCAATTTTAGCTTTAGATGGATGTAGTTTTGTTATTTTTCCTTTAATTATTTCTCCCTTTTTATCATCTTTGAAACTAACTAATTGTCCAACATAAAAATCTTCACGTGTTTTTGCTTTACATTGTTTATAATCAAAAATCTGTTGGTATTTTGGCTAAAGAATGTGAAATATTATATTTACCAACATTATATGTTTTACTATTAACTTTTAAAATTTTACTTGTTTCGATCATTCCATTAATCTCGTATGAAATTATATCACCAACAGTAAACTTTTTACCAACATCTTTAATATTGGTATCAGATGTATTAAATTTTGTAGGAACAAAATTTGTAATATTGATATCTGAATGTTTTAATATAGTATATGGAACACAATGATTTCCTATCACAGCTCTTTTTGGATTTAATTTACTAATAATTCCATTGATAGAAGTTCCATCTTTAATTTTGTATGTAACAATATCTCCTATTTGAAAATGTTCACGTTTACCAGCTTTTTCTAAATTATGAAGTAAAGAATGTTTTGTTTCTGTATGACCAAAATAAGCGTATACTAATTTTCTGAAATATTTACCATGACTTTTATAAATTGGATCACCTTTAATATGACCATGTAGAATTTGTATTATAAAATGTATCAGTTCATGTTCAAATATATTCATAAGACATTCCAATCTATTGTAGCATTCTAATCCATTAGAAATATGGCATTTTTCGTTATTTTTAAAAGTATTTAAGATAATTTGTTGAGATATTGATATTTTATATTTGTTTTGATATTTGCTACATCTTCCCCCTGTTTTAGTCATCTTATTATTATAACAAAATGTTAATTCAATACTCTTTTCAGCAATAAGTTGAGTTATTTGATTGGCAAAGAATACTTCATCATATAACTGGAACAAATGTTCCAAAATATTTGGAACAATGTCGAAGTTTTCAGCGGTATTTAATTTTATAAATATCTTATTTCTGAGAAGATTGATTTCATCCAAACTATAACATATTATATTAGAATAAGATAGATCTAGTGGAAAAGAATTAAAATAATTAATCCATTCTTTATTGATATTTGATTTATCTATTCCAAAAATATTATTATCAAGATTATTTATATATAAATAATCTGCTATGTCTTGAGGAGTTCCAAAAATATTGTAATCTAATACAAAAATCCATTCAGGATTTTTTGTCAATAATAATTGAATATTTCTTCCATGAACTAGTGTTTTTGCTTGTATATTCTTATCAATTAAAATAAATAGGTCAGTAGAAAAATCCATTTGTATTCCTTAAATTTGATATTTATTTTTTCATTTTTTTCAAAAATTGATATATTAAAATTTTAGTATATTAATGGTAAAATGGCTGAAGTCTTATTAGAATTAAAATGTTCAATTGATGGTAGTAATCATATTTCCAATAAATGTGTTCTTTTAGAAAAATTCGAAGCTTTAAAGCAATCTTTTAATGATAAAAGTATTGATTTTAAATTAGAAACATCACCGTATAAAGACGTATTTACTGATGTTAATTTTATTCATAAAATTAAAGTTATAACTGATCCTAATAAAATTTCTGCATTCAAAACATTGTATGGTGATTCATTTAGTAATGAATTAAATCTATTAAATTTAATTTTTATTATACATGAAAATCCAGAGCCCATAAAAGTTTTTTATGATTCTGAAGAAGAAAATAATGAGGTTGATGAAAATCAACAAATAATTTCTAATATCGAGAGTATGCTTGATGAATTAACTTCAATTAAAAATAATTTAGGGAATTACGATAGTGAAGAAATTTCTGAAGAAGAAATTACTGACGAAGAAGATGATTAAAAATAATTTTGTGATAGTGGGGAAATTTTAGAAGATGATTAAAAATTGTTTATTATAACATTAATTCATGTTATAATAAAAGATGAATAATTACATGTTGGAATCAACAACACAAGAAATATCACTGAGAGGAAAATATTTATTAATTATTGAGGATCTTGAAAGAGATAACAACAGTTGGAATTATACAAAGGGTATTATTAAACGCATTTCTGACGATAAAATTATTTTTGAAATAGAAAGAAATTATTCGAACTTTAATCACAAGTTTTTTATCAAGGATAATGAAGAATGGTTATTCACTGGTAAAACATATATGAGCCAATGTTTTATTAATTTAGATAAAGAAATATGTTATGATAATTCTTCAGAATTAAAATTAACAGAAGAATATAAAAAGGGACAATCTTTTTGTTGGTCTAATATATTTTTAAGTCCAGATGAAAAAACTTTAGCAGTTCATGGTTGTTATTGGGCTTATCCTTACGAATATAAATTTTTTGATTTTAGTGATCCGTCAAAAGGTTGGCCATTATTGGAATGTGATATCGATACGAATTCACAGAACGATGAATATTCATATTGGTCAAAAGATCATATATTTTCGTTCTCAGAAACACATGAAAAAATATATGTAAATGATAAATGGGAAAACAAAATGACTATTTTTCGGAAAAATGGAGGATTTTCTGAAGACGATCTTTGTGTAAACATTCCTGAAAGGACAGTATATTTATTAAGAAAAGATAATAAAATGATATTAGTTAGTAAATTAAAAAGTAAAGAACGAAGAGATAACGATAAAAAAATAAAAGAATTTTGGAAAAAAGAAGAAGAAACGAAAGATAATCATTTAAACAATAGCGAAATTTATAAGTATTTAAAAGAGAATTACGAAATTAATACATATTGGTCAGGAGCTGGAGAATCTTTAACACTAAACATTAATGTTAAAAATCTAAAAATTAGTTGGACTGTTCATAAGCTCGATGAAATAATAATTAATGAAAATAAATATTCATATTCTTTGGAAACAGTTAAACAATGTCTAAAAGTATAATAATATTTTTATAATTGAATTTTTAATTGGCAATTTGGCACGAATTTTAAATTGTTATGAATACTATGCCAGTTTGCAATGTTTGTTCTTCTCAAAACACTCTTAAAATCTGAAAACTTTCAAATGAAAAAAATAAAATTATAAAATATATATTTTGTCAAGATTGTGAAGCAAGTGTGGATTCATCGTAAATTACATTTTTCAAGTTAAATATATCTTATAATAAGATATATTTTAATCATATAATATTTTATATAATCCATGTTCAATGTATCTTTCCCATAATTTCTTCCAAGTTAAGAATAGTTCAATATCATCATCTACACATAATTGTTCATATTCCTCTAATGTTATTTGTTTTATAACAATTTTACTATTTTTATCAACCGTTATATAAATACCTGATTCGTCATCATATTTCTTTGATTCTGGTATTTCAATTCCATCACTATCACTAAAATAATAGGATAACATCTCTGATTGAAAATGATGATCAGAAGTGTGTTCAAATACAACTTGTAGATTTTCTTCATCGTCCAGAAATAAAATATTTTTATCTGTTACCAATTGGATTAAATCATCTTTAGAATGTAATTCTTCTCCGTGAAATATTTTAAAAGCATTTACTTTTTCAGGATTACTTATCACTTCCATCCCGTCCAATATTTCTTTAGAATTAAATCCTTTACCAAAATCCATTAATATATCATTGTTTATTAAAAAATTCATCAAACTATTGACATCATCTTTATCCATATATTTATATGAAAATTCATCATTTATTACTAATTTCAAAACAACATTAGCCATCTTTTAAATTTAAAACGAAAAGAAAAATTTATCAATTTTTAAAGTATCTATTGTAACCATTTTCTAAAATGTTATCATGCTGTTTAAAATTAGATAAAATATTCTTATGATGTTTATTTAATAGATGATTGAAATCAAATTTATTAGATAGAAGTTTTCCTAATATATATTTAGTCATTGCATAAATTATGATATTTTCATAAAATTTTTTATAAGAGATCGTAATTTTATCTTTATGATACAAATATTCTACTTTTTCCTTTAATGTTTTTCCATATCCTCTAACATAATAAACTATTATCATGGATTGACAAATGTATCTATTTTTATCAACAGTAAATATACATTCATTAATATCTGTTCCTTCAAGTGTAGATTGTATTATCATATTGATGTTTGACAAATTATAATTTATAATAAATTGTTTATTAGGTATAAATATAACGTTCGCTGCAAATTTATTATCTAAACAACTGTTGATATTTATATGATAAATATCACCATTATTATAATCTTCAGTTATTAATTCTTTGCAATTTTCGTCCAATGTTATTTTAGTAATACTAACATTGCTATTTATCAATGGTGATATATCACATATTTTATCACTTGGACCAACTGGTAATACATAAAGAAATACATTTTTATGTATTTCTTCTGATTCAATGTCTAATACATATTGTGAACTACCAATCGTAACAATAGCTGTATATCCTATATCTTCAAGATATGATAATATGATCTCTATTGATAAAATACCGTCTATATCTTTATTATCAAATTTTGTTGTATACATTTTGTCATCAATCGATATATAACATTTTGTAAAATTATATTGTGACATTTGTAAATCATAAAAATTAAAATACTATCGGAATCATATTTTTTATTTTTTCAAAAAAATATAATTTGGCACCAGCTTCTTTTAATATTTTCACAATAGATGAATTTCCATAATCATATGAAATTATTATTGCTGATTTATTACTCTCATTTTTACAATTAACATCTGCACCATTCTTAATTAGATATTTTACGATTTTAACATTATTATTAATACACGCAACAATAAAACATGAAGATGTTATTTTTACACCATTTTCTATTAGACATTTTACTACTTCTAAATAATTTTTTTTACATGCGATGTATAAATGTTTATCATCATAATTAGCACCATATTTACATAATAATAATGCTCCATCAGGATTATTTTTATTCAGTAAATATTTTAATCCATTGTCACTCATCAAACATCCATTTTCTAATAATATTTTTATCATTACATTATCTTTCCTATACACTGCTAAGTCTAAAAGATTATTATTTTTAATTCTATTGATATCATGTTTTAATATAAATTTTACTGTCTTGTAACTACTTGATTTTATTGCAGAAAATAATATATTATCAGGAATTTTATCCATATATTTTAATAATTCTTTTGATATTTTATCAGAATGTTCTGAAAATCTTATCAACGATGGCTTAGGAAGAGCACCATTTTCAAGTAAAATTTTTGTTAATTGTATATTGTTTAAGATTACTGCATAGTATAAAAGTAAATCATTATCAACTTTTATTGTTTTTAATATATTTCTTATTATTGCAGAGTTCTTACAAGTAAGTAATAAATTTTCTATATTATCTGTTGAATATTGTAATAAAATTCTGAAAATTTCAACATAATTGGTTTCTTTCGATAATCCTTTTTTAATATGAGTATTAATATCTATTTTTTTAATAGTACGAATTAATAATTTATCATATCCATTTTGGATAGACCAATAAAATATATCCTCTCTTGTTTTAAATGTATTTTTTCTCTTTTTGAGTTGATAAATATATTTTTCGAATAAATAATGATCATTGTTTATGTTCCCATAACGATGTCTATATATTTTTCTATAAAAATTATCATCATATAAATATTTAAGTCTTTTACATGTATATTTTATATAATGATTTTCTTTAAATGTTAATTTTAATAATATTAATCGTAAGACATCATCGCATAATAATTCCATTTGAATTAAAATATTTCTATAAATTAATCTTCATTTATCACTGAAAATTTAAATTCCAAGAAGACGTTTTGTTCAGAAAAGAGGTAAACTAATCAAATACATAATATAAATCGTTATTTTCAGGTTCTACTAAAATTTCATTATACATATCTAAATTTTCTAATGATATAACAACATTAGATTTTACTTTGTAATTAGGTTGATTGCTACATTCTTTAATTGTATCTAAATTTTGTAATGAAATTATAGTACTATTTTCGAAACATGAATAAATGGCATGAATAAATTTATCCATTTTATTGAAACTGATTTTATTTATTTATTCCAATATATAAATAAATTAAAAATGGCGATGAATTATGGAAAATATAGCGATTTTCTAAAGGAAATACATCATCTAAATTGTAGTACTCATATTCATCCTATCACTGGAGAAGAAATAGCAGCTTCAAATGCTGCCAAAAATAGATTATTGGAGATAATTTGTGTTTCACCAAGTATTCCAAAGAATGATAATGAATTCAAAAAGTTTTTAATATTTTTGTTGAGTCAGTTCGAATCTGATACTGAAACTTTAATAGCAAATAAACATTTTCAATTGGGTAATATTGATTCATCCTTTGTAAAAGACAATAATTGTATATCTGCATTTTATGGAATGAAATCATCGTTAATAAGTATAATCAGGATGTATATGTTACTGTTGGATGTATAAAATAATGTTAAAATACTTATATTTATTAAAAAAGAACAGAATTATATGAGACGTATGTTTTGATACAATCAATGTCTTCACATGATCTTAATTTATTAGTAGTTTCTTTAACGTTATTAATATTACATATAGAACATATAATTATTATGAGAATAGTTACCAATAATAACAAGAATAATACTGTAAATAATTTATAACCGGAAGTTGTTTTCATTTATTACTATTTTAAAATATTAATTATTAAATAAACGTATTTAATAATTTACAAGATACGAACCCTTTTAATCCCGTTAGATATAATTAATAATTTTTTGCATTGTATTACATAATGCTTAAACAAACTTGTAAAATTTTTAAATTATTAAAAATTGCAAAACATCATTCTAAAGTATATACTCATATATAATTATTTTAATTGGTACAATCACATCTAATTAGATGTATGTATAAATCAATAAAAATTGTAATTTGGAACATTATTGATTAATAATACATATATTTAAAACAATTAAATATGGATCTATTAATAGCTGATATAACTGGAGAATTAAATTATTATGGAATAAAATATGAAATTATTCCTGATGGAACAATACGTTTCTGGCTAAATAATACGAGTATTTATAATGGCAACACATCTCAATTTAGACCATCACACGATATCATATATGAAATATTAAAATATAAACCACAAGATGCTGATACAGT
>Ga0182030_10027384_pt1 | contig 10254 bp, 8 predicted proteins | sample 812S3MmetaG_FD_121299 | JGI IMG/M metagenome (GOLD analysis project Ga0182030, IMG submission 121299) | Permafrost microbial communities from Stordalen Mire, Sweden - 812S3M metaG (Illumina Assembly) | ecosystem: Environmental > Terrestrial > Soil > Wetlands > Permafrost | place: Sweden... | reverse complement strand
TCAGTCGTGCCGCCAGTTCAGCAGGAAGATGTTGGGCTTTAGCCCCTGCGTCTCTTTGTTTTCAATTGTTTGCAATTCCGCAGCGGCTAAAGCCGGAATCCTATTTGGATTTTTGCGGCACGATTCAAGTCGTGCCCTGACACTTCAAACGTTCCCGACGTCGAATTTTGCAAGTAGCTCAACCGGCCATTTATACAGCTTTAAAGCCCGAACTTGATGAGTACGACCGACAAAAGTATGTCTTTGTCGAAGCAGAACTGCGCGGCTCCAAAGGATTCTATACGGGGCAAGTCTCCGACTATTCGCTTTCCAAAGACGAGGATCCACACAAGCTGGTGTTGCTGCGAAACACAAGGTACCGCTCAGATGATTCCACTGATTACGGGCCGGTGACTCCAGGCGAGACTGTGCTCATTGATCTGGCCGATGTGTTGATTTTGCGCATCCAGCAGGTACCAAAGGGCTGAATTGAGCCTCCGAATCGTCAGTCACAATGCGTGAATCAAACACCTCAAAACCTATTCACTCGCATCGCCGTCGTTATCCCCACACCGCTGCGCCTCTAAAGGGCCGGTCAGGACGCCGTAGAAGTGCTCACCGCCCCCTGCCAACTGAGGCCATATTCGCTCGCCGCTGATCATTCGAGTTACACCTCCAGGATGCGTTTCCGCAAGCACTGCAGAAAACTCTTTACACCCAAGCTATCCACACGGCATAATCGCCAAGTCTCAGAACGCCGCTCTTCCCCCAGTTTCCCCTGCCTCTCCCATTGCGCGCGTCCTTTGACTAAATCAAGGAGGAACGTGTACATGAATAAGTTCACCCCCATTTTGTTGGGATTGTCCCTCGCGGTGGCAGGCAGTTCGATCGCCGCGGCGCAGCAAACTGCTTCGATGCCCAAGGTTTTGCAGATCACCCGCGAATTCATCAAGCCTTACAAGTCCGGCGCGGCGCACGACAAGACCGAAAGCGCCTTTATCACGGCCATGACCAAGGCCAAGTTCCCCGCCTATTACCTCGGCCTGGATTCGCTCTCCGGCAAGTCCCGCGCCTTGTTCCTCACCGGGTATGACTCGTTTGCGGATTGGGAAAAGGACAACACGCTCGTCGACAAGAACCCGGCGCTCGCGGCCGAGTTGGAGCGCGCAAGTATTGCGGATGGCGAGCTGCTGGATGAAGTCGACTCTGGGGTCTTCGTTTACAGCGAAGACCTGAGTTACCGGCCGCATGCAGACATATCGCACGCGCGATACATGGAGGTCACGGAATTCCACATCCGCCTGGGCCACGATGGCGATTGGCATAAACTGACGAAGATGTACAGAGATGCGCAGGAGAAGGCCGGAACCAGTGCGCACTGGGCCTCCTATCAGGCAGCCTATGGGGCCAACGACGGTACCTACCTTTCAATCAGCGCGGAAAAGTCGATGGCAGATATCGATACGGGCTACGGTGATGACAGCAAGAAGTTCATGGCTGCCCTGGGCGAAGACGGCATGAAGCAGCTCGATAAGCTCTATGGCGAGACGGTCGAGAGCGCAAACTCTCAGTTGTTCTCCATCAACCCAAAACAAAGCTATGTGAGCCCCGACATGATCAAGGCCGACCCCGAGTTCTGGAAGCCGAAGCCCGCCGCAAAGCCCGCCGCAGTTCCCGCTGCCCCGGAAAAGAAGACTCCGTAGTCTTCTCCCTCCCCCAGGGTTAACTGTTCAACTCTGGCAGTTCAACAACGGCTCCGGCATCCCCGGAGCCGTTCCTCTTGCCAACCAATGCATTTCCTAAATCCATTCGACACCCATCATCATCTATAGATTGCAAGCGAGGAACCGGACGCATGACCATCTTTATCCCCACACCATTGCGCCTCTACGCAGGCGGCCAGGATGCCGTTGAAATCCATGCGGCCACTGTCGCCGAAGCTCTCAAGGCGCTCACCCAATCCCATCCCGATCTGCGTAAGCACCTCTTCACCCCCGAGGGCAAGCTGCGCGCTTTTGTTAACCTGTACTTGAATGACGAAGACGTGCGCTACCTCCCCGCCAAGGAGGGCACCGCCGTCGCCGCCGCCGATACGCTCTCCATCATCCCCTCCATAGCTGGGGGGCTCGCCGTCCAGGCGATCGCCTGCGACAGATAGGATCGAACCTGTTCACTGTCCACTGTTCACTGTCCACTGTTCACTGTCCACTGAGAAGAAATCATGACCTCCATCGCTGAACCCGCCTCGCTCCCCGAACTCACCACCGACGACCTTTCACGCTATTCGCGTCACCTCATCCTGCCCGAAGTAGGCATGGAGGGCCAGCAGAAGCTGAAAGCCGCGCGCGTGCTATGCGTCGGAACCGGCGGTCTCGGCTCGCCTTTGGCCTTGTACCTCACCGCCGCCGGCATCGGCACCCTTGGCCTGGTCGACTTCGACGTCGTCGACGCCAGCAACTTGCAGCGCCAGATCATTCACTCCACCAAAGACATTGGCCGCAAAAAGCTCGACTCCGCCGCCGAAAAGCTTATCGCCCTCAACCCCTCCATCAACATCGTCAAGCATGACACCATGCTCTCCAGCGCCAATGCCCTTGACATCATCAAGGACTACGACATCGTCGCCGACGGCACAGACAACTTCCCCACCCGCTATCTGGTCAACGACGCCTGCGTTCTGCTCGGCAAACCCAACGCCTACGGCTCCATCTTCCGCTTTGAAGGCCAGGCCAGCGTCTTTGCCACCGAGTCGGGACCCTGCTATCGCTGCCTCTACCCCGAGCCGCCGCCGCCCGGCCTCGTGCCCAGTTGCGCCGAAGGCGGAGTCCTCGGCATTCTCCCCGGTCTGGTCGGCGTCATCCAGGCCACTGAGGTCATCAAGCTGATCCTCGGCAAGGGTGACTCCCTCATCGGCCGCCTGCTCCTGGTCGACGCCCTCAACATGCGCTTCCGTGAACTCAAGCTGCGCAAGAATCCCGAGTGCCCGGTCTGCGGCGAACACCCCACCGTCACTCAACTTATCGACTACCAGCAGTTCTGCGGCATACTCCCCGAGCCAACTCCAGCGTCCAGTCAGGAGCCACCAGTGAAGAACGGCATTCCCCAACTCACCGTCAAAGAGCTCAAGCGGCGCATCGACGCTGGCGAAGACGTCTTCATTCTCGACGTCCGCGAGCCCTACGAGTACCAGATTGCCCAGATCGGCGGAAAGCTCATCCCGCAAAACGATGTGCCCAATCGCCTGGCCGAGATCGACCGCGACCGCGAAGTCATTGTCCAGTGCCGCTCGGGCGCTCGCAGCCAGCGCATTGCCGAGTTCCTCAAGCAGGCCGGCTACCCAAGAGTCGTCAACCTCGCCGGCGGCATCCTAGCCTGGTCCGACGAAATCGATCCCAAGGTGCAAAAATACTGACGAAGAGAGACATTCGTGGTTCCGGATCAGTCCAAAAATGAGGCTAAGGTTGACAGATTCGGAACTCCACACTTCGGCAACACTGCCACGCCGCCGCTGGCGAATCGCCTGGCTGCTCGGCCTCGGTGTCCTCGTCAATTACTTCGATCGCGTCAACCTTTCCGTTTCGCACACAGCTCTCTATGCCGCATTCGGAATTTCCAATATTACCTTCGGCTATCTTTCCGGGGCCTATAACTGGACATACGCGCTCTGCCAATTGCCCATAGGCGTCCTGCTCGATAAGCTGGGCGTCCGGCGCATTGGGCGGATCAGCACATTCATTTGGAGCCTCGCTTCCTTCGGCGCGGCAATCTCGCCGGGAATTGGCGGATTGTTCGCTGCCAGATTGGCGCTCGGTGTGGGAGAAGCACCTACCTTCCCGGCCAATGCAAAGGCAATTGGCCTCTGGTTTCCGGGAAAGGAACGCAGCTTCGCTACCTCCATCTTCGACGCGGCCGCCAAATTCGCCTCGGCCATCGGCGTTCCCTTCATCGGAATCGTGTTGATTGGTCTCGGTTGGCGCTGGAGCTTCGCCCTCACCGGCCTCGTAAGCTTCGCTTACTTCGTGATCTTCTGGCGAGTCTATCGCGATCCCGACGATGACCCCAGGCTTGGCCGCCTGGAGCGCGAATACATTGAAGAGGAAGTTATCGGCTCCGGAGCAGGGGACCGCCTGCCCGCGAAACCAGCGTCGCTTGGCTATCTCTTGAGCCAACGCAAGGTGATTGGCCTGGCCATTGGCTTTGGCTCTTATAACTACGTCTTTTACCTGTTGCTCACCTGGCTGCCGAGCTATCTGTCTTTTGCGCTCCACATCGACCTTCTCCATTCGTTTCTTTACACCAGCGTCCCATGGCTCGTTGCATCTGCGGCTGACCTTCTGGTGGGGGGATTGCTGGTGGATTGGTTGATTGAGCGAGGCTGGGATGCGAGCCGGGTCCGCCAGGTCGTGCTGGTCGCCGGCACGGTTTGCGGCCTCGGCATCTTTGGAGCGGCCAACACGCACAGCGCACAGCAGGCTCTCATCTGGATCAGCATCTCCATCGGCGGACTTTCCGCCGCGGCGCCGGTCGGATGGTCGATTCCCTCGCTCATTGCGCACAGAAACGACGTCGGAAAAGTCGGCGGCATCATGAATTTCTCAAGTCAGATCTCCGGAATCGCGGCCCCCATCCTCACCGGGTACCTGGTGTCGGCGCACGAGTCCTTCGTGTGGGCGTTTTCAGTGCCCGCAATCTATCTGGTAATCGGTGTCGCCGCATATGTGTTTCTGCTGGGCAGGATTGAGCCGTTCAGCCCGGCTCCAGACCTTCTTGATGCTGTACTCTGATCGGTGAACTCTTTCGTCCCGGCCGGATAACATGGAGATCGAATGAAGGCGCTATTACTCTCCGCGTATAAGCAACTCGACATAGTGGATATGCCCGTGCCAAAACCCGCCGAAGATGAGTTGCTCATCCGCATCAAGGCCTGCGGCATCTGCGGAAGCGACGTCCATGGATACGATGGCAGTACGGGCCGCCGCCTTCCTCCTATCGTGATGGGCCACGAGGCCGCTGGAATCGTTGCATCCGTGGGCGCCGCGGTGTCGACGTTCCATCCAGGCGACCGCGTCACCTTCGATTCAACCGTCTACTGCGGCAAGTGCTTCTTCTGTCTGCGCGGCCAGGTCAATCTCTGCGATGACCGCGAAGTGATTGGAGTTTCAACGCCGGCCTTTCGGCGCATGGGCGCATTTGCGGAGTTTGTTACCGTACCCGCCCGAATCGCTTACCCGTTGCCGGATAACATGCCCTTCCCGCACGCGGCGATGATTGAAGCTGTCTCCGTCGCCGTTCATGCCGTTTCCTTAACTCCAATTGCGCTCGACGATACGGTCGTAGTCGTAGGCGCCGGCATGATTGGCTTGCTCACGTTGCAGGCAGTGCGGCTGGCAGGCGCCGGCAGAATCTTCGTCGTCGATGTGGATGACACCCGCCTCGAACTCGCGCGCAGCCTCGGTGCAACCCACACACTCAACTCCCGCAGCGCCGATGTTACCCCGCGGATCATCGAGCAGACCATGGGACGCGGCGCCGACGCGGCCCTCGAGTGTGTCGGCTCCACCATTCCCGTCAAGCTGGCCCTCGATAGTGTAAGAAAAGGCGGCACTGTAACTCTGGTCGGTAACATCGCACCGACCATCGAGCTCGGTCTGCAATCGACAGTCACCCGCCAGATTCGCCTGCAAGGCTCCTGCGCGTCTTCGGGTGAGTATCCCGCATGTATCTCGATGATCGCGCGCGGCGTCATTCATGTGGAACCGCTGATTTCAGCCGTTGCCCCTCTTGAGGATGGGCCTTCATGGTTCCATCGCTTATATGAACGCGAGCCCGGCCTACTCAAAGTTGTTCTCGAGCCCTGAAGATAGACCCAAGAGGACTTTCAATGAATCACTGAGACCGACGGGCTTTGAAAGGGCACGGCTTCAGCCGTGCCGCAAGTGCCCGAAAATGAGAGTGGGCTTTAGCCCCTGAGGGAACGTCTGCTCCCCAAGAAGGACTTTTCAACGAATCCAAAGGACACGCTTCAGATGAAAGACTCGTTATTCGACTTATCCGGAAAAGTGGCACTCGTAACCGGCACCAGCCGCGGCCTCGGCCAGTATTTTGCTCGCGCACTTGCCAAGGCGGGCGCTGACCTGGCCATCACCAGCCGGGACGAGAACTCACTCTCCAAGTTTGCCGGTGAGATTCACGCTCTCGGCCGGCGCACCTTCTCCGCGGAACTCGATGTGCGCGACCATTCCAGCATCCAGAGGGCTATCGCCGCCATTGAAGATCACTTCGGCAAAATCGACATCCTCGTCAACAATGCCGGCTGCAACATTCGCAAACCCGCCCTTGACGTCACCTGGGACGACTGGAACACCATCCTCGACACCAACCTGCGCGGCTCATTCTTTGTCGCCCAGGCTGTGGCGCGTGGCATGATCCAGCGCGGCTACGGCCGCATCATCAATATCGGGTCAGTAACCAGCGTCTCCGGATTCGCAGGCCTCGCGCCCTACGGCGCCAGCCGGGGCGGCATAAAGCAGCTCACCATGAGTCTTGCCGATGACTGGGGCAGCCATGGAGTTACCGTGAATTGCCTCGCACCGGGCTGGTTCAAAACGCAGCAGAATCGCGTTCTCTATGACAATGCCGCATGGGTCGAATATATCTCCGATCGCATTCCAGTCAAGCGCCCCGGCCTGCCCGACGATCTTGACGGAGCCATCGTCTTTCTAGCCTCGGAGTCAAGCCGCTACATCACCGGTCAAACACTTCTGGTAGACGGAGGCATCTCCACCGGAGCCACCAAGGCAACCGTCTAAGTCTCTGCCCTCAAATCGTCGAAGGGTGTTGTCTTTGATTCCGGTCAACAAAGACCTCAGTGCGTCATCTCCGCCGCTGTCGCCCGCGGCGTTTCCCCCGGCTTCCCGTTCTCCTCCACCTTGCCGAAGATCATCTTCCCGCTCGCGGTTTGCAGCACGCTGGTCACGGTAATCTCCACGGCCTTGCCGATCAGCCGCCGCGCATGATCCACCACCACCATGGTCCCGTCGTCCAGGTAGCCCACACCCTGGTTGAACTCCTTGCCTTCCTTCAGGATGAGCACATTCATCTTTTCGCCGGGAAGCACCACCGGCTTCAGAGCGTTGGCAAGGTCGTTGATGTTCAGCACGTCCACGTGGTGCAGGTGGGCCACTTTGTTCAGGTTGAAGTCGTTGGTCACCACCTTGGCCTCCCACTTCTTGGCCAGCTCCAGCAGCTTCAAGTCCACCTCGCGGATCGACGGAAAGTCGTCGGGAACAATCTGCACCTGGATGTTGGTGTTCGACTGCATCTTCTGCAGCATGTCCAGGCCGCGGCGACCCCTCTGGCGCTTTGACCCGTCGGTCGAGTCGGCCACAGTCTGCAGCTCGCGCAACACGAACTCCGGAACCACCATCATTCCGTCGATGAAGCCCGCTTCGGCAATGTCCGCAATGCGCCCGTCGATGATCACGCTGGTGTCCAGCACCTTGGCGCTCCGCCGCGTCGGCCGTTCGCCGCTGAAGACCGTCCCCAGCGCCGCCGGATTCAGCAGGTCGCCCTTGTTGGCTCCCACCAGCAGACCCACATACGTCATCAGCAGCAGCACAAAAATCTGCAACACCGCCGAAGTCGCGCCGGATAACGGCGCGCTCCGCAGCACCAGGCAGAACAGCGCCGCGCCAAAGATCCCCAACACGCTTCCGGCTACCGCGCCGATCAGCCGCCGCAGGCTGAGCGCCCGCACCCGAAGCTCAAAGACGATGACCGCGCCGGCTGCTCCCGCGCCCACACTCGCACTCACCCACCCTGTCAGGCCGAATGGATGAAGAAAATAGCAGACCCCGCCAAGAAGGGCCACAAAAAGAAGACGAAGCAGAATTAGATCCATAAAAGGCGAACTCCCGCTGGCTGGAGGAAAAAACCCACAGCCTCGGTACAAGTGGCGAGTATGCTCACCTTTGTGTGCAGTCGTCAAGGGGACCAAAGCAGGGAACAGGGATCAGGGAACAGGGAACAGTGTAGCTGCGACTATCGATGCGGTCGCAGTTCTCCGATTTATTGGCCAGCAAAAGGGGATTGATTCCTAAAAATTACTGGCGCTTTTCCTGTTCCCTGATCCCTGATCCCTGTTCCTTGCTTTTCTCACGACGCCGCCGCAAACTCCTCCACCGGCGCCAGCCGCAGTGAGCCCTTCCGCGGTCCGCGCTTGCGAGCGCTCATCACTTTGATCCGTTCCAGCAGTTCCTGCGCCGAGCAGTTCTTCTTGGCCAGCAACGCGTCAGAAGCGTAGATCTCGCCGCCCATTCTCTGCGGATCCCCAAGTAGAATCATGGGGATATGCGGTGCAATCTGCTTCAACCGGCCCACCAGTTGATTCCCGTTCATCTGCGGCATCGCATAGTCGGCCAGCACCAGGTCAACTTGCGTTCCGGCAAAAATGCCGATCGCCTCCTGCCCGGTGCAGGCTGAAACTACCCGGTATCCGTTAGTTGCCAGCATGAACTTGAGTACGGAAAGCTCTTGTTCATTGTCGTCTACGCAGAGAATTACCTTCTTTGGCCGCATGATATGGGAAAACACTCCTTGCTTCAATTTTTTGGTCCGCCTGGCAACACTCCGCCTGTGCCCGCTCTTGTGGCTGGCTGGCCTGATGGGTTGCCGGGTACGGTGACCGGAGACGAGGCTGCCGCGTCCTGGTTGATCTTGCTGTCCAGATTGGCCTTGCGCGGTGTGCCAGCAGCCCAGAGGGGGGCGCGGCGCTTACGCAGGCCGGTATCCGTCATTCGATAGCCCAGGAGGCTAACCTTCGCTCACGATCATTTTGTATGAAATGCCTGGGGCCAAGACCAGCATAGGTGCCGGTTAAATTCCATCAATGAAAGGTAACAGTACGGGGCTTTGAACTTCCTGGGAAGAGAGAAAGGGAAGCGAAATCCACTATGAAAATTCCTGTGAAACAAATTAAAACTCGCTAAGGATTAACGCTGACCGTCACTTGCAACCATCCATGCCTGTTGAAAGCATGTGTATCACGGCAGGAAAAGCCGTCCCTTTGCTACAAGAACAGTGCTGCCCGCAACGCGCACATCGGTCACTCTTGCCGATTGCATCTCAGCACTGCCGTTTTGAATTTGTGCGGACAGGTACAGATCGCTGGGCCGCCCAATCTCCACACCCTGGCGCAGATGGATGCGTTCACCCGGCGCCGCCGCGCCCCGCCCCACCAGGTAGCTGATGGCGCAGCCAGCCGCCGATCCCGTCGCCGGATCCTCGCCGCCATAGAACTGCATGCGTGCCCGCCACGCCGGCTCTTGCGCGCCGGTCGGCCCCAATGCATAGAACCAGCGTGCGCCACGCTCTCGCAGCCACTGGGACGCCTCCTCCTGGCTCACCTTGAGGCGCGCCAATGCCTCCGGCGTGCGCAACGGCACAATGGCGAACGCCGTTCCAGTAGAAACCACCTGAGGCGGCAGCCTCGAGTCCAGGTCATCTTCGCCAAGCCCCGTCAGCCGGGCCACCTCCGCCGGGTTCAGTTCCGCCCCAAACTCCGGGTCCCGCTGCCTCATCTCGCCAAACAGGCCTTCCCCGGCAAACCGCACCGCTATCGGACCCACGTTCAGCGAAAGAGTCACCGTCTCCCGTGCCACAGTCTCCGGCGCAAACAGCTTGAGCACGCTCGCCGTCCCCAGCGTGGGATGTCCGGCAAAGGCCAATTCTTCCTTTGGGGTGAAGATGCGCACCCGCACGCCCTCGGCCTGCTCCAACGCGACCGCCCTCCGCTCGACAAAGGTCGTTTCTGAGAGATTGAACTCCCGCGCAATCGCCTGCATCCTCCCGGCGCTTAGGCCTCCGGCATTCATCACCACCGCCAGCGGGTTCCCGGCCAGCCCTGTGCCGGTAAAAACATCCACTACAAAATAGTCCAATTCCATTGGCGCCTGCTCAGGGATCGCTTGACAGTCCTCGGCCCTGCCTCTAGTCTACGGATATCGGGTGAGCCGCAACTTGTGGAATTTGCTCAGCCGGCAAGGAATTCGATGACAAGTTTCTCCACTCCCGCGATGTGCGTCCCGTGTCTGACCTATTGCTGTCAGGGCTGCCGTGCGCGGGCGTGTTCGCTGGGCTAGATTCTCAACAAAAGAATCTCCCTCGACCCACCCGCCAGAAGGCGCGGTGGGTTTTTTAGTTGCAGTGGTCAGTGGTCAGTTTTCAGTGATCAGCTCCGTACTTACCGACCACTGTTCACTGATCACTGCTTTTCAG
>Ga0182030_10027383_pt1 | contig 10254 bp, 8 predicted proteins | sample 812S3MmetaG_FD_121299 | JGI IMG/M metagenome (GOLD analysis project Ga0182030, IMG submission 121299) | Permafrost microbial communities from Stordalen Mire, Sweden - 812S3M metaG (Illumina Assembly) | ecosystem: Environmental > Terrestrial > Soil > Wetlands > Permafrost | place: Sweden... | reverse complement strand
TCTTGGTGGCGATGAATTTGGTCGAACCCAACAGGGAAACAACAATGCCTATTGTCAAGACAGCGACATTTCCTGGTTCGACTGGAGTTTCAGTGAAGACGCCAAGGGTCTGCTTGAATTCTCAAGACGCCTGATCAAATTGCGACAGAGATATCCGATCCTGAGCAGAAGCCGCTTCCTGACCGGCCGGCACGACGAACAACTCGATGTCCGTGACGTTAGCTGGATCAATGCTAACGGCGGCGAGATGCAGGCCTCTCACTGGAAAGACGCCTCGATGAAATGCTTCGGCATGCTGCTTGACGGGCGAGCGCAGAAGACCGGAATTCGCAAGCAGGGACAGGATGAGACGGTGCTTATCGTGATGAACAGCTATGAAGGGCTCGTCGACTTCACACTTCCTGGGGTGACAGCCGGATCGAAATGGTCACTATTGATTGATACCAATACCCTAGATCCTGTCTCGGGGGCAGAATTTGCCTCTGGCAATTTATATCAGATCACTGGCCGTTCGTTGCTGTTATTTTCGCTCAACAAATAGATCAGCGAGATTGCCGTTGATCATCGGCCGCCTTGGTCGTAAATCCGTCCCTTAGGCTAAGTGACTACTTTCAATTAGAGCATTTCCTGAATCGGTGGGTAGCAATACAGGTCACTCAGAACGTGACGCCGGTTCCGCAGTACGCTGGCGCTTAAGGGCGGCGAGCAAGGAGAAGGCGATGTATATCAACATTCTGATACCGACGGACGGTTCGAAACTGGCTGGCGAGGCTGTCCAACACGGCATCGCCTTGGCCAAGCGGATTGGTGCCAAAGCTACCGTGCTGACAGTCTTGACGCCCTTTCATACGTTCACGATTGACACGCAGATGATCGAGGACACGCCGGCTCAGTACAAGGTACGCATGGAGGAGCACGCCGAGAAAACCCTTGGCGCTGCCGCCCGCGCAGCGCGAACAGCGGGCGTCACATGCGAGACGGTCCAGGTTGAGCACGAGCATCCCTACCAGGCGATCATCGATACTTCGGAGTCGAAGGGCTGCGATCTAATCGTCATGGCCTCGCACGGCCGCCATGGCATCTCCGCGATCGTCCTCGGCAGCGAGACGGTAAAGGTCCTCACCCATTGCAAGATCCCGGTACTAGTCCATCGGTGAAACATGATCACGCGCGCCCATTCGCCGATTTAAAGACTCTCGACTATGTGCAGAACTTCAGCCGGAAAGAAACTTTGCCGAATTGGAGTCTCGTTCCAACGTACAGCATTTGCGCAGCGTATCACGACCAGAGCTTAAGGAAAGATTTGCTCCGATGCACAGTGCGATTGTCGAGATCAACAATGCCCGACAAACTTGAAACCGCGGCACATCACCCCAAATGGCTCGCCTTCCAAGGCGAATGGGAGCACCAGCGACTCGAGCTGGCTTGTACGCTTCGGGCCGATCGCTTCAAACCGCGCCTTCTGCTCATCGCTTAGCGACCCATAGAAGTCGTTGAGCGCCGAGCGCACGAGCGTTACCTCTTGCAGCATGGTCTCGAGTCGCTTTCCGACCGCCTTTAACCGCGCGGACGGCGTACGCGGAGTGTCGGTCAGGCACGACGCCTTGAGCGTCTCGGCCGACTTCGCGCCGGCGTCTTGGAGTGCGGCCGGACTGGCGCGCTGGGCGTCGATTGAGTGGGCCGCTTGTTCTATATCCGCTGTCGGCCATTCGGTTCGAGGATCGCTTTGTTTTAGAGCAAGCAAGCGCTTCTGGACTGGAATAGGCGACATAGCAAAACTCGTGCATTTTGGATCTGCCGCACTTGATCGAGTTTAGCCTTTTTCGACCGACACTAGACCGTAGAAACATCGCTTGGTAATTTCCACGATCGCAAGATACGCCAATGTTGCGCCGATCAAGAAGACGAAGAACAGCGGTGGCGGTGCCACGAACCCCAACCACCGGCCGACGACGGGGAGTAGCGGGAGAGCCAATGCGACAGCAATGACACCAAGTGCCATTGCGGCGAGGAAGAGATGCGGCCTGCTTAGAAAGAGCGGCCGCCGTGTCCGGATCGCGAAGACCACCAGAACCTGGGTCGTGATCGACTCGATGAACCAGCCTGTCTGGAACAGCGTCTCGCCAGCGCCGAACAAATAAAGCAGAACATAGAATGTAAGGAAATCGAAGACGGAGCTGATTGGCCCAAATACCAGCATGAACCGTTCGATGAACTTGATGTCCCACTTCACTGGTCCGGCGATAGCCTCTTCGTCGACCTGATCGAACGGGATCGCAATCTCCGAGATGTCGTAGAGAAGGTTGTTCAGCAAAATCTGGATCGGGAGCATCGGCAGGAAGGGCAAGATCAGGGCCGCCCCGGCCATGCTGAACATGTTGCCAAAATTCGAACTTGAGCCCATCAGAACATACTTGGATACGTTCTGAACCGTGCCGCGCCCGCAGACTACGGCGTCACGCACGACAGAAAGGTCGTGCTCGAGCAGGATCAGATCGGCCGCCGCACGCGCGACATCGGCGGCGCCATCAACGGATATTCCAACATCGGCCGCGTGGAGCGCCGGAGCGTCATTGATGCCGTCACCCATGAAACCGACGACATTGCCAAGGCGTTTCAGGGCCAGCAGTATCCGAAGCTTTTGCTGCGGATTGACGCGGCAGAACAGGTTGACCTGCGGCAACTGCCCGATCAGCGCCTCTTCCGATAGGTTTGTGAGTGCGTCACCCGTGAGCACCCCGGTGACGGGCACTCCGATCTGGGCGAAGACGTGGCGGGTCACCAGTTCATTGTCGCCGGTTAGTACCTTAACGGCGATACCCTCGGCGGTCATTGCCTGGATAGTGGCACCGGCGCTCGCTTTCGGAGGATCGAGGAAGACCGCAAAACCGGAAAAAACCAGATTGCTCTCATCGCTGACCGCGGCGGTCTGGTGGCTCGCATCGACCACCCGGCTGGCTATGCCGAGCGCGCGGAATCCCTGTGCACCAAGTCCGTCGAGCGTGGCTTCGAAGGAGTGACGTGTCTCAGGGTCGAGGGGAAGTACCTTGCCATCCGCGGTCTCGTATCGCCGCGACAGTCGCAGAAGATCCTCGGGGGCTCCCTTGACGATCAAACGGCGCTCAGCGCCGTGCTCGACCAAAACCGAGACGCGCCGTCGCTCGAAATCGAACGGCACCTCGTCGATCTTCTTCCACCCGGCCATATCGAACGAATGGGCGGAAAGGATTGCCTGATCCAGTGGGCTCTTCATCCCGGTCTCGAACTGGCTGTTGATATAGGCATTGGCAAATACGGCCTTGCTCTCGGCCCCGAGCCCGTCGATGGCGCGCATGAGCTTGATGGTGGCTTCCGTCAGCGTTCCGGTCTTGTCGGTGCACAGCACGTTCATGGCACCGAGATCATGGATTGCTGTCAGACGCTTCACGATTACCTTTCGCTTCGACATCTGCAATGCCGACCGCGCCAGCGTGACAGTCACGATCATCGGCAACAGTTCAGGCGTCAGTCCGACAGCCAGCGCCAGCGCGAACATCAGCGACTCCAGCACCGGTCGGTGAAATGAGATGTTCACCACCAGCACGAAGAGCACCATCAACACTGTAAGGCGCATGATCAGCAGGCCAAAGCGACGAATGCCAACCGCAAAATCGGTGGCCGGCGGCTTTTCGGCCAGGCTCGTCGCAAGATGGCCGAGTGCCGACCTCCCGCCTGTTCGGCAAACAACAATCGTTGCGGTACCGCTGATGACGGAGGTGCCGGCGAAGACGGCGTTCGACGCTCCGGCAGGGTTTTCCGCGCCGGAAGGGACATCGCTGGCCTGTTTCTCAGCGGGGTACGGCTCTCCGGTCAGGAGCGCCTGGTTGATGAAGAGGTCGCGGCTTTCGAACAGTCGCGAGTCCGCCGGCACGAGATCGCCGGCAATCAGTTCGACAATGTCACCGGGGACAAGTTGATCGATTGGTATCGAGACGCAGGCACCGTCGCGCCGCACGGTTGCCTGTACCGCAACCGACCGGCGCAGCGCCTCAACTGCATTTTGAGCTCGGACTTCCTGGACGAAATCGATCGTCATACTCATCATGACGATGGTTACAACGATCAAGAAGCTCGCGACGTCGCCGGTCGCCGCGGACAATCCGCTCGCCACGAGCAAGATGATCACCAGCGGATTGCGGAAACGGGAAAGAAATTGCAACCAGAGCGGTGACCGCTTGACGACCGCAGCGTCGTTGGGGCCGAAGATCTTCAACCGCGACTGGACTTCTGCGGAGGTAAGGCCCGCAGTGGTCGTCACGAGTCGCGCTAGAATCCGGTCGACCGACTCCTTCCAGATCTCTTCCGCGCCGAGTTCGCCAATTGCAGGATCCATAGCGCGACGTTTCTCAAGAGTGCAGCACATCAGTGAATTTCGCAGCGACGGGACCGCTTACTGCGCAGAGATCCATCTGGCGATTTGCGGCCAATGATCTCTCAGCGTATTCGCTCCCATAAACAACCCGATATGACCGCCCGGCACAACCTCCCGAATGATGCGGTCCTTCGCCGTGCCGATATATTTGGCGGCATCGAGGACCTGCTCCGGCGTTGTAATGTCATCGTCTGCGCCCGCCAGCAAATAAGTGGGGCAAGTGATGTTGTGGAGATCGAGCTCGCGGCCGAGACCTACGAATTCGCCCTTGGCAAGGCGGTTCTCCTTGAAGATCTGACTGATCACCTGGAGATACCATCGTCCCGGCAGATCAATCGGATTCTCGTACCAGCTCTCGAAGGTCTCTTCCTTTGCGAGGTATGCCGGATCGTCGATGTGCTCGTAGAGATCGACATGATCCTGAATGTAATGCTGTCCGGGATGCATGTTCTTCCAGCCTTGCAGCATGAATTTTCCCTTCATCAACCCGCCGCCTAGCGCTACCAGTTCCTCATAAAACGATGCGGGGGATTGGTGAACCATGCGTTTGATCGACCCATTCCCGGCATCCGTGTCGATAGGCGCGCCCGCCAGCACCAGCGAGTTCACCTTGTCGGGAAAACGAGCTGCGATCATCGCGGACATCCAGCCGCCCTGACAAAGCCCGACAAGATTGACCCGGCCACCGAGATCGTCGATCGCTACAATGACCTCGGCGAGGTAGTTGTCGACCTCCAGATCCTTCATGTCCTCCGTGGCCGATTTCCAGTCGGTCAAAGCGACATGGCTGCTGCCGTTGGCCAGCAGCGTCTGCACCAAACTCTGACCGTCATAGTAGTCTGCGATAACAGCGGTATGACCGGCATGGGGCGCGTCGATCAGCGTCGGGATCCCGCCCAGCTTTCCATAGTCGCGCAGCACCATGGTTCGCAGATCGAGGCGCACCTTGTTCGGTGTCGCAAGGGTTGGTCTCAGTTCGCCATGGATCTTGATCTCTTCCTCGACGAATTTTAGGTTCTTCGCGTAGAGTTCGGTCCCCTCCTTGAGCATCGTTGCCGCCATCGCCATCGGCCAGAAGGCCGGCACGCTCAGGAGCGATGAGCTTTCAGATTCGGTCATGCATTCCTGCTTCCGTTATTTTCGAGTGAATGAGGCATGGCCTCAGGGTTCAACAATGTCCACGCGTGCAGGGCGATCATCAGATCCTCATCCGTCGGAATCACCCAGGCCGAGGTGCGGCTGCCTGTACGCGTAATCCGCACCCCGCCTGCAGAATTTGCACTTTGATCCAGATCCACGCCGAGCCACGCAGCGTCCTCACAGACACGGCGGCGGACTTCGGTTGCGTGCTCCCCGATGCCGGCGGTGAAGACCAAGGCATCGATCCCGCCAAGGGCGGCGGCCATGGAACCCAGCTCGCGGCCTATACGGTACACGAACAGGCCGACCGCTTTCTTTGCCGACGGATCATTGCTGGCCAACAGGGTTCGCATGTCGTCGCTGATGCCGGAGACACCAAACAGTCCCGACTCGTTATAGAGAAGGTTGCTCACCTCGGTCGCGGTCATTCCCTTCTCCTGCATCAGGTAGAGAATGACACCCGGATCGAGGTTGCCGCACCGGCGGCTCATGGGTAGGCCATCGAGCGCCGTAAAACCCATGGTCGTCGCTACGCTCTTGCGCTGATGGATCGCACACAGGGATGCTCCGCTGCCGAGATGGGCCACGACAACGCGGCCATCGGCGGCGTCTGGACCGAGAGTGTCGGGCAGAACGCTTGCGATGTACTCATAGGAAAGGCCATGAAATCCGTAACGTCGGATGCCCTCAGCGGCGAGCCTGCGCGGCAGCGCGAACGCCGTTGTGACTTCGGACTGAGTATGATGAAAGGCCGTGTCGAAGCAGGCGACCTGCGGCAATGTGGGGTGAAGCTTAGAGATGGCGGCAATGGCGGCAAGGTTGTGGGGTTGATGGAGCGGTGCCAGCGGAATGAGGCCACGAAGCTCGTCGGTCACCAGGGCGTCGATGAGGACCGGCGCGGTATAAAGCGATCCGCCATGCACCACCCGATGTCCGGCCGCCACCAGTTGATCGTCCAGATAGTGGACTTCCAGCCACCGCAGCAGCGCGGCCAGCGCGTCCTCGTGCGTTGTGCCTTCTATCAAATACTCATCAACCAGGGACACTCCGGTGCGGTCTTTCGCCGTGAAATGCACCCGATGGCCGATGCCTTCGCACTCACCTTCGCAGACGACGCCCTGCCGGGTCGGTCTTTCATGTCCCGGGAACATCGAGAACTTGATACTCGACGAACCGGCATTGAGCACGAGGATGGCGTCACTCATGTTTTCGATCCCTTGTGACGCGCCAACAGCAGCGCGATTGCACAGGACCCTAATCGGGCCAGCGTCCCGTCCGCGCGGCTTGTCAGAATGATCGGCACGCGTGCGCCGAGCACGATGCCTGCCATCTGCGCTTCCGCCAGGTACTCAAGTTGCTTCGCCAGCATGTTGCCGGCCTCCAGGTCCGGCACCACGAAGATATCGGCGCAGCCGGCGACCGGCGAGGTGATCCCTTTGGTCCTGGCTGACTCGGCCGAGACCGCATTGTCGAAGGCGAGCGGACCATCGAGAATGCCGCCGGTAATCTGGCCTCGATCGGCCATCTTGCATAATGCTGCAGCATCCAGGGTCGACTTGATTTTTTCCGTGACGACCTCGATCGCGGACAGGATTGCCACGCGTGGCACCGGTATCCCCAAAGCGTGAGCCAGATCGATCGCGTTCTGGATAATGTCCCGCTTGTCCGCCAGCGTGGGATAAATGTTGATCGCGGCGTCGGTGATGAAGAGCGGCCTCGGATAGTCGGGCGCATCGATCGCAAAGACGTGGCTCAAGCGCCGGGCGGTCCGCAAGCCGCGTTCGCCGTCGACCACCGCATGCATGAGTTCGTCGGTATGAATATCCCCCTTCATCAGCGCCTCGACCCTGCCGGCGCGGGCCATGGCAACGGCTTGAGCGGCCGCGGCCTCGCTGTGCTCCGTCGACACGATCTCGTAAGGCGCCAAATCGAGCTGTGCCAGCGTCGCCGCAGCGCGTATCTTGGCCTCCGGCCCGACCAGCACGGGCGTAATAAGATTGATGCGGGCAGCTTCCACGGCGCCAAGCAGCGACGGCGCGTCGACCGGGTGGACAACGGCGGTACGGATCGGGTCGAGGCCGTGGGTCATCCTGATCAGGAGTTCATAGCGTCGCCCCTTCTGCCGCAGCTCGACTTCCGGGAGAACCGCGCGGGGTCGAGAGATCTTCTCGGTCGGCGCGATAACATCTGCGGTGCCGGTGACGACCTCTTCCGCGTTTTGATTCACGGCCCGGCAGTCGAAAATAACGCGGTGGGTTTGTTCGATCTTGTCCCTCACCTTCACCGTAACGGTAATCGTGTCGCCAAGACCAATGGCTCCCTGGAAATGCAGAGACTGATCGACATAGATGGTCCCGGGTCCGGGGAGTTGCGTTCCGAGCACCGTGGAAATCAGCGCGCCGCTCCACATGCCATGCGCCACGACCTTGTGGAACGTGTCGCTTTTGGCGAACGCGTCATCCAGATGCGTCGGGTTGACGTCCCCCGACATGATTGCGAACAGCTCGATGTCTTTGTGGGTAAGCGTTCGGACCAGGCTCGCCGTGTCGCCCAGCTTGATTTCGTCGAACGTCCTGTTTTCGATACGTTGCATTCCGCCGCTCCGAACTCGTTGATCAACCGACGATGTGATAGCCGGCGTCGACATATTCAATATTCCCAGTGAGCGCGGCCGCGCCGTCGCCGACCAGGAACGCCGCAAGGTTCCCGACATCCCGGATGCTCACAAGCCGGTGCTCGGGCGTTCGGGCACGGGCCCGGTCCAGCAGTTCATCGAAACACTCAATACCGGATGCCGCACGCGTCTTGAGCGGACCAGGAGACAACGCATGCACGCGGATCCGTCTCGGTCCGAGTTCGGCCGCCATGTAGCGGACACAGCTCTCGAGCGCAGATTTCACCGGCCCCATCAGATTATACTCCGCCACGACCTTTTCGGCACCGTAAAAGGTAACCGTCAACAGGCACCCGCCCTCCGTCATAAGAGGCTCCGCCAACCGTGCCATTCGGATAAAAGAATGACACGATACGTCCATCGCCATCGCGAACCCGGCTTGGGAGCAATCGGTAATGCGACTGTGCAGATCCTCCTTCGGCGCGTAAGCGATCGAATGGAGCAGAAAATCGAGACGGCCCCATTTCGTCCTAATATGCGAAAACACGGCTTCAAGCTGACCGGGCTCGCGCACATCGCAGGGCACTACGATCGGGCTACCGAGCTTCTCGGCGAGCGGGCGCACAAGAGGCTCTGCCTTTGCGTTAAGATAGGTAACGGCAAGTTCCGCGCCAGCGCTGTGAAGCACTTCAGCGCAGCCATAGGCTATGCTGTTCTCGTTGGCGATGCCTACGATGAGGCCCTTCTTACCTTTAAGCGACACCATTTCCTCCCGACCTAAACGAATGACGAGTTCGCGCGCGTGACTTCTGGAATGCCGCTCTCGAGCCAAGACTCTCAACATTTCACTTTGCCACCTGCTTGCGTAGCACCTACAATTCTAACCGGACATGATCTGTCGCAACGCCAATGCTCATCATTTCTGCTCGACACTCAGCGCCCCGAATCCGGAGATGACGTCGAACAATTCCTCGTCAATTCCGCTCTGGCGCAGACGGTGGAATGCCCCGCTGAGGTCTTCGAGCAATTCGTCGATGTTTTTGTCGGCGCGTTGCATCGCCGCCAGTCGACTTGCGTTTTCGCTCGAGAGGGATTCGGCGCATGCGCGGAAGAGAGAGATGAAAAGATATTCACGGATGAGCGCCCGCAAGGTGGCGGTGGTTTCCCCCATCACTTCGGGCAAATTTCCGGTCGGCCAGGGAAGTCCTACCAACTTCTTTCGCCAACTTTCGTCCAGCGGGAGCAGTCGCTGACTGACGGGCGCATAAACCGCCCGGGAGGACGGGCGGTTGTAGAAGAGGTGAAGTTCGGTGACGTCACCCTCGCCATGGCGCGCCTCGCATTCCACGAGAATCTGCCCGACGAGCGGGGTGATGCCCTTGACGGAACTCGGTACGTTGAGGACGCCCATTAGCGGCAGGCCCGCGTCAGTCAGGCGCGCATGAACGCGCTCACCGACGGCCCAAACCCGGTGTTTGCCGGGCATAGCGGCGAGGGTCTTCACCGCATAATCAGCCACCATGTCGTTAAACCGGCCCACCAGTCCCTGGTCCGAACCGAACACGACCGCGTCGAGGAACCTCGGATCGGGTCGTCCTTTGCCTTCTACAGGCGCGGTCGGCACGCTTTTCCGGAAGCAAATGCTCAATCCCAGCTCCACGCTCCGATAGTAGTCGCCCAATGCGCGGACCGCTCGCTCATATTGGCCGATGTTTGAAGCAGCCATGGCTTTCATCGTGCGAACGACGGATTGCAGATCGCCGGCACTGTCGATCTTGCGTCGGAGGCTCGCTGTGGTGTCGCTCAAGATTGCTCCCTAAGTGTCGGCTTGGGTGTCGGCTTGGGCTTCGGTTTGACCTCCGTTTGGGCAACCGGCTTGGATTCGCGCTGCAGCTCAGGCCCGGCTTTGGCTTCAGGTTCAGACTCGGCTTTGGATTCCGGCTTGGGCTGAAGGCGGATGAGCGCATTGCGCGCAATCTGGACAATTGCTGCCCGGTCTTCGTCGCTCAATTTATCGGCGGTATTGAATCGCTCTGTCAATTCCGCCGGGATGTTCGCCGCCGCCTCTTGCACCTCGTGCTCGGCGTCC
>Ga0182030_10027381_pt1 | contig 10254 bp, 8 predicted proteins | sample 812S3MmetaG_FD_121299 | JGI IMG/M metagenome (GOLD analysis project Ga0182030, IMG submission 121299) | Permafrost microbial communities from Stordalen Mire, Sweden - 812S3M metaG (Illumina Assembly) | ecosystem: Environmental > Terrestrial > Soil > Wetlands > Permafrost | place: Sweden... | reverse complement strand
TTTGTTCACCGGCCTGGCGCCTGGCCGACGGGGGTACACTTGGGAAGTGCCCACAGTTCTCAGGGTCAGGGCGTATCGGTTCTTCTCTTTTACCTTGCCTTTAGTGGCGCACGGGGCGGGATCTCCGTTACCCGCCCCGACGCAATTGCCCTGTACCACAATCGGGCTCGGTTCCGAACCCGTCATTGACTGCGCGGGCCGCGCAGCTAGTCCCGTGCGAAGTGTCGCTTCGTAGTCTTAATCCCAATAGGGCTTGGTGCCGTAAAACTTGAAGACTCCGTTAGCCCAGTTGAGGTCCGCCATGTTCGGCCAGTGATCCTTGTCGAAGCCGGGGGCGCTCTTGAGCAGCTCCTTATCGAGGTTCAGGATGAATTGTTTTTCAACTGTGTCGACCTTGAGAGCGCTCCAAGGAATGGCAAATAGCTTGTCGCCCATGCCCAGGAAACCCCCGAAGGACAGAACCGCGTAGGCGATGCGGCCATCCGCCAGGTCGATCATCAGATGTTCGATCTTTCCGAGATCCTCCTTCTGATGATTCACGACCTTATCACCTGTAAGGGTGTCTGCCGCTAGAACGTTTGGTTGATACTTCAAATGCGTTTGTGCCATGCTGTCTCCTTTTCTCAGATTAGAAGTTAGACGAACTACGAAGCCACTCATTCTGCAACTTCTTTAGCCGAACCCACTGTGAAGGCTCACATTACAACAGGTGTACACTGCTCACTGTCCCTTCGACGACGTGGCCTTCTGGTTCTTCATCTGCAGCTCGTTCACCACCTGCTTGACGTTTGGAACTTGAGACGCGACCTTTTCGGCCACGGGGCGCTGAGCTTGAGTGTGGACCTCGCCACCAGTCAAGCGTGCCTGTAGTGTTTTTAACAGCGTACTTTACGCGTTTGTCAAGCTTGTTCCCGCCCAGTATGTACGGACAGCGGCTGAAAACGAAGCGTGCTCCGGACCAAGCCGACGCTGTCCTCCAGGGTTTCGCAATGCGACCATTTCGGGTCAGCCCTATCTTCCTTCCACTGGCTGACTCCCGGACGGTTCAATGCCTTCCTAGCGCTTACCCGCGCCAACGGGAATATCCCCAGCCCCCAATATGTATTACCTCGCCTCCAGCACAAGCAGATTGGGGGCCAAAGCTAAAAAGGTGCGTAGACAAAGAGAAAAAGGCAGTTAACTCAGGCGCCTAACCAGCGCGCGTGCAGGTTCCGCCGCAGAAAAAGTTGCTGGGGTCAGACGTGTGCCTCCCCTAGCTTGAATGCCATTGTGCGGAAGTTGAGCATTCCTCTGGTAAAGATCCCCGACCATACTGAGCCACATGACCATATATGATCACGCGTGCGCGGGGAAGTTGGCGGGAAGCGCTGGAGTAATCGACCCCTGCCTGAGCGGGTGGCTCGATGCATGGTTCATAACTTGCAAGGGGCTTAAGAGAGTCGAAATATCGATTCCAAAGGAACACCTACATGGCACAAGACGCGCATAACAAGGCAGCTGAGTATCATGAAAACGCCGCCAAGGCTCATCGGATGGCTGCGGAGCACCATGGAAAGGGCGATCATGCCTCAGCCAAGAAGCACTCGGCGACCGCCCTCGATCACTCTGGTAAGGCACACGAAGCCTCGAAGGCGGCTCACGAAAAATCTGAACATCAGAAGTAGCCTGCAGCTCGAATGACTCTGGAATGACCATTGCGGTGCTGATTCTGCACCGCAATGGAAGATTCTGCACACACTCTCCCGGCTTGGGATGCCAATCCAAGGGTGCAAACCCGGATTGCGACGGTGGCGGCTCGCTTTGGAGATCGCTGCTTTGTATCCCGTTCCGGTGTGGCGCGATATTCGTTTGGCATATCTGGTGTGAGCCCACTTTTACGCGAGATATTGCAATCCCTTTTCCCCAACTGAGCATCGGCGCATTCGGTGAGATCTTTGCGTACGGGTTGTATTCGTAGCCCTGCCAAAGGTGGCAACGATGCTTGCCCGCCTCTTACGACGAGGTTCCGGATCCGGAGGATGAACGGCAGTGCGAGGTAGACGACGGCGGCTGTTCCTGGAGCCATTGCCGCACCGTGACGGGCAAAGGCGATTATCATAGGAGCGACCTATGAATCCGCGCTATGTGACAATCTTCTGCGCCATCTCGGGGCTGGCCCTGTCCGCGCAGCCCGTGGAACCGCGCCAGCAACTGATCGATTACCTGGACGGCATCGCGCGCACGCAGTTGGAGGCGCGCCAGCAGGCCGTCGCCCGCATTCAGACGCGCGGCGACGCAGAACGGCGCAGGGAAATGGTCCGGCGCAAGATCGTCGACCTGATCGGCGGACTGCCGGAGAGCGGCGGGCCAGTCGCCGTCAAACCGTTCGGCGCCGTCCCGGGCGATGGATTCCGCGTGGAGAAACTGGCCTTCGAGAGCTTGCCGGGATTTTGGGTCACCGCCAACGTCTACGTTCCCACCGGCAGCAACGGTCCCTTCCCGGCGATGGTGCTCACCCCGGGGCACGAGGCCAGCGGAAAGACCGGCCAATACTCTTTCGGCGTGAACTTTGCCCGCATGGGGATGGTGGCGCTGGCCTTCGACCCGGTCGGACAGGGCGAGCGCCTGCAATACTTCGACGCCGAAAAGAAAGCGTCCATCGTGGGCGGCGCCACGGCGGAGCATGGAGAAGCAAACGTGCCGGCGCTGCTGATCGGCGATGACCTGCTGCGGTACATGGTTCACGATGGCATGCGGGCCATCGACTATCTCAGCAGCCGCGCGGATGTGGACCGCGCGCGCATCGGCGCGCTGGGATGCTCCGGAGGGGGCACGGCGACAGCGGTGCTGGCGGCGCTCGATGACCGCGTGCAAGCGGCCGGCACGGCTTGCTACATCACGTCGTTCCAGGAACTGCTGCCTTCGGCGACGGGCGTGCAGGAGGCTGAGCAGAGCATCCCGCACTTCATCGAACAGGGCCTCGATTTCGCGGATTGGGTGGAGGCGGCGGCGCCCCGGCCATACGCCATCGTCTCCACGACGGCCGACATGTTCCCGTTCGAGGGAGCGCGGCAATCGTACCAGGAGGCCAGGCGGATTTACGGGCTGTACGGCGCCGAAGACCGGCTGCAATGGATTACCGGACCGGGCGGACATGGCAACCTGGGGCCCATTTCGCCGGCGATCCTGGGCTTCTTCGCGAAATATCTGAAGGGCGACACCGCGGAGCGGCAGATGGCGCCGGCTCGTCCGGCAAGCGCCGACGACTTGCGCTGCACGCCCACGGGGCAGGTGGCGACGTCTCTCGGCGGGGAAACGGTGTGGTCGATGAATCGCAAACGGGCCTCGATACCGCACGTGGAGGACGGCGCTCACTTGCGCGCCGACATTCGGACGCTCGCGGGGATTTCCTGGCAGCCCAGTTCGAAGAAGGCGACCGTGCCCGAGTCCACTGTCGCTTTGCGCGACGGTTTGCGCATCGAGACCACGTCGTTGCGGAGCGCCACGAGGGCGGAACTGGGAGTGAAGGTGGTGAGACTCGATCGCGGCGGACGGATGCCGGCGGTGCTTTGGATGGATTCGCAGGCGGCGGCCCAAAACCCGGACATCGAGCGGCTGGCGAGGAGCGGCCATGTGGTGACGATGTTGGAGTCGCAGCCGTGGCCCCAAGGCACGGAGAGCCTCAAATCGCCCTACCTGGGGTCGTTTAATCTGCTCTCCTTGCGGGCCTTTCTTGTGGGCAAGACGCTGGTGGGAATCCGCACGGACGATGCGCTGCTGGCGGTGAACTGGCTATGCACGCGCGCGGACGTGGACGCGTCGAACCTCGCGGTCTACGGCAATGGAGCGCTGGGGATGGTGGCGCTCCACGCCGCGGTGCTCGATTCGCGCATCGGGCGGGTGGTAGTGGAGAACTCGTTGAGCAGCTACCGGTCGATTGTGGAAGTGCCGCTCCATCGGAATGTGTCGGAGGTGGTGATTCCGGGAGTGCTGCGGAAGTACGATGTCGCCGATCTGTTGTTGGCGCTGGCGCCGGGCGCGGTAATAGTGGTCAATCCCGTGGATGGCGCGGGCGTACCGGTCACCGGGCCACTGGTGGGCGCGGAGCACGTCCCGGTACGCTCGCGGCAGGCGGGCCAGCCGTTAATCTGGTAGGATGCCGGGGCATGTCTGAGCGTGCCCTCCGCGTCTATAGCGTCTTCAGATAGGCGATCAGGTCGTCCTTTTGCTGGTCGTCGAGCAGTTCTTTATAGGGTGGCATTCCAGTGCCGCCCTCGTCGATGCGAGTGCGAATGTTGGCTTCCGACGCCTTCTTGCCGTCGGCCAGCTTGTCTTTCTTAAAGAGGCCTTTGAGTCCGGGGCCCATCTTCTTCTCGACACTGTCGGCATTGTGGCATATAGCACATTGGCTGAAGGCTTCCTTGCCCTTCGCCGCATCGCCTTTTGCTCCCATCAGCGCCGTCGCCGTTCCGGCAGCAACTGTCAGACAAACTGCCCATACCTTGAATCGATTCATAAAGACATCTTAACAACCAACCCAACGGTAGCAGGTGACCGGCGCCTTGGGATTTACCATTAATTTCCTTTTATGACGGCCCGATCGCCCCGCGGGCAGCTCATCGGCGAGCTTTGGCCGCCCACGGAGAGGGCGGAGGTTTTCCAGGCGGCCTTGGCGGCTTTGCGAGAGATCGTTCTTTCAGACCGTTGACGATGCGAGTGATGCCGTTTTCGATCGGACTCCTGAGGTCGCCCCGCAATTTCAGCCTGGCGGGGAAAATGGGCTGAGCCATTCCTTTCGATGGTGAGAGCTTCGCAGGTGGGGCAGGCACTCCTGCCTGCTGGGTCGAGACTAGACTAGAGGGGCCTTTGGCTATGGCACGGCCGGCCCCCCGAATTGAAGCCCCTCACCCCAACAACTCCAAAAACGCCCGCCCCGCGTGACTCAGCGCTCTCCGCGTGGGGTAGACCAGCCGAATCTTGCGCTCCACGTGGATCTCCTTCACGCGCACCTCGCACAACAACCCCTGCTCGATCTCCTGCTCCACACACATGCGCGGCAGGAACGCCACCCCTTTATCGTTCTGCACCAACCGGCGGATGGTCTCCACCGTCGGCATCTCCACATCCATGCGCAGCGGGACTTTGTGCGCCTGAAACTCGCGGATCACCACCTCGCGGTACGGCGACAACACGTTGTGCGCAATGAAATTCTCGGCGGCCAGCTCGGTGATCGAAATCGTCTTGCGATGCGCCAGCCGGTGCCTCGGCGAGACCACGAAGGCCAGCGCGTCCGTATAGATCACCTTCGATTTCAGCCGTTCGTCGGCCGGGTCGTAGCTGATCACCCCCAGTTCCAGATTGCCGTCCAGCAGTTCGTTGGGAATCTTGCTCGAAAAACTGCGCCGCACCTGTACCTTCACCTTGGGGTACATCTCGCGATACTGCTCGATGTGGCGCAGCAGATACAGAATCGTCGACTCGTTGGCGCCGATCACCAGGCGGCCGGCGGAATTGTCGCGCAGTTCGGCGAGCGAGTTGTCAAGCTCCTGCTGCAGGCTCTCAAAGCGGCGCGCGTAGTCGATCACGATGAGGCCGGCGTCGGTGAGGATGAGGTCCTTGCCGGAACGGTCGATCAGCTTCTCGCCCAGTTCCTGCTCCAGCCGCTGCAGCGCCAACGACACCGCGGGCTGCGTCCGCAGCAGCCTTTCGGCCGCGCGCGAAAAGCTGCGCTCCGTGGCGACGGTCAAGAAAACGTGCAGCGAATAGAGTTCCATGGGCGGCCCGGGGAATTTTCATCATAATACAAGTTAATACACACCGCTAATATTATAAATTTGCCAAATCGAAGAGCGCTCCGTGATAATGGCCTTGTCGATGAAATTATGAGCGACCGAGTATACATATTCGATACCACGCTGCGGGACGGAGAACAGTCGCCGGGCTGCAGCATGAATGTTGACGAGAAGCTGCGGATGGCCCGCAAACTGGTGGAACTGGGCGTGGACATCCTGGAAGCCGGCTTCCCCATCGCGTCGGAAGGCGATTTCGAGGCCGTCGACGCGGTGAGCCGCGAGTTTCCATGGGCGCAGGTGGCGGCGCTGGCGCGGTGCTGCAGCATGGACGTGGAGCGGGCGGCGAAGTCGCTGGCCCATGCCAAGCGGCCGCGCATCCATACCTTCATCGCCACCAGCCCGATTCACCTCAAGTACAAGTTGAAAAAGTCGCAGGAACAGGTGCTGGACGAAGCGGTTGCCGCCGTGGAACTGGCCCGCCGGTATGTCGACGACGTGGAGTTTTCGGCGGAAGATGGCGCGCGCACCGAGCCGGAATACCTGGAGAGAATTTCCAAAGCGGTAGTGGCGGCGGGCGCGCGGACGGTGAATATTCCCGATACCGTGGGCTACTCTACGCCCAAGGAATATGGAGCGCTGATCGGGCAGATCGCGCGGGCGCTGGGCGATTGCGCCATCGTCAGCGTGCATTGCCATGACGACCTGGGGCTGGCGGTGGCGAATTCTCTGGCGGCCATCGAAGCCGGGGCGCGGCAGGTGGAGTGTACCGTCAACGGGATCGGCGAGCGCGCGGGCAACTGCTCGCTGGAAGAGATCGTCATGATCCTCAAGACGCGCTCGGATTCGTACCCGTACCACACCGGCATCCACACCGAGCATTTGTACGGGGCCAGTGAGACGCTGAGTTCGCTGATCACCTTCGGGCCGCAGCCGAATAAGGCCATCGTGGGGCGCAACGCCTTCGCGCACGAAGCCGGCATCCATCAGGACGGCTATCTGAAAGAGAAGACCACCTACGAGATCATCGATCCCCACACCGTGGGCGTGCCGGAAGGCAGGTTGGTGCTGGGCAAGCATAGCGGGCGCCACGCCATCAACCAGCGATGCAGGGAACTGGGGTATGACCTGACCAGGGAAGAGTTGGACGGCCTGTACCTTCGCTTTACGGCGGTGGCCGACCATCGCAAGAAGGGTCTCATGGATGAAGAGATCGTGGCCCTGATTCCCGGGAGCAAAGCCATGCGGGTGGCGGCGGACTAACGGCGCATGGATCTCCACGTTCTGGTATTGCCCGGGGATGGAATCGGCACGGAGGTGACGCGCGAAGCGGTGCGCGTGTTACGCCACGTGGCCGCCAAGTGGAATCACGCGCTGCATTTGACGGAAGGATTGCTGGGCGGCATCGCCATCCATCGGACCGGGACGCCGTTTCCGGAAGAGACCGCGAGGCTGGCGGCCGAGGCGGACGCCACGCTGATGGGCGCGGTGGGGTTGCCGGAGTTCGACAACGCCCCTCCGGAGCAGCGGCCGGAAAAAGGATTACTCAAAATTCGCCAGGCACTGGGAGTATACGCGAACCTGCGTCCCGTGCGGGCGTATAAGTCGCAGCTTGATTCTTCGCCACTGAAGAATCATCTGGTGGAAGGCACCGATATGATCATCGTCCGCGAACTGACGGGCGGGATCTATTACGGGACTCCGCGCGGCATCTCGGGGAGCGGCGCGGACATGCGGGCGGTCAATACCATGACTTACACGCGCGCGGAAATCGAGCGCGTTAGCCGCATGGCCTTCCACCTGGCGCGATCCCGGCGCAAGAAGGTGACGTCGGTAGATAAGTCCAACGTGCTGGAGAATTCCCAGCTTTGGCGGCGGGTGGTGGTGGAAGTGGCCGCGGAGTATCCGGATATCGCGCTGGATCATCTGCTGGTGGACAACTGCGCCATGCAACTGGTGCTCAATCCGCGGCGGTTCGATGTGGTGCTGACGGAGAACATGTTCGGCGACATCCTGAGCGACGAAGGAGCGGTGCTGGCGGGGTCCATAGGGATGCTGCCTTCGGCCTCCATCGGCGACCGGCGGCCTTCGGGCGCGTGGGTCGGGCTGTACGAGCCGGTCCATGGTTCGGCGCCCGACATCGCGGGACAGAACAAAGCCAATCCGCTGGGCGCCATCGGTTCGGTGGCGGCCATGCTGGAGTACAGTTTCGGGTTAAAAGAAGAATCGTCCGCGGTGGAATCGGCCATCGAGTCGGTCCTCGCAAGCGGCAATGTGACCGCGGACTTACGGCCTTCGGGCGCACCCGCCACTACTGAACAGGTAGGGGAATCGGTGTGCGTTGCGATCGGCTGAGCGCGGGGCCTACCGGTTCCCGCGCTCAGCCATAGCGCGCAGCGCGCTCCGGCCCGTAGCGGCAAGACCGCTCCCTGGCGGTCGCGGCTCAGTAACAAGTCCCGTAGGATCATGGCGGCGTTTTCCGAGCCGCGCGCGCAAGCAAGCGGTCCTTGCCACTTGAAGGCAGTTTCGCGACAGAAACCCGCTAGCGCGTAGCGCGCTCGGGCAAAGACTGAGACAATAGGAGTGCCGCTCCCCACATGCGAACAATCATAGAAAAACTTTGGAATTCCCACATAGTCCACGAACAACCCGGCGCTCCCACGCTGCTCTACATCGATCTCCACCTGGTGCATGAAGTCACCTCGCCGCAGGCCTTTCAGGGTCTGCGCGAGCGCGGTCTGAAGGTCCGCAGGCCGGACCTGACCATCGCCACGGCGGACCATAGCATTCCCACCACGGACCGGTCGCTGCCGATTGTCGACCCCATCGCCGCCAATCAACTGGCGCAACTGGAGACCAACTGCCGCGAGTTCGGTATACGGCTGCTGGGGATCCACAGCGCGCAACAGGGCATCGTGCACGTGATCGGGCCGGAACTGGGGCTCACGCAGCCGGGCATGACGGTGGTCTGCGGGGATAGCCACACGGCCACGCACGGCGCGTTCGGGGCGCTGGCGTTCGGCATCGGCACCAGCGAAGTGGAGCACGTGCTGGCCAGCCAGTGCCTGCTGCAAAGGAAGTCGAAGAGCTTCGAGGTGCGGGTGGATGGCCGCCTGAAGGCTGGCGTGTCGGCCAAGGATATTATTCTGTCGCTGATTTCGAAGATCGGCATCGGCGGCGGCACGGCCAGCGTGTTCGAATTCCGCGGCAGCGCCATCCGTGCGCTCGGCATGGAAGAGCGGATGACGGTGTGCAATATGTCGATCGAAGGCGGCGCGCGCGCCGGGCTGATCGCGCCCGACGATACCACCTTCGAATACCTCTCGACGCGCCCGCACGCTCCGAAGGGCGGCGAATGGGACGCGGCCGTGGCGCGATGGAACGCGCTTCCCACCGATGAAGGCGCGGTGTACGACCGCAGCGTCACGATCGACGCGGATACGCTCGAACCGATGATCACCTACGGGACCAATCCGGGGATGGGGATGGCCATCGGCGCGGCCCTGCCGGAGCCCTCCGAGATAGCTAATCCAATGGCTCGGGATTCCATCGCCAAGGCACTGAAGTATATGGGTCTGGAAGGCGGCAAGCCGCTCCTCGGGCACCCCATCGACGTGGTATTCATCGGGAGCTGCACGAATTCGCGGATCTCCGATCTGCGGACGGCGGCGGGGCTGCTCAAGGGACGCAAAGTGAGTCCGAACGTGCGGGTGATGGTGGTGCCGGGGTCGCAGGAAGTGAAGCGGCAGGCGATTGCGGAAGGGCTGCCGGAGATCTTCCGCGCGGCGGGATGCGACTGGCGGGAGCCGGGCTGCTCCATGTGCATCGCCATGAACGGCGACCAGCTTTCGCCCGGCCAGTATAGCGTTTCCACCAGCAATCGCAATTTCGAAGGCCGGCAGGGGCCGGGAGGCCGGACGTTCCTGGCCAGCCCGCTGACGGCCGCGGCCAGCGCGCTGACCGGCGTGGTGACCGACGTGAGGACACTCCTATGAAGCCATTCACCAATTTCGAGAGCCGCGTAGTCCCGATGGCGATCAATAACATCGACACCGACCAGATTATTCCGGCGCGATTTCTGAAGACCACATCCAAGCAGGGGCTCGACCTCCAGCTTTTTAACGACTGGCGATACGACGCGCAAGGGAATCCCAAGCCCGATTTCATTCTCAACCAGCCGCGCGGGCGCGGTGCGCAGGTGCTGCTGGCGGGGGATAATTTCGGCTGTGGCAGTTCCCGCGAGCACGCTCCCTGGGCGCTGACCCAGTTCGGATTCCGGGCGGTGATCAGCACCTCTTTCGCGGATATTTTCAAACAGAATTCCCTGAAGAATTCGCTGCTGCCCATCGTGGTCCCGGTAGAAGTGCAGGCGGAGTTATTCGCCGCGGTGGAAGCCGATCCGGACGCGACGGTGAAGATCGACTTACCGGCGCAGACGCTCACTACTCCGGGCGGTCGCCAGGTGGAATTTCCGGTCGATGGCTTT
>Ga0182030_10027380_pt1 | contig 10254 bp, 1 predicted proteins | sample 812S3MmetaG_FD_121299 | JGI IMG/M metagenome (GOLD analysis project Ga0182030, IMG submission 121299) | Permafrost microbial communities from Stordalen Mire, Sweden - 812S3M metaG (Illumina Assembly) | ecosystem: Environmental > Terrestrial > Soil > Wetlands > Permafrost | place: Sweden... | reverse complement strand
CGTTCCATCCGCCATAGGGGTTCTGATCGACACGTTGATAGGTTTTGGTCCCCTTCGTCCCGACATAATTGACTTCGAGCATTACATTGCGAGAGAGTTCGCGCTGGACGCCCATGGACCAGGTTTGAATGTAGGGAGCGACGAGGTTTGGGGCGACCGTATTCTGCGTCGAGCAGTTGACCAAAGGAACCGTTCCGGGGGTCACCTGGGAGGTGAATCTACCGCACCCGGAAACATTTACGCTATTAACGGCCTGCCAGGTAAGGGGTGATTTGGGATAATCGCCCGTCGCCGGCAAAGTGACTCCCGACAGGGCCTCGAGCGCGGCGCCAGCAGGAGTAATGGTGGCGACAGTGGGCGAAATGGGGGCGCTTTGCCAGATCAAAAGGGGAATATTGAGGGGCATTTGGTCGTACATCAAGGCGTATCCCCCGCGGAAGACCATCTTGCGATTCGATCCTGGAGACCAAGCAATGCCGAAGCGGGGGCCAAAGTCGCCACGCCCAACGGGAATATTGTTTCCGGCAGCGGGGTTCAGGCTCAGGATGCCATTGATGGGCTGCCCGAACCGTTCATAACGAAGTCCCCCGCTCAGGGTCAGATTAGGACGGACGCGAAAATCATCCTGAATGAAAAGCGCTAAGTCAGTTTCCCGTAAGGGCAATTCATTGGGACCTTGGCCGGTAATGGCGCCGGAGCCGTTCGTCTTGACGTCCGGGAAGGCCTGAAGCACGGCGATGGCATTGGTCGAGCCGGAGGCGGGCTCAGTCACAAAGCTGTTGAAACCCCCGATGAGGCCCGTGCTCCCAAAGAAGTAATGACCCAAGTCTGATGGCACGTTAATGATATTGCTTTGGGTTCGGACAAAGTCCGCACCCGCCTTCATGAAGTGGCGGCTGCGAGTTAACGAAAAGTTCTCCTGCGCTTCGTACACGTTGCTGTGGGTGACGTTGGCACTGGTGTCCTGCCCCAGAGTAAACTGTTGCCCGGCGGAAGGAAAATTGGCTTGATACGCGCCGAATCCGCCGAACTGATCCGCTATCGTTGCGGCAGGGAGCGCGTTGAGGAGGGTTGAGGGCAGATTATAGGGCCCAATTCCCTGGGCGATGCGGCTGAAAGAGAAGCGCACCTCGTTCAAGGAGTTGATGCGGGCAAAGCGCTCATCGACTAGGGCGCTCTGGGTGCGCTGGCGGAGGATCGATCGGGAGTCCGGAAGAGTCCCCAAATCACTGAACGCTACGTCGCCCGCCGGGTCTAATACCGCTTGCGGTGTATTCAGATCATCAACCAGGTAGCGGGCATAAAAATCGTTGGAATCGTTCAGCCGGCGGTCAACGCGGGCGGAAGCCTGGTGATCTGTCGTCACAAATAAGTTTCCCTGCGGGACGTCAAAGGTCCCAAATTGATAACCGGCAGCACTACTGGTAAAGCACGGGTTGGTAGTGGAAGGCGTCGCAAAGCCGGTAACGACCGTAGGCGTCGCGGCAAAGCACTGCCCACCTTCACTGGAGATACTGGCCGACGGATAAGAAAGCAAAGCTGCCAAGGCCGGAGTAGAAGCGGCGCCTCGAAGAGCGGTTAACCCACCGGCGGTGGGCGCCGTCGCGATTACCGGGAAAACATTAGAAAGGTCCGTGTGGGCCTGGTCAAATTGATACGACAGGAAGAAGAAAGTGTCCTTCTTGCCCAGGGGGCCGCCCAACGTGCCTCCCAGTTTATTCTCGTACGAGGGAGGACTGGACGTGAGGAGGGCGGCGGTGTCGGCGCGGGTCATGGCATCGAGCTGGTTGTATTGGCCAAACCAGAAGCCTGTTCCGTGCAATTTGCTGGACCCGCTCTTGGTGATGACATTCACGGTTGAACCGCTATCGCGGCCGAACTCGGCTTTGGGGCCGCTGGTCAAGATGGCGTAATCAGAAAAGATATCAAGATTGGTAAACTGCGACGCGGCGCCGCCGAACATGGGTTCATTGTTACTCACACTGTCGATGATGAAATTATTGTATCGGCCCCAGGAGCCACTGACCGCGAAGGGCACGAGGGTGCTGGCAAAGCTGAAGTTTTGAACACTCTCGACCCCCGGCGCCAACAAGGCGAGGTTGTTGATATCGCGTGACAGGATGGGGAGTTCGCGAATCTGCCCCTGGTTAAAATACTGCCCTAGCGTGGGCGTGTTGATGTCGGTCATGGGGGCATCCGATTGGACAACCACCACCGTGGTCGAGACCGAGATCTTTAGGACGAAGTCCTCTTCGGTCACGCGATTCACGTCCACCCGCACCGGATAATGCTCTTGCGTTTGGAATCCACTGAACTGCCCTCGCACCCGGTAGAGACCCGGGGGGACCTCCGGGATTACGAACAAGCCGCGAGCAGTGTCGGTAACACCTTGGTAAGTTAACGCCGTCTCCGAATTGATCGCGGTTACGCCTACACCTGCGAGAATGCCACCTTGTTGGTCAAGGACGGTTCCGACGATCGTACCGCTGATGGTTTGACCCTTTGCTAACGCGCCGAAGCTGGCAAAAACCAATGCGAGCATGAGCCAAAATCGCGATGGCGAACGGAGGGAGAACATCAGTTTTCTCCTTTTAGAGAGACCGGATATAAGGCTTAGAGGAAGGACTCTCCATGACAAGTCGCTGCGGTCAATGCCGCCTTTTTAATGTCGATACTAGTAGGACTAATTTAAGACCATAAGCTGTTTAGCAAAGGGCGAAGCTTTTGTCAAGCGGACAATGCGCATGGCATTTCGCCTTCACACCGCGCAGGGCATTCGCTTCCCTAGGGTTGAATGAATCAGGGGTTACCGGTTAACGCCGTTCATCCTCTCCATCGAGGCCCTAGAGTTCCGGCCCGATAAACCCATTCGAGGTAGATCGGATTTCTCCCCCAGGGCGGTAGCGGCGATTTCGGGGCGGGACAGGCTGCGGAAAAACTGTCCTCGGCGTACAACCACCCCGGCGCCCAAGGCGCCACCCCTCCTGAATCAGGAGGGGAGTTGCTGAAAACGCTCCCCTCCTCAGATGAGGAGGGGTGGCGCGCCGAGCGCCGGGGTGGTGCTGACAGTGCTAGCGCCAAGCGCCACAGGGTTTTTCCGCAACCTGTGGAGCCCCGTCCTTCCTGCGGTTCCCCAAAGGAGGGCGAGCGCGGTGAGAAATCCCCTTTGGGCACGACTGATCCCCTGATGGTTCAGGCCCTAAAGGCGCCGTTAGAAGCTTTGGTTAGGGTCGGACCTGATGGTCCAATCCCCTGCCCAAATTCACTCCCCAGATCAGCACACTACCCGTTACGCGGCCCGTTACGACAAAGACTTGACAAACCCCCCTCACAAGCGCTATATGAGACACCGGTAGCGCAAGCGATACAAACTTGAAGTTACAAAAATTAATGCCGCCTCGAATTGGGAGATGAGGGTCTCTGGGCATATGCCACTCCATTTGTGGTTAAGCACTCGCATTGGATGGGTTGAGGGAGCAGGCCCATGCTGTGCCGAGACCCCACAGGAATTGACCCGCAAGGGCAGGATATGACACGATTGACCCGGTCAGACGGTTTCCACATTCGAAATGGTTCAAACCCAATTTGCTTCCACGCTAGATCGCTCGCCGCTTACATGGGAGAGAGGAGAGACCTGCCATGAGCAAAGCCTCTAACAGGATCGGTCTCATTATAGGACTTCTGGGTGTCAGTCTTCTTACTGGATGCGGAGGGACGTCGACGTCGCTTCCCTCCACGTTGCACCCGGGGGGTGGCGGTTTTCTTTCTATTATCACGACCCAGTTTCCCGATGCTATTTCCGGAAGGTCTTATTACCTTATCCTCAGCACCACGGGTGGAAGCGGAGCTCTCAGTAGCTGTGCCGTCGTGTCCGGTGCACTCCCGTCGGGCTTAACCTTCTCGGTCAATCCCGCCGCGGCAAATCAGTGCATTCTGCAAGGCAGCGCGGTGGGCGCGGCAGGCGGTTACCCGGTAGTCGTTCAGGCGACGGATACCAGTGCGCCGCCGAAAACCGACCAACTTCCCTACACCCTTGTCGTCCGCAACGAGTACTCGGTAACCACTACGTCGTTAGCGGATGGGGTGCAGGGGAGGACCTATGGCATTGCACCCCTTTCTCAGTTGATAAACACGAATCTTGTGGGAACCTCCACGCCCTCAGTGGGTCAAAATAATGAGTTTGGCAACGGACCTTTTCAAATCGGGGCGACCTGCACCATCGCGCCTTCCAATCCGGGATTGGCGCTCACGTTGTCCGCTGCCCAAAGCGATTGTACGCTGGCCAGCACCGCGCCGCTGACCCCCGCGGGCGCCTACAGCGTTACCATCACGGTCACGGACAACTCGATCACGGTTCCCACCCAGACGCTGCCCGTGGTCCCGGCGAAAACCATCAGCAAGACGCTGAGCCTGACGGTCAATAATCCGATTTCATTTTCGGCGAATCTCGATGACTACAGCTTTACGCCCACGGGCGCAGGGACGGCGGCGGAAGTCCCTGATGCCGTGCAGGGCCGAACTTACGGGGCGGGCGGGTCAAGTGGCAAGACTTCGCTGATCTTCACTGCCAACGGTGGATTGCTGAACACCGCGGGTTTGGGCTTCTCGCAAGGCGCGTCCTACTCCTTGCCCGCTCCGGTGGTCTGCGGCCCCTTCCTGCCTGCCGCTCCGGCGGCGTCCAGCTACCAAGTTACGACGGCCGCCCTGACTTGCAATAGTGGGGGGGCCAATGTTACCGGCGCTGCCGGGGCGTACGCATTTGCTCTAACTGTTTCCGATCCGGGGAACACGGCTACGCCACCCGGTTCCATTTCGTCGGACACCCAGGGACATCCCAGCCATACCTTGACGGTGGACGCACCCCTTGGTTTCTCGTTGGCGCAGGCGGGGAATTCCACCCCCACCAATCCCGCCGCCTTGCTTGACGCGGTTAGCGGACGGACTTACGGCGTTATCGGTGGAACCCCCACTTATACTCCCACCGGAGGATTGGGGGCGAACGAGAGCAATGTCGGAGCCGTGGGAAATAGCTACTACCAGTGGTGCATCAGCGCCGGTACGCTGCCGGCTACCTTCAGCACTACGGGCAACGATTTGAATACAGCTTGCAGCGCCCTGGTGGAATCGCCCTCGGAAACCCTTCAGGCGGTCAGCGCCATCACCGGTGCCGCCGGCGCTTACCCTTTTACCGTACAATTGAATGACACAGGGAACGCCACAACGCCGAGCTTGGCGGCCTCCCTGACGAACAGCACGTCCTTGACTGTACACACTCCCTTGGTAGCCACGCTGACCCAGAACACCAATCCCACACCGGCCACCGCCCTGCTGCCCGGAGTCATCGACCGCAGTTACGGGGTGATCAATGCGGACGCCGGCGCGCCGACCTATACGGCCACCGGCGGCTTGATGGTGGGGAACAAACCAACCTACCTGTGGTGCATTAGCGCCGGCAGCCCGCCGTTGAACTTGGTTGGCATCAGCACGGCCTGCGGCTTGGCTACATCCACGGCTTCGAACTCGGTGCAACTCACGGCCAGCGCCGCCAACCCGATTGGCGCTACAGGCAGCTTCTCCTTCACGGTACAGGCTAATGACGGTGGGAATGCCGCCGTGCCCAGCACCTTCGCAGTTCCCGCGGGTGACAGCATGGTTTCCACCACCGTCACCATTCACCCGCAAATTGCCTTGAGCCTGCCGAACTTTTCTCCCCCGCCCGACGCAGTTCTGGGACGGACTTACGGAGCCCCGAACCGCACCGATCTTATTTACACAGTTCCCGCCAATCAAGGTTTGGCGCCGCTCACGATTACGGGGACGGGTTTCCCCGCGCCCATTGTTTGTCCGACGACGGTGGGTACGCAGCAGTTGAATTGCAACAGCGCCAACGCCGCGATAACCGGCGCGACCAGCGCCGGCACGGTGACAGCCGTCGATACTGCCAACGCGGCGGTTCCGGCCGCTACCACCGTGACTGACCCGCAGTCACAGCGCACGGCGGACACCATCCATGTCGATCCGGTAATGGCCCTGGCTCCGCCGGCGCTCGTTCCGACGGCAGTTACGGGCCGCCCCTATGGGACAACCGGAACCTGCTCGCCAAATCCCACTTGCGCGCCTGTGACGTATACCATCAGCGGCGGGTTGGGCCTGTATCAAGGGCCGGGCACTTTGACGAGCACGGCTGGGACGTTTGCCTGCTCCTTCACGACCACGACATACTCCTGCGGGAGTCCCGATATTGCCTTGGCGGGGCCGAGCGATCCTACCTTGACCATGACCGCCAGCGAAAACGCCAACCAGACAACCCCCTCGGGCACTGCGACCAATAGCTCCCAGAACTTACCGATCGTCGCGGAAGTTACCATTATCCTTCCGCCCACGATTCCCACGGCAGTCCTCGGGCGCAGTTACGGCCTGGCTTCGGCCACGTGCAGTGGTGGGCCCTGCCAGCCTTTGGTGTATACGATTCCCCCTGCCACCCCAGGCTTGGGCGGGCCTTACACTTTCACGCCGGACGTTGGGACGTTGGGGGGATTCCCGTCCAATTTCACCTGCCCCACTTCCGCCAATGTGGGGAATTGCCAGGCGTCGGTGGTGGGAGGATCGGCGGGAACTCTATCGAACCTCACAGTTACGGTAGGGGACGCGGCCAACCAGTCAACCCCGAGCAATGCCGTGACCTCATCTGCCAGCGTATTGGCAGTTAACGCTGAGCTGGCGTTCTCCGCTCAGCCTTCCACTGATCCCCCGGCGGTACTCGCCCGGCGGTATGGTACCGGCGCCGGGTGCAGTGGCGGGGGATGTCTGCCGTTGACTTACACGCTGCAAACCAATAGTGGACTGCCCCCTTACAGTTATACCTTTACGCCAAACAATTTCCCTGCCGGTTTCGCCTGCCCGACCACCACCAATAGTGGGAATTGCCAGGCGGCGGCGGTAGGGGCCGCAGGATCCTTTGCTAACCTCTCGGTTACAGCCAAGGACACCCCGAACTTGTCCGTCCCCAGCAATTCGGTGACGTCATCTTCCACGAATATGACGGTTTACCAGGAGTTGACGATAACCTCTCCCTCCTCTGTTCCCACGGCAGTGGTCGCGCGCAGTTACGGCCTGGGTTCGGCCACGTGCAGTGGCGGGCCCTGCGTGCCATTGGTTTACACGGTTCCCACCGCCACCCCCGGCTTGGGGGGGTACACCTTTACGCCGAACAATTTCCCCACCGGCTTTAGCTGCCCCACGGCAACGAATGTTGGGGATTGCCAGGCGGCGGCGGTGGGGGGATCCCCAGGAACCTTCGCCACTCCCACGGTTACAGTAGGGGACACCCCTAACGCGTCGTCCCCGAATAACACGGTGACGTCATCGGCCATCAGCCTCACCGTGGATCCGGAGTTAAACTTTACCGTGACACCTCCCAGCCCCCTCGCGGCGGCGGTGAACACCCGAACCTACGGTGTGGGGACTACCTGCGGCGCAGCCGGCAACGTGGCTTGCACATCGCTCAACTATACAATCCAAACCGGCAGCGGGTTGACGGGATACTCCTACACCTTCACTTTGAATAGCGGCAACGGGGGATTTGCTTGCGCCGCGGCAGGAACCTCCACCAGTTGCAGTTCCGGCGACGTGACCGGAGCTGCCGGAACCTACAATAGTGTCCATGCTTCCGTAACCGACATCGCCAACGCCTCAACTCCCGCCAACACCATTGCGTCGCCAAACGGCTCGATGACGGTGGATAGCGAGTTGGTGCTTACGCCACCCGCGTCCGCCCCGCTCGCCGTGCAAGGACGGACGTATGGGCAAGGGACCACCTGCGGCGCGGCCGGAACTGCGACATGCGCCACGCTCAACTACACCATCGCTAACGGGTTGGGACTTTACGTGACGCCGGCAACGATGACCACCACGGCCGGGACGTTCGCCTGCCCGCTGGTAACCTCCACTTACCAATGTTCCAGCGCCGATATTACCGGTCTGGGAAGCGCCAATTTGAGCTTGAATATTGTCGAGACCGGCAATGGCTCTACGCCCGGAAAAAGCGTTACCAATGCCACCGTGAATCTGACCATTGACCCGGAGATGAACTTTACCGCGGCCCCCACTAGCCCCGCCCCTGCTGTGGCGGGACGAACTTACGGGCTGGGCAGCGCCTGCGGCGCACTCGGGACCTCCGCTTGCACGCCACTCACTTACACGATTCAGACCGGCAGCGGCCTCGGCGGCTACTCTTACGCTTTCTCCCCGAGCCTGGACTTTAGCTGTCCGGGAAGCGCCGCCACCACCATCTGCACTTCCCCTTCCGTGGGAGCGGTCGGTACGTATGCCACGGTGCACGCTTCCGTGACCGATACCGGCGACGCCTCAACCCCCGGCAAAACCATTGCGTCGTCAAACTCCACGCTGACGGTCGATCCGGAAATGACGGTGACGCCGCCTGCCACGGCGCCGCCCGCCGTGATCGGACGCCGCTACGGTACCGGCGTCGGCTGCTCGGGCGGAAACTGCACGCCCCTGACGTACACAGTTCCGGCGGGCACGGCCGGCCTGGGCGGTCCGTACGTGTTTGCGCCTCATAATTTCCCTTCCGGGTTTGCGTGCCCGACCACTGCCAACACCGGGAACTGTCAGGACAGCTCGGTGGGCGGCAGTGCGGGGACATTCACCAACCTTACCGTGACCGCGATGGATACGGCCAACGCGTCCACTCCCAGCGGCTCGGTGCCTTCCTTGCCGGCCACCACCTTAGTGGTCGATGCGGAGATGACGGTGACGGCGCCTATTCCGCCGACGGCGGTTCATGGCCGCGCCTATGGTACGGGGACGGGTTGCTCGCCCACCAGCCTATGCGCGCCGCTGGCTTACAGCCTGACCAACGGGCTGGGTAACTATACGGCCACGGGCAGTTCGCTCACCGATGGTGTTGATACCTTCACTTTGGCGCTTGCTTCTCCCACCTTCTCCTTCTCCGATACGGCGATTACCGGGCTGGGGGGCACCGCGCCAACTCTGACCTTCACCGGCGCAGAAACGGGGAACGCCTCAACGCCGGGTAACTCGGTGACGGACGCCACCAAGACCCTGGTGACGCACTCAGAGTTGACGGTGACGGCGCCTACCCCGGCAACGGCGGTGCACGGCCGCGCCTATGGTACGGGGACGGGTTGCTCGCCCACGAGCCTATGCGCGCCGCTGGCTTATATCCTGGCTAATGGCCTGGGTAACTATACGGCCACGGGCAGTTCGCTTACCGACGGAGTTGATGCCTTCACTTTGGCGTTTGTTTCTCCCACCTTCTCCTTCTCCGATACGGCGATTACCGGGCTGGGGGGCACCACGCCAACTCTGACCTTTACCGGCGCGGAGACGGGGAATGCCTCAACGCCGGGTAACCATATCATCGACACCAGCAAGACCCTGACGACGAACGCGGAGATGACGGTGACCCCGCCGGTCTCGGTGCCGGCCGCCGTGCACAACCGCCCGTATGGCACGGGGACAGGCTGCTTGCCGGTGACCCAATGCGCGCCTCTGGCGTACGCACTCAGTAATGGACTGGGCAACTATACGGCGACGGGCAGTTCGCTCGCCGATGGTGTTGACACCTTCACTTTGGCGTTTGCTTCTCCCACCTTCTCCTTCTCCGATGCCGCGATAACCGGGGTGGGTGGCACCACTCCCACGCTGACCTTCACCGGCGCGGAGACGGGGAATGTCTCAACGCCGGGCAACAGTGTGGTCAATGCCACCCAAACCTTGGATATCGATTCCCAGTTGGCCGTCACCGTCACCATCGGTGGTGCTGGCTATACGGCTAGTCAGGCTTGGCCCGTGGGCGTCAATGCGCGTTCTTACGGGACTGGGATGGGATGCACCGGTGGTGGAGCTTGCTCCCTACCGATTTATTCCGCGACGGGCGGTCTCTCACCTACCTATACATTTAGTTATGCCGGGTTGACGGGAATGGGCTTCTCCTGCACCCCCGCCAATCCGACGGCGACGGTGGCCTGCACCGCAGCCACTCTTGCTGCGGGCACTCCCAGCGTCACCGTGGCGGACACCGCCAATCAAGCGACACCGGCAGCAACGGCGCTGACCGACCCCAGCAGCACGCTGGCCAGCATTTTGACGGTGAATCCGGAAATTGTGATTACCAACACCTTCCTGGAGAATGCCACGGTCGGTGAGCCCTATTCCGCCACCCTGGATTCAAACCGGGGGGGATTGGGCGCTCCCTACGTGTGGTGCGCG
>Ga0182030_10027379_pt1 | contig 10254 bp, 8 predicted proteins | sample 812S3MmetaG_FD_121299 | JGI IMG/M metagenome (GOLD analysis project Ga0182030, IMG submission 121299) | Permafrost microbial communities from Stordalen Mire, Sweden - 812S3M metaG (Illumina Assembly) | ecosystem: Environmental > Terrestrial > Soil > Wetlands > Permafrost | place: Sweden... | reverse complement strand
TGACCGCTTCGGAGTTCTCGAAGGCGCACCTGGAGGACGTGAGATTTCACGGCTCGAACCTGCTCGACCTGAAGGGCAGCCAGCACCTCGGTGGGTCGACGATCGAGACGAGCCAGGTGCTCTCGGTTGCTCTCGGTCTGCTCTCGGTGCTCGACATCCGAGTGGATGATGACCGGTCACCCCAGCCGGGGAAGGCCCGCCCCCGATGATCGGCTATTCGGTCGCGCCGCCATCTGCCCCGGGCGATGGTGACCGGAGCAGGACCACCGAGGCGACCACCCAGACCAGAATCAACACGAGCCACACGATCAGTCGGACCCATGGATGGAGCCCACCCGGCCCATCGGGCGTGTTGTAGGTGGTCGAGAGCGGAGCGTAGGCCACCCAGCCGAACTGGGCCCCTGTGCCGCGGGTGGTGACCCAACCGCCGACGAAGTAGAGGGCCAGGCCCAGCCCCACGACGATGACGATCCGCTGTCCTTTGTTCAACCTCCGCCGCATTCAGCGAGTCTGGCAGAGACGGCGACCCATCGTCGGCACGGATCTCGGGTCGCCGGTACCACCCTGAGAATGACTCGGCTCATCGAAGTACCCACCAGAATGCAGCACGACTACCCCCGGCGATCAGGTCCCCTGATCACTTGGTGAGCAAGCCCAGGGGGCCACTTCGACCACACGGGGTCTGGCACCTTCACGGTGCGGCACGTCGGGTGCCGGTCGGCGACTGCCGTCGTGCGTTCGCACCGGGCACCCTGGGCCGTACCCGGGTCCGTCGCACGTTCCACGATCACGCCATCCGGAAGGCGAGCGCAATCGAGGAGAGCCGGCCGGTGGTGCCCAAAGTCACGCTACTGTTCGCGGACGAGTCTCGCCGGGGCCGACCGGGCCTCTTCATGCGCCTGGGAAGGCTACGTCGACATGATGGGCGTGCGAGAACAGCGTGGCTTGTCCCGGAACCCAGGAGGTGGACATGGCAAGGACCGAACCGGTGAGCGACTGGACTTCGGACTTCGATGTCCTCGACGAGTCCTATGTGCGCGATCCCTATGCCCAGTGGGACGAGCTGCGGCGAGTGTGCCCGATAGCACGGACCGATCGCAGAGGGCGCGCCTGGCTCCCGACGACCTACGCGGATGTCACGGCGCTGGCGAAGGATGTCGAACACTTCAGCTCGTCCAATACCAGTGTGATCGATTCCGGCGAGGAAGAAGAGAGCCCGATCCTCACCTATGGCCTGCCACCGATCACTTCGGATCCACCGCTGCACACCTGGACCCGTCGGCTGCTGCTTCCCTGGTTCTCCCATGCGAGAGTGGCAACGTATGAGCCGATGACCAGGGCACTGTGTGGATCGTTGATCGATGCGCATCTGGAGGCCGGGCGGTTCGACGCCGCGGCGGAATACGCTCAGCAGATTCCGGTGCGCGTGATCGGCGCGATCCTCGGTATCCCCGAAGAGCTCGCCGACGTCTTCACCGGTTGGGTTCGTGACGTCCTCGAGTTCGCAGACGATGCCCAACGCGTCGAGCGGGGCATGTTCGGAATCGGCTACTACCTGTGGGACCGGATCAACGAGCGCCGAGGGGAGGATGGCGACGACCTGCTCACCTATCTGCTCCACGCCGAGGTAGAGGGTGGCCCGGTCGATGACATGGTGATCCTGGGTATGGCAATCCTCACGATGATTGCCGGCATCGATACCACCTGGAGTGCGATCGGGTCGTCGCTCTGGCACCTGGCGACCCACCAGGGCGATCGCGATCGCCTCGTGGCCGATCCGGGGCTCATGGACACCGCCGTCGAGGAACTCCTCCGCGCCTATTCACCGGTGACGATGGCCCGTGCCGTCACCGGGGACCTCGACTTCAACGGCTGCCCCATGAGGCAGGGTGACAAGGTGCTCCTGAACTTCCCGGCGGCCAATCGAGACCCGTCCGTCTTCGATCGCGCCGACGAGGTCCTTCTCGATCGTCAGGAGAACCGGCACGTGGCGTTCGGCTCCGGCATCCATCGGTGCGCCGGATCCAACCTGGCGAGGATGGAGCTCCGCATAGCCCTCGAGGAGTGGCTGAAGCGTGTCCCGGTCTTCCATCTGGACGAGGGTGCCGAAGTCCTGTGGGCGGGAGGCCAGGTCAGAGGCCCGCGCCAGTTGCACGTCGTGTTCGGTTGACGAGTCGGACATTCGGGTCGCCCGTAGCCGTACCGGCTCGGCCTCCAAGAAATCCTGCCGTCGGTCAAGTGGCGAGCCATGGGAGTCCTCGGAGACGTCTCTCGGCGTAGGAATCACGACCGTGTGCGAATCATCGGTGAAGGAGGTGCACGGTGCCGACATTCCGGTGCCCTGTTGGGGAAGAGGTGCACCGTGGAGAATCGCCAGGGTCTCCACCGATCGACTCGGCTGCGGGACGTCCTCCGATGCCCGGCATGCGATCACGAGCGGGCCGATGATTGGCAGAGCGGCCATCGTGCTCCCGGCGCGTTGGACCGTCGGTAGTCCGGTGATCCTCCATCAACGCGTCTTCGAGGGCTGCCCTGGCCGTGGCGGTCGAGAGATCATCCGGAGTCGTCCAGCCGATCCGGCGGCCCGTGGGGGACGGCAGGGTCGATGGGTGGAGTGCCGACACCGCTGGTCCGTGCCGTGGATCGAATCCCCAGACGTTCGGTGAGAATGGGGCCGACGGAATGTGGTGCCACCCGGTCGGTGGTAAACCGTTGCCATGGTCAGATCGACCCCGAAGCTCTCGGTCGTGCTCTCGGTGGCAGGTTTGTGTCTCGTCCTGCTCCTTTCGGGCTGCGGGTCCAGCTCAACTTCTGGCACACCGACAAGTTCGTCAAGCGCTCCACTGCACGTCACCTGGATGAACGGGTTTGCCGCTCCGGGTACCCCTGCCCAGTTCAACAAGGTGGGGATACTCAAAGTCGGACCCAGCAATGCGAAGAACGTCCTGGTACTCGAGCCGGGCACTTCGGCCGGGAGCGCCTATTTCGTGCCCCTCGCCAAGTGGATCGTCTCCAAGACCAGCGGTTGGCAGATCTGGTCGGTCGAGCGCCGGGAGAACTTGCTCGAGGACCAGTCGGAACTGAATCTGTACAAAGAGCACAAGGTGACCACGACGCAGCTGTTCAACTACTACCTCGGCTACCTGAAGGATCCGAGCGTCCCCCACCACTTCCAGTCCATTCCCAACTCGAGCGTCGAGTTCGCAAGCCAATGGGGAATGAACGTCGCCGTACAGGATCTCCACGTGGTGGTCGAGGCTGCGAAGGAGCTCGGGGGCAACGTGGTCCTCGGCGGCCACTCGCTGGGCGGTTCGGTGGTGACGGCCTATGCCACCTGGGACTTCGGTGGGAGAGCTGGAGCCGACGACCTCTCTGGCCTGGTCTATATCGACGGCGCCAGTAGCCCTTCTCCCATGAGCACACAGGCGGCCACACAAGACCTCCAGGCACTCGACGTACCGGGCGCGTCCCCCTGGCTCTCCTTCGGGGGCATCACTGCTCCCTATGCCGGACTGTTCGAAGCGACAGGATCGGCGTCTGCCTACCAGGACCCGAACGCACCGTCCCTGGGACAGACGTCGGGACTCCTGCCGGCCGACATTGTGCCGCCTGTGCGGGTGACGAACTTGGGCCAGTACGGCTACGCCCTCAACGTGGCCACCTCCCCGCCCAGCTTGGTAGCTGCCCAAGGCCATCTGGGCCAGGGAATCGCTGCCGCCGGCCCGGTCTATGGATGGGACGGTTCAGGAGCGCTCACGCCTATCGACCGTTTCGCCACGATGTTCTCGGGTGAGGGGATCCAGGGTGTCGACGGCACCGAGTGGTATTTCCCCCAGCGCCTCACCGACGACACCGGAGCGGTGGCGAACGGCAACGCCAATCCAGCCCAGGGCGTGCTCGGTGTCGACGCCACCATGGGCCACGCACTTCCCAAGAACCTACTGATCTACGCCTTCGGTGCGCATCTCGGGGGACAGGCCGTGCTCGATGCCACCACAGCCCTGGCCCAGCAGTCGGGCATCCCCATGACCAACCTGACTCTGGTCAACCGCCAGAGCACCTATGCCCACAACGACCCGGCCGGTGCGTATCCGAACAACGTCTTCTTCGACGATCTCATGCCGTTCCTGGAGAAGGTCACCTCACGCGGTTAGGGAGTGGCCACCGCACTCCACCGGTCAGCCGTGCGCATATTTCGGCGATTGTGGGCAGCCCGAGCCCAGTCCGGGCGGCGTGCCCCCTGGCCAGAGGCGAGGGTCCCACGGCCGGTAGATGGCTAGGAGCGTGAACTGGCCCTGGCCTCTCGACGCCACGATGAACTGGTCGAGACAATTGAAGTTCCAGAAGCGGTCCCGCTCCTTCGGACGCTCTTGGCACGCCAACCCGATCACCGTGTCACCGTCGTTGGCATCGGTGCCTACGCCACCGTGGCCGGACTCTTGCCGTCGAAGTCTGGACGTGACCAGCGGGATCAGAACCTGCCAGCTACCATGCTCACGAGGCGACCTGAGCACGATGTCGACGTAGGGACGTCAGTCGCTTTGGGAATTGCCTCGTCGTCCACCGTCCGGCAGTGCATTGCGTGAGGAACGCGGGGGCCCGGTCGGCCACAAGGGGGAGAATCGGCATGAGAAACCGTTGGGGAAAGCGTGCGGTGTCGGGGGCGCTGGCCATCATGAGCATGGTCGTCGCGGGAACGATGGCGGTGGGGAGTGCCGGGGCTGCCACCTCGGCGCCAGGTGTCTCCTCCACGCAGATCAGCGTCGGCGCCATCTCGTCGAAATCGGGCCCTCTTGCTGGGATATTCGGTGGGCTGGCTCCCGGAATGATTGCCTACTTTGACACTCTGAACGCAAAGGGTGGAATCAACGGACGCAAGATCGTTCTGACCAACAACCTGGACGACGGTGGCTCGCCCAGCCAGTTCACCCAGGACGTCCACACGCTCATCGACCAAGACCACGTCTTCGCGGTGGCGGCATCCTCGGCCTGGTTCACTCCGGGATACTTCGTATCGACCAAGACGCCGACCTACGGGTACAACGTCTCGGCCAACTGGCAGACCGCGCCGAATCTGTTCGCCGTCGGAGGATCGACGCAGGTCTACTCCGCCGGCTTCTCTGGGATGGCCTTCTTCATCAAAAAGGTCGGGGCCCAGAAGGTGGCCTTCATCAGCTACGGACCCTCCATCGCCCCTTCGTATGACGCCTGCAACTCCTACGCCAAGGGGATGAAAGCGGCCGGATTCAACGTGAACTTCGTCGACGTCGGGGCGCAGCTCGGTGGGAGCTACGCGTCCGATGCCCAGCGAATGCAGCAGGCGGGCTCCCAGCTGGTGGTCTCGTGTATGCAGTCCTCGGACAACATCACCCTTGCTCGGGCCATCCACCAATACGGGCTCAAGATCAAGCAGCTTTGGCTCAACGGCTACGACCAGACCCTCCTCAACCAGTACTCCAACCTCATGCAGGGGGTCTATCTCAACAACACGGGCACCCTGCCCTTCGAGGCAACCAACACCTCCCGGTACGGCAACACCTACGCAGGGATGCAGGCCTATCTTGCAGCCATGAAGAAGTACGAGCCGTCATTCACTTACAACGGGATAGCCCTCCAAGGGTGGCAGTCGGCGGCGCTCATCGCCGCGGGGGTCAAGGCAGCGGGCGGCAACGTCACTCAGGCCAACGTCGTCAATGCGACGAATGAGCTCACCAACTTCACCGGCGGAGGCATCTCGGCGCCGGTGGACTGGGCGGTTCTCCACACCGGAGTCACCTACCCGAGCTGTAGTGCCTACATCCAAGTGCAACAGAAGAAGTTCGTGCCCGTGTTCGGCAAGGGCAAACAGATATTCGTCTGTGTGGAAAAGAGCGTGAAGAACCCGGTCCCGGTGACACCACCGAAGGGAACCCCGGGCACCTGATCCGGCGGTCGGCTCGGGGTGCTTCTGACCCATGGGCAAGGCCGACGGCGAGGTCCGTCTGCGTCGTGATGCCCCCCTCCTGAGCGCGACGGCACCACAGGCACGGTTGTCCCTTGCCTGTGGTGCCATCGCTCCGGTCCGTGGACCGTGCCGTGAGGTCCGTGGACCGTGCCGTGAGGTCCGTGGACCGTGCCGTGAGGTGCACCGGTCCGGTGCGTCCGACCTCGCACTCCTGCGGCTCGATATGGCCTAGGTTCTCGACCACCTTGAACGAGCCGCCCTCCGAGCGGGCGATGTACATGGTCATGGACCATTTCGATGTGATCGTCTGGCGGTGGGCGACGCAATCGTCGAGTCGCCGCAGTCGCCCGCTCCCTTCGCACGATCGCTACCGTGCGGTAGACGGGTGGAGCCGCTACCGTCTCGTCGGTGGCGGTGAGATAGGAGGGAAGACATGTGAGAGTCAGGTCGGTCTCAGAAAACGCAACCGTTCTCCTCATCGGCTCCTCTCGCGGCCTGGGCTACGCGATCGCCGCGGAGTACCTCGACCGGGGATCTCGCGTTGTGGCGACGGTCCGCAGTCCTGGCCACACCACGCTGCACGAACTGCAGGATACGGCCGGCGGGCGGCTGGAGATCGAGCACGTCGACATCAATGCGCCGGAGCAGGTCCAAGCCCTCCGCGACCGGCTCGGCGCCCGCAGGTTCGATCTTCTCTTCGTCAATGCGGGTGTCACCAACGGTCCAGATGAGACCATCGCGAACGTCACGACCGAGGAGTTCACCCGCCTGCTGGTCACCAACGCACTGAGCCCGATGCGGGTCGTCGAGACGCTCGGCGAGCTCATCGACCCGAACGGCACCATCGCGGTCATGTCCTCCGGCCAGGGCAGCATCGCCAACAACGAGCACGGCGGCTTTGAGATCTACCGGGCCAGCAAATCTGCCCTCAACCAACTCATGCGCAGCTATGCCGCCCGTCACCACGACGACACCCGAACGTTGCTTCTGACGGCGCCTGGCTGGGTCAGGACCGAGCTCGGCGGCCCCAACGCTCGCCTCACCATTAGCGAGAGCATCCCCAACCTCGTCACAACCATCGACGCCCAACGCGGCCACGCCGGCCTCCAGTACCTGGACTACCTAGGCCAGACCGTCGCGTGGTGAGGGAGAAGGCGCCCGGGCGCTCCACCCTCCACAGGACCATCTGATGCGTGACGACGTACGCCAAGCGCTGGCCAACGGTCGGTCGTCGAACCTCGAGGCCCGCACGATCGACATCACCACCACAGGGCGGCGCACCGGGGAGCCGCGGCGGATCGAAATCGTCTTCTACTGGTTCGAAGACTCGATCTATCTGAGCGGGATCCCCGCACCGCGCACCCGCCACTGGCTGGCCAACCTCGCCGCCGAGCCCCACTTCACATTCCACCTCAAGCACGGCGTCGTCGCCGATCTGCCGGCGGTGGCCACGGTCATCACCGATCCGGCGGAGCGTCGTCGCGTGCTGGCGACCTTCGTCGACCAGTTCAATGAGCGGAATGGCCCGGACAGTGGCTGGCCGAACGCTGTGCTCGAAGAGTGGGTGGAGGGCAGTCCACTGGCGAAGGTCGGCTTCCTGGAGGTCGATTGACGAGGGGGCGGGGGCCGGGACCATCGGGGCGGCACGGCCGTTGAGGCAAGGTCAGGCCGGGGCCAGTGCCAGGGCGTCCATCTCGGCCATGTCCTCCCGCTTGACCTTGACCAGGAAGCCGGCGGACAGGGCGGCGATGACCAGGAACACCGCCCCGATGGCGAAGCCGACGGTGTACCCGTGGATCTGTGCCGCTTCGTGCACCGCCGGGGTCGCGACCCGAGTGGCCAGGTAGGCGGCCGTGGTCGAGGCGAAGACGGTGTTGAGCAGGGCGGTGCCGAGTGAGCCGCCTATCTGTTGACTGGCATTGAGCGTGGCACTGGCCACGCCGGCGTCGTGGGTCGGAACGCCGAACAGGGCCGTGCTGCTCATGGGGACGAAGGCCAGGCCCATGCCGACGCTGATCAGGATCTCCGCAGGAAGCACGTGGGTTGTGAAGCCGGTGTGCGCCCCGATCTGGGTCAGCCAGACCATGCCCAGCGCCGCCGCAGAGAAGCCGATCACCATCACCGGCTTGGGTCCGGTGCGGGGGATGATCTTCGACGATGCTCCGGCGGCCAGGATGATGCCGGCCGAGAAGGGCAGAAAGGCGAATCCGGTCTTCAGGGCCGAGTACCCGAGGTTCCCCTGGAAGTAGTAGGTGAGGAAGAGGAACATCCCCATCAGTCCCGAGCCCACCATCAGGGAGCTCAGGAACGAGCCGCCCCGGGTGCGGTCGAGAATGACCCGCATGGGCAACAGGGGGTTCTTCGCCCGGAGCTCGATGAACACGAATGAAGCGAGCAGGACGACTGCCACCCCCAGGTACGACAGGGTGCTGGTGGCGGTCCAGCCGTTCTGAGCGGCCTGGGTGAAGCCGTAGACCAGGGACACGAGCCCGGCGGTGACGGTGACGGCCCCGGGGATGTCATAGCTGGTGTTGCCGTGGGCCTTGCTCTCCCGGACTATCGGCACGGCCACGATGGCTGTCACGATGGCGATCGGGACGTTGACCAAGAGACACCAGCGCCACGAGGCGTACTCGGTGAGGATGCCTCCCAAGATCAAACCGATGGCCGCCCCACCGCCGGAGATGGCTCCGTAGACGCCGAACGCGGTGGCCCGCTCCTTCACCTCGGTGAACGTCACGGTGATGAGGGACAGAGCGGCCGGGGCCAGCAAGGCAGCGAAGGCTCCCTGGAGGGCCCGGGCACCGAACAGCATCGGTGCACTTACGGCCGCACCACCGAGCGCCGAGGCACTGGCGAACCCGAGCAGGCCGATGACGAACATGCGCTTGCGGCCGACGTAGTCGGCGATCCTGCCACCGAGCAGCAGCAGACCACCGAAAGCCAGCGTGTAGGCGGTCACCATCCATTGTCGGTTGTCGGTGGAGATGTGAAGCGACCGCTGGGCGGATGGAAGGGCGATGGTGACGATCGAGGCATCGAGCACCACCATGAGCTGGGCGACGGCGATGACGGCCAGTGCAGCCCAGCGCTTGGGATCCTGTTCGCGAGGATTGAGTGGTGTCGGTGGTCCGGTCGTGTCGGTGAGGGTGGTCAAGGTGGCTCCTTGGGGTTGGAGGATCGGAGAGCAGAGGGGTGACAGGGAAACAGCGGAAAAAGGGGGTACGACGGGCCCGGCAGGGTGCGCGACGGCCGGGACGGTCGAGGCCCTACTCGTCGGTGGTACGGGTACGGCGGGTCAGCAGCGGAGGAGGGGGAGGATGATGTCGTCTACCACGTGGAGGACGAAGGCCTCGTCAACCTCGCCTCCCATTGCCACGGTGTTGAAGAAGAGTGCCGAGCTGACCTCGTTGGCAACCCTCGAGGCGCCCATGGAGACTGCTTCGCCCCGCTGGACGGCGCGGGCCACGATCTCGTCGTAGAGGCCCTGCTTCGCCTCGAACATCTGTCGGCGCATCAGGTCGGCCAGTTCCTGGTCATGGTGCATGGCCGAGACCATCCCGATGAGGAGGGACGAGTCTTCCTCACTGAAGGTCTCAAGGCTGTGGTTGAGCGAGGCCAGCAGGTCACCGCGCAGGGACCCGGTATCCGCCGACGCCGAGAAGTCGTCGCACTTGCGGCACCGGATGGCCTCGACCACGATCTCGGCCTTGCCCGACCAGTGGCGGTAGATGGTGGCCTTGCCGGCATGGGCGCGTTCGGCCAGCGCATCCATGCTCAAGCGGTCGTAGCCAACCTCCATCAACAGGGCGAGTGCGGCATCGAGGATGGCCTGACGCCGGGCTGCGGCCCGCGCTCCTGAGGGTCGCCCCTCACGCTCGATGGTCTCCGTCTCGGTGATGGCCATGCCAGGTTCTCTCTCAGTCGGGAACGGAACGGTTCCGTGCCACTTACGTTATACCGACCGGAACCGAAACGCAACCGTTCCGTTCCGATTCCTGCAAATGACCAGGTGAACCTTCAGACGGAGAGCGCCAGCCCGCTCAGCGGCCAGCTTCAGATCATGCCTAGCCACCGTCAGCTTCGGGCAATTGCCGCGCTCGTGGCCGACCTACCGAGCACGCAACGCCCGAGCAATGAGGGTTGACTTTCCTGTATGGAAAGTCACATAGTTTCTATCTACTTCCCCCTGAAAAAGTCGGAGTGACTCCCGGATCAAGATCGGTTGTCATCGGCGTTCGGCCGGGGGGCAAATATTGACTCCGATCCTGGTGGCAGTGGGTCCGATCCGCCCTACTCGGAGGTTGTCA
>Ga0182030_10027378_pt1 | contig 10254 bp, 16 predicted proteins | sample 812S3MmetaG_FD_121299 | JGI IMG/M metagenome (GOLD analysis project Ga0182030, IMG submission 121299) | Permafrost microbial communities from Stordalen Mire, Sweden - 812S3M metaG (Illumina Assembly) | ecosystem: Environmental > Terrestrial > Soil > Wetlands > Permafrost | place: Sweden... | reverse complement strand
TTTACTTTCAACAACTTAACCGCACACGGAATACCGCCTAAGCACCTGTATTCACGTGTAAGACGTCTCAGAATTGGGTGAATTCTTGGGTGACTCCAAGACGGACGGAGAGCAACAGAACCCAGACTCAAAGTAATCGGAGACCATAAGTATTCGGCTCTTAACCGACAGGTTGTAGGTTCGATTCCTACCGCGTCCACCAATAGAATCAATTAGTTAGGGCGAATCGTTTCAGAGCTATCCTTCGATACCGGTGAAAATACCAAGGACCCCGCGTCAATTCCGCCTCCGCTGATGCTTTCAACCGCCCCCCTCAGATCGTCAAGAGTGAAGTGACCGTACCGCTTCGCCATGAGTACCATTGTGGACGCACTCCAGCCTACAATCTTGGCAACCTTGGCAATGGGAATTCCAGCATTCAGCATTCGAGAGACGGCACTGTGCCGCAGGTCGTGAAAACGGCAAGCAAGCGGCGCGATCTTCTCTTGTGAGTCCGTTTCTCCCCCTTTTCCTTTGAGAATCTTGGCTGCTCTCAGTCTTGCCGCTTCCCACGCTTCCTTGATGCTCCCAATTGGCTTGGCGGGGTCAATGTTGTAAGCCTTCGCACAGAACTTGTCACCTGCCGCGCCGTACCGCTCTGCCGGGAAAACGTAGTGCTCCGGTTTGCGCTCTGGAAAGTGCGTTGCCCAAAAGCTGAGAGCGGCCATTGCCCTCTGACTCAGGGGAATGATTCGCCCGGTTCCGGCAGAGGTTTTATCCTTGCCCCATTTCAGACAGCGATTCTCAAAGTCCACACAGCCCCATTGGAGCGTCCGAATTGTGCCGTACCGCGCCCCGGTCTCAATCGCCAGAGTGACGAATGGCACCAGAGAGCGAGAGCGGGATTTTCCGCAAGCCTCTAGCAGCGCCGATTCCTCCTCCGGTGTGATTGCCCGTCCGATATCGTCCCGCGTGGCCAGCATCGTCACTTCGGGTTGCAAACGTGCCCACTGCCCGGAGCGTTTCAAAATCGCTCTGAGAGTCCCAATCTCCAAATTGACCGTTTTCGGGGAAGCGTCTTCCTCAATTCGCTTTTGCTGGTATCGGGCAATGTCCCGCGCCTCCAGGTCACAAACCAGCTTGCGGCCCAATTCAGGGTGTAGGTGTGCGAGATTGGCCTTCTCAATAACTACAGAGCGCGGCGCAAGCGTAGCCCTTTTCACCTCCAGCCATTCCTCAGAGGCCACTGAGAATAAGCCCGGCTGCTTCTGCTTTTTGATCCCGGCAATTCCATCCTTCAACCCTTGCTTTCGCTTGTCATGGACTTCCTTTGCTCGCGTCTTAGAAGTCATTCCCGTAGTTTCACGGATGCGTTGCCCATGAATGACAAAATCCATCGTCCAAACCTTGCTGCCTTTGTAGCGAAACAGTGACATTGCTATTTCCTCCCTTTGTGCTTCTTCGTCCTTGGCGCTGGCTTTTCTTCTTTCGGCGTGACGCTCTTGGCCCTGTCTCGGAACCGTTGCATTGCCGCCGCAACTTGGCATTTGTGGGAGCAGTAGCGTTGCTTTACCCGGCTGCGTGGATAATCCTTTTTGCATCTGGAATTCTGGCAGATTGCCCATCCCCCGGTTGTACCGCTGCTCCACATCGCCAATGCGTACAAAGCCGTCACAATATCCGGGCAAAAGAGGCCGGGTACAAATTTCTTTCCAATATCCGACCACCAAACAACAAACCGTGTTTTGCTCAATCCTGCTGTGAAGGCTTCAGCGAGGGCGAGGGTCGCTGACCTTATCTCAGCGCTAATCTCGCCTTTCCACTCGTGGCCCGGTCCACTGCTTCCCAAGTCAGAGAGGACGGGTGGTGCGGCCTTGCGAATCGAAGCCCCTGGAAAATCGGATTGAGACAAGGGCTTCTTTGGCCCGATCTCGAATGAGACGCTGAATCGCATATCACCAGAGAGCGATTTGTAGGTTCGTTTATCCGTGCCAGATTTGTCCTCTTCGAGAAACCAACGTCCCGGACTCAGTCGGTCGAGTAAAGCAGGGAAGTCCCGCAGTACATCTTTGGCGTTTGACTTGACGACTGATGACCAGTCTCCGGCATTCAAGCGATCTTTCAAATCCAGTAGTTCGCGCAACCGATTCCATTCGATTGCGCTGATGGTCCCGTGTTCCTTTTCAATCTCTCTGCGCTTGCTGGGATTCTTCAGCCCCTCAACGAATGACGGCTGCAATGTCCGAACACTGGTGATGGGCTTGTCACTCCACACAATCGAGGGCACGAAACCCTCTGCTTTCTCTGGACCGGAAGCGATCAACACCGGAATCCGTCGTTCTGGTATCGCTAGGTTCGTTATGGCTTCGTTATCGTTATCGCTTCTCATTGATTGCCATAACTCCTGATTACTTATAGCGTAGAAAGCAGGCGGAAGCAAGCAGGAAATCACCAAATCACTCAGGAGGAAATATGGCGGGTTTAAACACAGCAAGGCTCAGGAGTCTACCGGAGGCGGCAGAGCAGCTTGGACTTTCGGTCAAGTGCCTGCGCGGTTGGGTATGGCGGCGCAGCATCCCGTATGTCAAAGTCGGGCGGGCCGTTCGCATCTCAGAAGAAACCATTCAACGAATCATCGACCGTGGAACGATGCCAGCCCTTGAGGACCGCGTCTGATTTTGATTCGGCCCAAGGCTGTGAAAGCGATATTCAAGCCTTCGTCTCCAATTGCAATTCCGAAGCTCGCACCGGGCTTCTCTGCGAACAGACACAATAAAAGAAAAACCCGGCGGTTGCTGCCGCCGGGTGCGTTACAAGGAACTTTGCTATGCAGACAATACCACCTGCCCGACAGCCGGGCAAGCGCGAATTCGCGTCTAGTCCTCTGCTTGAAGCGGCCCTACAGTACGCGGGGCGAGGATGGCGGGTTTTTCCTCTACACACTCCGACCTCCAATGGATGCTCATGCCGATATAGCAAATGCGGCAGTGTTGGGAAGCACCCGCGAACGGCGCATGGATTGAACGACGCGAGTACTGATGTTGAGACTATTCGCGGCTGGTGGGAGAAATGGCCTGATGCCAATATCGCAATCGCTACCGGGCCGGAGAGCGGCGTTTTCGCCCTAGACGTGGACGGCGAAGACGGCCAAGCATCTCTCAAACTGCTAGAAGCCAAAGACCAACTCCCCAAAACGCTCAGAGTCCTCACAGGCCGCCAGGGGCAGAGCGGAGAGCGCACCGGCTTCCATCTTTACTTCAATTGCCCCGCTGGTACGAACCTCAACAACAGGGCCGGACTGCTAGGCAAGGGACTGGACATACGCGCCGCAGGTGCATACATTGTTGCGCCGCCGTCTCTTCACTCTTCAGGCTTGCATTATGAGTGGGATGGGGAAGAATACAAGATTTCAGAGCCTCCACCTTGGCTTATCGCTAGAGGATCAAGGGCCAACGACAACGCGGTTTCAACCTTGGAAACACGCTTCCTCTACAAAGGTGAGCGCGGGGACAGACTTTACCGCATCGCAGCGAAGTGGCGGAGGGACGGCGCAACCAGAGACGAAATAGAGACCCGCCTTCGTGCTCTCAATTCCCGCATCTGCAAACCGCCGTTGGAAGAACGTCGAATCAAAACGACGGCCATCAGTGCCGCTAAACTTCCGGTAGGTGGCCCTGATCCCCTAGACTCTGCATGGGCAAACGCCAAGGCCGAAAACCACTGGTACTCCTACGACAAATTCCTTGCACTGATCCGCCATCTCGAATGCCAGCGCCCCGGCTCCTTAATACTCTTGCCAGTCGTGCGTATCGGGAAGCTCATCGGCTGTGATTCAACGCTGGTGGGCCGTCATAGAAAGCGGGCCATTGCAGAGGGCATAATTCAAGAAGTGGAAAAATACATCCCGCATGAAAAAGCAACGCGATTCAAGGTTATCGCAGCCAACCCATAGCAGTGTCCTACTAAGCCGGGTATCCTACTAAGGGCGTCCTACGAGTCTTTAAGTACCTAGTGGCCTAGTGGGATAGGTTTAGTGGGACAGTCCCTTCAGCATCATTATTGAGATGTCCAGCGAGGTTGTGAGATTGCGGCTCGATGGAGTAGTAATTCCAAGATTCAGGAGGTTGATTATATGAAGCCATTTGAAGATGCAAGACTCCGGCTCAACAGAGCCAAACTCCACGGCGAGAGGCTCGCAGCAAATTGGAACGAAATTCCGCCCGAAGAACTCTATTCGGTTGAATCCAACGTGAATCCTGATGGTACAGGCAGTTTGCGTTTAGCGCGGGTCAAGCCGGTATCTGACGATTTCTCTCTGCTGCTTGGCGAGATGCTATACCACTTGCGGGCATCTCTTGACGCCTGTTTGTATCAGGCGGCAATCTATACGACAGGTCGAAACCCGCCGCCCGATGAGCAGAAATTAGAATTTCCGATTTGCAGCAACAAAGTTGAGTTTCCTGCCATTGCAAAGCGGAGGCTTTCCATCTTTCCTCAGCAGATCCAAGATGCAATCGAACGTATCCAACCCTACAATATTCCGACGCTACCTCCCTCAGAGATAGTCAAGAATATCAACCGCTCGTTGAGCATCCTGAATGATCTTGCGCGCAAGGACCGACACAGGAAATTGCATTTGGTGGGAGCATGGGCAATTGAACTGGACCCGGTATTCGACTTACCTGAAGGAGTTATTGTCTCTAGGCTCCACGTCAGAGATGTTGGTTTTTTGGAAAATGATAACGAACTCGCAAACTTTCAATTAAAGGGCTATGTGGGCGGAATGAGGCTTAGTGCAAACCCCCGGCTTCTCGTCAGTATCGGTCTGAATGAGCCCCCGCTCCGGTGCGACATCTCCGACACGTTTGATCGGAGACTGGAGGAGATCATCAACGCAGTCCATTCCGTAATCACGGCGTTCGAAAACTACTACTAAAGAGTCTTCGCGAGTGAGATTGATTGTTGTAGGAGTTTGAACATAATCGAATGTGAATGACATGAATCCCTTTCCGCCTTTGTGTTACTCTTCGGCTGAAGGGGTTGTATAGCAACTGGAGCGGGAACTCTAGGAGCTGAAAGCCCAGCGAATTAGTCTAGATTATTTCTCCTGCCTGCTAGGGCCGGGAGGGTTCGACACACTCAATCGAATCATCGCATGGAGTGTGCCACGATGCAAGATCATTTCATCTTAGGCTGCGCAAACAGCAAACTGCGCCCCTTGGGAAATTCTACAAGCAGAAACGAAACCCAACAATTTGCGACTAATTCCGGTACGAGGCCAGCCCTCGCATCTTCATATGAGAACTGTGCGGCACCCGATAAATCAAACATTTTTTGGAGTCCCGATGATGTTAAAGCAATCGATACGAGCGAACCTCTTCCCGGCGAAATCCAATCTATTTTGCATGGCTCTGAGCCTCCCGCGCCTCTATCTATTGAGATCACGAGTTCGGTCCCGTTATCAGCCCATTGCCTCAAGAACAAATCCATAGCATCTTCTGGAGAGCAAAACATTAAATCCTCCCTTTTCGCCGTTTTCGGTCCCGGAGTTACGGAATGGTTGCTAGAGAGATTTCCATCGCTCAGGCAATGATGAACTGACTTATTTTCCGCAATTATAGACCGAGCAAAAGAGGCTAGAGTCTCTGTTTTCCTCTTTCCGCTGGAGGCTGCGGAGGCCCTTGCTCGAAAATCCGTTTTAGAGCCGCCTCCAGGTATTCAAGGCTCATCTCTCTGGGCGTCTTCTGTCTGAAACACCCCACATCGAGCTTGATTACTCCGTCCGGCACTTTCTCTGTTGGATCGTCGTTCATGGTCTGCTCTCCTGATGTCGCCAATCAATTCCAAATTCTCCGCAACCAGCAGTTACTGTTGGCCAATGGTTACTCTGGGTGTTCCTGAAACAGTTCCCGTTCTGCTATCGCGTACCCTTCTCTTACAATCCTGTCCTCATCTGGGTCAAGCCAAGTTGGAATCGCTTTCCTCGCCCCGGAAAATATCTTGCGCAGATTCAGTTCTGGCGCGGCTGCGGCGATAGATGAGAAATGTTCGATCAAAGTCTGGGCGTATTCTTGCGGGGTCATTGGGGGCGGCATAGGTATTTCCTTGCTCATTATCCGGTCGTAATCCGCTACCAACTGGTTCTGGTACTCCTCGTCCCGTTTCCGCAGGACTGATTTGATCCCCTCCAAACCACCACTCTCGTAGGCGGCAAACATTTCCCTCGCCCTCTCAGCTTCCCTAGTCTCTTCCATCTCTTCAGGTGTCCTCTGCCTCAAACATGCTCTGTCGGACTTGATTAAGCTGTCCGGCAGTTCTTTGGGCGCATCGCCCATTTCCTGTGCCTCCTAATGCTAAGGGCAAGTACCTTTCTCAAGCTGTTCGACTCTCGCCATTGCATCGTTAGTGATGCGCATGGCGAGTGCGCTCAACTCTGGTGCGCATTTCTCAAGGCCGGTGAGATTCAGACCCATTATGGCCTCGCGCCATACAATTTCGTCCCCCATTTCAAAAAGAGAATCGAGGAACCCTTTAAGAGCCAACTCCCCATACACAGTTCGCTTCCGGCGCTGCATGAAGATGAAAGTGCGTATGTTGTCAATCTCCGTCAATCCGACTGTTTGGGAATCAGCTATCGACTTTCCCACGGAATATGATAGTCGCGGCACTCTTTCAAGGTCGATGCCCTTTAGAGCCGTCTCCCATTTAGGCAATACAGCTTCAACTTGAGACAGAAACGTCTTGTAATCGGCGTCTGTCATTAGCCTGTTGTCATTGCTCTGTGCCTGACTCACAATTCCGAATGTACATAAAATGGCAATGAGCGCGGACGACAAGACGCAGTGATTGATTTTGGACATAGCCGTGATCCGTTTCATGGGTTTTTCTCCCGCTTTCCAGATGCTATTGCTGCTAGGGATTCGCTTTCTTTAAGTGATCTTCAAACCATTTCCGTGCCCGCTCCTGCGCCCGCGACAAGTCGGCTGGCTTCAGATGAGATGCGGCATCATCCCGGACCCGGTCAACGTCGATACCTTCGACTTTTTTTGCCGCCGCAAGATCAAGCCAGAAATATGCCTTCTCGTAGTCCTGAGGTACACCCCAGCCATGCTTATAAAGCACACCAAGGTTGTATTGCGCTTCAGCGAGGTTTTGCTCTGCAGCCCTGCGATACCAAATTGCCGCTTGTGAATGATCCTGAGACACGCCTTGGCCGTGATCGTAAAGTGTGCCAAGGTCATTTTGCGCTGTGGCCGCGCCCTGCTCCGCAGCCTTTCGGAACCACGACGCAGCTTGCGGGTAGTCTTGCGGTACACCGTCTCCCTTCTCGTACATTGTGCCCAACTCAGCCTCCGCCTTTGGGTCACCGCTGGCCGCCTGTCTCTTCACTGTCGATAAATCCGGAGTTAACGCCGCGTCTCTGGATTGAGCCAAGGCACCTTGCACCGACGCCAACAGTGCCAAGGCTATCCAAAAGTGCATGCAAGATGCTCTCCTCATGGCCATTCTCCACGCCCGCGTTCGGGAAGTTCATTTTTTTGCCTTCTCGGACCTTTCAATGAATTCTTTGAGGTGTTTGGCGCAATCCTCAGCCGTCTTCTCTGTTTGATTAGAGCGATAGCTCCCAGCAGAGTAGGCGAAGACAATCTGGGAGGTCTTTGGGTCCCTCACCGATATGCTCACATCAGTACGGCCAGGCGCACCGGGACGAGGATAACCGCTCCCGGCGTCCCACCCCTTATTCCAAGCGTCATTATTGTCGTTATTACTTCCTACATTCGCAGAGGCGCGGTTGTTAATGACGATTGCAGGCTGCGCAGGGTCTTTGTGGGAGAGGGTGCTGGCAATAACGAAATCGGCCCTTGTTTTATCGGTCACCACGATAAGCGGGACGTGCTTTTTCACCAGCGCAGCGGCCAAATAGGTTTCATACCCACCCATCGGCTCAATAAAGATCGTGGAGCCGCTCTTGAGTTGCGGAGCCTGAGCGAACATGCTCGCAGAGAACACAAGCATTGTGACGGCAAGGAAGCGATTCATGGAACTTTCCCCCCACATGCATTGTTCGGTAAACCGAACAATTAGACCAACGATAGCGGCAACGATGGGAAATGGCAATCAGTTTCCCTATCCGGCTTGGCCGCAGAATCAGCGAGTTGAGGGAAAAACACGGCCTGTCGCAGACTCAACTTGCGGATATGGCTGAAGTTGGGCGAGCGCACTTGTCCCAGATTGAGAATGGAGCGGTTGCAGCGCGGATCGATACCATATACTCGGTGGCACAGGCGCTGGAGATTCCGTTGGAAGAGCTTTTCAAGGGATTCTAGATAATCGGTTTCGCAACGCTTAATTACGTTTATCGCTTGACCGATTCAGCAATGAGCATTTCTAGGCCTCTAGCTTTGAGGGCAACCGCCTGCCCTCACGGCGTCAACCCGCTGGAGACAACCGCGCCAATAGCGGTGGGCTGAGATGGATGGGGTTGTGATGGCTCATGGTTCCTCAATTGTAATGAGCAGCCATTTCGCAGGTCCGTCATGGGAGAATGTGAAGCCTACACTTCCGTCAGGATGCCTTTTCGGTGTACCAATCGAAACCTTAGCTTCAGCAATATCGAAAAATTGTGTGCCGTTCTCGGTTTCCCTGTAGGCAGCAATGTAAGTTGTCGGGTCTAAGCCCTGAATTGCTTTTTGTAGTTCCGCAACAGTCATGCCTCCTCCTGTGCCTGAAGGCTAGCATCGACGGACGGGAAAGACAAACGGGCAACCGAAAGACAAGACGGGCTGAAAGCGGATTTCCCGTTCCTTTCCAACGGGTCCGATTCTGCGCCAGTACGAAAACTGTTATCACGAAAACTGCGCTTTCTTTCCATCTGCAATTCAAACATTGGCCCCTTGGAAACCCGTGACTACCTTTCCAGACGTGTCACTTCCCGACAACTCCCGGCGAAATTGCGCCCCAGTTATCCGCCAAGCTGAAAACCGAACCATCCGCCTTCCGAATCGCTCATTGCATCAGTGAATTCTGAGAGCAGCCGTGTACAAAATGCTTTTCCATACGCTTTAGTAGCGCAGGGATGCCCCACAACGCGCTGACTTGCCCCAAGCAAGAGCAGAGGGCCAGACAGGGCTTACTGGCGCTCCAGGTCGCGCTCTCCGCATCCTTGCGAGATGCTTGCGAACGATGCATGCACGACAATGGGAAGCAAAGGGGACAGGCAGACGACGCACAGCGCCGATTTTCGGATGTGAATAGCCTTGCCGTGTTCCATCCCGGAGTTGAGGATATGCTCGAAACCATACCGGTGAAAATACCAAGGACTCTCGGCAGCAAACCGCATGAATTGAGAGCAACCGTAAGTGCTCGGAACCCCTATAAACAAAGCGTTCCGAGCACTTCAGATGCAACCACAGTAAATGGCAGAAATTGGCTTCCCTGCAACTCTTAACCGAAGGGTTGTAGGTCCCATCTCAGCTCATTGCCGGAGGTGCGATGATAGATTCAGTCGTCCGTTCTGTCCACGACCAGGTTTCCAGAAGCGGTTTGTGCCAGATGAGCATTCGGCTATGGCCGGATGCCCAACTCAAGCGCAAACTTCGCCGAATTCTTCGCCGAATTGCGCGCCATAACGACTCCGAATCCTCCCCTCTGCTCCTGTCTATTCCGTTGATAACATGCGTGCTCCACGGTTGATGATTCCCCTGTTAACCGAAGGGTTGCAAGTCCGAGTCCTGCGCAGGGCGCGAATTGGGTGCGGGAACATTTGGAAGATTCCCCACGATAAAGTGATTTGTCGGTGCGTACCCTTGACTCCCTCGCCAGTGACACATTACCCACGCTAATGTCCGTTATAAGGGGGAATTCCACCCCAATAATCGGTCGGCCGCAACCATATAAATATATAGGGCCATCAACCGTAGAAGACCCACGCGGATCAAAACCTCCTGCCCCGGCGCGATGCTGGCCGCGTCGGGGCCAAGCATCGCGTTCGAGCAGAGGCCGATTCCTATTGACTTTCGCGCGGACCGCCCAGCAGTTCCGCTAATTGCGGGCGCAGGTCGGCAAGAAGCCCCAGCAGAGAGCGACGATACTGAAGCTCGGTCTCCGGTTCGTCCGCCGCGAAGTAAGCGTCGATTCGCTCGAAGTTGTTCTCTACCGGCAAATTCCTCGAGTCGCCCACTACAGCTAAAAGGAGTTCCCGCTCAAGAGCTTCCGTTAGGAGCCAGCCCGGTGGCTCGTATTGAACGGGCTCCCCGGCCGCGTCTCGGTTGGTGC
>Ga0182030_10027377_pt1 | contig 10255 bp, 7 predicted proteins | sample 812S3MmetaG_FD_121299 | JGI IMG/M metagenome (GOLD analysis project Ga0182030, IMG submission 121299) | Permafrost microbial communities from Stordalen Mire, Sweden - 812S3M metaG (Illumina Assembly) | ecosystem: Environmental > Terrestrial > Soil > Wetlands > Permafrost | place: Sweden... | reverse complement strand
GCTCGAGAGAGTTTGCATGGTGTGTAGCTGCGAGATGTCGCTCTGAGCGCTATTTGGACAGCTGGTCTTCCCGGCCGAGCATTCTCCGTCCAGTGTCGATCCCTTCGATAGCGCGAGCACACCGGAAATGGTCCCGACCACCACCCCGGCGGCGCCGATTCCGCCGAGTATGAGCGCACCGATGGGAGGATCATGGGAGGAGGGATTCGTGGTCGACACAGAGCTTGGAGCCATGGCAGGCCTGGTGACAGGCGCGGCGTCCGGAATCGGAAGCGGCGGGGCCGGCGCTGTCGCCATGGGAACCAGGGCCACGGGCGCGGTTGCCGGAGTTGGCGGGGGCTGAGGCGGGGCTGGCGACACGATGGGAGTCGGCGTCGCGCTCGCTGGGGAGGAACCGCCTGGGATCGCGAGAACCACGCGTTCACGCCGGTTCTTTTCGCCTTCGGCGACAATAATCGTTTTGCCCACCGGAGGCGCCCCCTGCGTCTGGAATACGAAGTTGTGCTCCCCCGGATTGACCGAAAGCGCTCTTCCGTCGAGTTTTTCCGCGAAAGGCTGCCCATCCATCCACACCCGCGCGGCCCCGATATCGTTACCGGCCGGGTCCTGGGCTGCCAGTACGATGGTGGGAGTCGCAGCGTCAACCTCTGCCGAAAGCCGCGTGCAGTCCTCCCGCACCGGTCCCGGGCAAGCGGCATCGAGGCACGCTGGGAGCTGCGCGCTCGCCTCGAGCAGCTTGTTCGCACGTCGCAGCTGCTGTGCACGTTCGCTGGCGGCGATACACTCCCCTTTCGGTTCTCTCTTCGTCGTCGTTGCATCCGCTGCGACCGCAGTTGCCCCTGTGGACAACCCGGTGGCGAGCACGAAAGCGACGATCGGTGCCGTGCGCGAGAAACGGGTCATAAACATTCAGCCTTCCAGTGCTTTACTTTCGTTGAAGGATCCCACGTGTACGGAGGATTACACTGGGGACGCGCAGACTGCGGAGCGGGTCCCGCCGCGGCGGGTGTTCTTGGTGCGACAGGCGGAGATGCTTTCGGTTGAGCCAAAGGTGGCGGAGGCGCGCTCGCTGCCAACGGCGCAACGCTGGCGAGCGTCACGATCGCGGGGGAGACCGAGTTTGCGGTCGCTTGGACGGGTGGCTCAACAGACTGCGATGGTCGGGCCGCGAGGCTCCCCGAATCCCCATTTGTCGCTCTCGACCCGGTCATCATGCGGATTCCGAGTACCAGGGCCCCAACAAACACCAATACCACCGATACCACGGCGATCATCCGAACGTTGCGCCCGGGATTCCGGGAATGGGACGCGTCCACGGGAAAGCGCGAAACCGGTCGAGACGTCGTGGTGATCGGGGGCGCTCTCTGAATCGGCGGGGAACCAGCAGTTGCCGATTGGTTGAAGGGACTTTGGTTCTCCATCGGAACACCGGATTGATCTTCCCGCGGCGACTCCCATGTGTTCGTTCGGTTCGTGCAGACGACTCTGGCGGGGTCGGACTGGGGGCGGCCTGCAAACTTGTCGAAATGAGGGGTTCCCACGGGTCCCCAATCGACCGGTGCGACCCACGGATCTCGACCCGCCCACGGACCGACATCTCCCGCGAGGGAAGACTGCGATTCGCTCGGGAACGTCTTGCCCACCACGAGTGCACGAACATCGCGAATGGCGTCTCGCATAGCGACAGCGCTCGACCAGCGCTGATTCTTGTCGAACGCGAGGGCTCGATCGACGATCTCCGCGACAGCCTTGGGTGTCGATGGCTCCACCATCGCGAGCGAGGGCGCATGTGCCGTGGCCGCCCGGATGAGAACCTGCTGGCCGTTGTCTCCCTCGTGCACGTTGCGACCTGTCAGCAAGGCGAACATGGTCGCGCCGGCAGCCCACACGTCGGTGCTCGCATCAATATCGTTGGACTTGGCGAGGGCCTGTTCAGGGGACATGAAGGCTGGTGTCCCGAGCAAGACTCCCGTACTCGTCGCGTTCGCGACGGTCGCCGCCACGTCACGGACCCGGGCGATGCCGAAATCGAGGACTTTGAGCTGACCTTCCCGCGTAATAAAGAGATTGGCGGGCTTGATATCTCGATGAACCACCGACTTGGCATGCGCGGCGGCCAACACGTTCGTGAGCTGGTCAGCGATCGCGAGCACGTCAGCTACAGGCAGCTTGAGATTGCTCCTCTCCCAAAGGTGCTCGACCGATTCGCCTTCCAGCAGCTCCATCACGAGAAACGCGGTTCCGTCTTCCGTGACGTCGTCATCGAGCACTGCCACAGCACCGGGATGCTCGACCGTATTGGCGGCGTACCCCTCCCGAAGAAACCGTTCGCGGATATCCTGCCGCGACGACAGCTCTTTATGGAGCATCTTGACCGCAAAGCGTTTTTGATTGCGGTGCGTGGCCGCGTAGACGATCGCCATGCCGCCCACACCGAGGACGCTGTCGAGCCGGTATTTGCCGCGCAGGACTGTCCCCACGGGATAGGCGAGGAGAACGCCATCCACCGCGTTAGCGTCAGCCATGGGGAAGATTCCCCACCGTCATCACACACACGATTATCAAGCATACTGAAGAGCACGGCGAGCTAAAAGGTAATTGTCGAGACCTACACGCTCGCGGCCCTTCGAGACGCTCCGGACGAAACATTTGTTTGGCAATGGAACGGGATGGGCGCGAAAGACCATGTGATCTTTGGGATCACACGCCACTCCACATCCAAGCCCTCTAGGTCGAATTGCATAGGACGGGGATTGACCTCGAGGCAGACCGACCTGGCCGTGGTATCTCACCCGAATGACTCCACCCAAGCCGCTAGGGGTCGATATCGTTCCTTACTGGCGGATTGTGTCGGCGCCGTTTGTGGAGGAGGGCCACTATCGCCATTTGTGGATCGAGCCTGGGCCCGGATTCGGGGACGGAAGGCACGAAACGACAGAGCTCTGTCTTCAGGCGGTGGCAGCCCTTGCACCGCGCGAGCGCCCCTGGCGAATGCTTGATTTCGGCAGCGGTTCAGGGATCCTTGCGATAGCTGCGGCCCGGCTAGGAGCGAAGGTCGATGCGATCGAGATCGACCCACTCGCGGCAAGCCATGGCGAACGCAATGCCCTCGCCAACGCCGTAGCAGACCGCGTGGACCACGCCCGGACGCTCGGCGAGACGCGTGGGGCGTTCGACTTCATCGTGGCCAATATATTGCGCTCCGTGATCCTCGACTTTGCCGACGCGCTTACGAGCCGCCTCGCGAAGCAGGCAACGCTCGTCTTGTCGGGTCTCGTATCGACCGACGTGCCGGAGGTCAGCGCGCGGTATGCGTCGCAGCTCGGCACCCAGCGCCCGGAGGTGTACGAACGCGGGGACTGGCGCGCTCTCGTGTGGAGGAATCTAGGCGATGTTGGGGCTCCCGAGGTCCAATCTTGCGCGGCGAGCTCCGCAACGTTAGGAAGGACGACACACAGCGTTGGGAGCAAAAGAGACCGTGCCGAAAAACCTGACAACGGACAAGGCGAACATGGGTGAGAGCGCGATCGATAGGAGCGGCGCGGCGACGGACGGCGAAAAGGCATCGAGAAAACGTGCAGTCAAAGCGGTCGGGGCACAAGACGTTCTGAGACTCATCGACCTCGCACGATCCGCCGGGATCAAGGAGATGGCGAAGCTGCGAGCGCTCTCAAGAGAATACGCAGAGCGTGCCGATGCGATTGAGCGGAAACTCGGGTCGATGCTGGATACGGACGCGTCGCCAAGGCTCGATTCGAGTGAGATGGGAACGTTCGAGCCACCGGTCGCCGCCGAGGTGGCGAGTGAGCGGGCGGATTCATCGGATTCGGCATCTTCCGAAGTCGCGGTGGAAGCTCCAGTCCGGTCGAGGCGGCTGCCAGGCGCCGTCGCCAGAGAACATGAGCGCATCGTCAACCTCGTGAAGGGTCAACCGGATGGCATGCGTGCCGACGAGATCCGCAAAGCTCTAGGACTCCAACGAAACGACATGCCTCGCCTGCTCCGTGAGGTCATCGAGCACAAGTTACTTCTCAGTAGGGGCGAAAAGCGATCGACCGTCTATTACGCGAAATAGATGTCTTTCACGTCCCGGGCTAGACGCGCGGATCGTCCACAAAACTGGGTGGAACTTCCCTGGGTGAACCGTCGCTTCTGGTAGCGGCAAGTGCCGGCTAAGCCCTCGAACTATGGCACTGCCCGGGACACAGTCTTAGCGACCGATGTTCATGCATCTCCACATGCCGTTCCCAACTCTGGTCGGAAATGCGGCGTACGTTGCGTCGCTCGCCGCCCTGGCGCTCCTGGCATGGCTTTGCGCGCGACGGCTCCCCGCAGCTCTTCTCCCTATTTGTGCCGGATTTCTTTCGGTCCTCCAACTTGCGACTGCCCTTGCTCACCACCTCGGAATCTTCGTCCTCATCTGGACGGGCGGGTTGAACTTGAGGACCCGGTGCTTACCCTTTCTCATCTCGTACAGGTCGCCATATCCGAGGACCACGCATGCGCCCGAAGCGAATCGGGTCAGGTCGCGTGCTGGGGGGACGACGAATGGGGACAAAGCGACGAAAGCGATGTCAACGACGAAACTGGGTGGCTACTTGGTTCGATGTTACGTGTATAGCTCGCTCCCGAGGGATCGAATGCAGAGGGCGGGGAATGCGTCGATAGCGAGTACCCAGTAGCGCGAGCGGCATCCATGTCCATCCCGGTCTAGTGTTCGGGACCGTGCGGGACTACTGGAGCTTCTTGGGCGGGAGGCCACCGTCGTCCGCGGCGGCCAAGTCCGGAGTGTACGTCACGACGTGCGTCGTGGCGCTGGGATCGTCAGGTATCGTAACCAGAGTCACCGATGTTGCCGCAAATGCGAACGCTTGCGGCGGCAGCGAATCGACCGCGAGCGAGACTGGAGACGCCGCATCGGTCTTATTGATCACGAGCACCGACGTCGACGCTTTCGCGGAATCGTAACTCGCGTAAACGGAAAACCCTGCGGGCACATTGGAAGGGCTCAAGATGTTTCCACTGAAGTTCGCGGAAACCATCTGCTCGGTCCAGTACTCGGGAGTCGGGGCGCCACCGACGACAAAGCCAAAGACATTGCCTTGGGAGTTGATCGCGGTTTCCCCGAGGTTCCAGAAGGCGAGCGTCCAGAGGTTGTATTCGAGGGCTGTGCCCATCTCGTCGGCCACCCACAGCGCGCCATAGAAAGTATTCGGCGCTGCCGATTGCGATGTGACCGTGTAATCCGAAGGAAGATAGTCCCATGAGATATTGGCCTCGGTTATGCCGAGGGGCGTCCCCGGACGCGCGTGGCCTTTGACGATGTTCCAGAGGCTCGACAGAAGAGCTCGAAATGAGGTCACGTCTCGAAGGGCCCCACTGGATGAGACGTTCTCAGCGGAGAACGGATAGCGATGAACGGTCACGACGTCGACGTAATCCTTGCAATTGTCGAGGAAGGGAGTGAGCCAGTCATTGCCAGGAACATACATATTCGAGAGCTCCGGACCCAGGAACTGCAGCGTCACGCCTCCGTCGCTCGCTTGCGCATTGGCCGCCTTCATCGCGGTCGCGTATGCCTGATACACCGTGCAGTAGTCCGTGGCAGACTTGATGGTTGCAGGCGTTCCAGCATCGTATTGGCTCGTGTAGAGATCCGGCTCATTGCCGATTTCCCAGTACTTGACGCCATACCCTTGCGTCACGTTCACGTATGTCACGATGTCTGCAGCGGCCTGGGCAGATGCGGCGCCGCCGTCCACGTTGTTGGACACGATCGGGACTTGCAGGATCGGCTCTGCCCCGACCTTCCGGCAGTACTGGACGAACGCGTCGATGCGCGAATTGTCGAAGACGATCGGGCTGGTGCTGTAGTAGACGGTGTTGGCGGTATCGTTATTGTCTCCTCCAGCCCGGATCACATTCAAGTGCAGCGCGGTGACCGCTCCCTCCGTGCCGGTCATCCCGTTTATTCCCTCGTTCGACCAGTCGAGCCAGTCCCAATAGTTGTTGCCGAATGCCTGGGGCGCGATGGGCGTGCCGCCATCACGGGCGATCGTAACCGTGGGCGCGTCGGAGAGACCGGTGTCGGTCGCACCCGCCTCGACAGCCACGGCGTCGTTTCCTGAAGATCCGTCGGTGGCGATTGCATCCGCCGGCCCGGCATCCAGCGGAGGCATCGGCGCGTGGGACGCAGAGCATGCAGCGGCGAGAGCGGTCGCAACAAACCCTGCACACGACACGATGATCAGACTGCTTTTCATGGGATCTTCCGATTCTTCTGGGACGGTTCCAGGCCGCGCGTTCCAGTCTCTGGGTTGTGCTCTATCACCGAGAGGACTCACGGTGCCTACGTCGTCTATCACTTGGGTGCGGAGCATTGGATCCGTCAACAAATTCTGAAAACGGTGCCCACGACTAACGCGATGCGCTGCGTTGGAATCATGTTTCGCACTCGCCCAGCGGCACTTTAGGAACAATACATCGTATCTTGGAACACGCGGTCGACGATATTCTCCGTGATGGCTTCATCAGTGACGCGACCATGGGTCTCGCCTCGAGACCCACCATGCCACGATGGGCATACCGCATGGTGTGCAATTGTCTGTTCCTTCACGAGGCATTTAAGAATGGCGCTTTGATGAAAATGAATGCAAAACCGTATCGTCAATAGAGCGGGTGCCCCCTACGGGGCTATGGGCCATCCGCGTGTCGCAACAGACGGAGCCTCTTCCGTAGGGGGTCACTTCAGTCTCGATCGCCGAAGGCTCCGTTAGGGCCACATACGGCCAACGCTCAGCGAATGCGCCACAACACTTTGTCGAGCTCGACGTTAAGCTCAATGGGGGGGGTCTTTGTGCATAGCGCCGCTGACCGCAGTCTCGAAGGTCTCGAGCGGCTGGGCGCCCACGATATGGACGTCGCCGATCAGAAAAGTCGGAGTGCTGCCAACTCCAGCTACCTTGGCCGCGGTCTCGTCTGACTTAATCTCGTTTTGATGCCGACCGCTCCGCCACGCCGCGCGCAGAGCAGCGATATTCATTCCGAGATTCGCCGCTTGGCGCTCGAGCCCCGCTTGGTCAAGATCGCTTCGGCGAGAAAGGAGCAGGTCGGTCATTTTCCAGAAACCGTCCTCGCCAAGCTGCGCTTTGGCTTCGAGCGCTGCCTCGGCTGCGAGCACGGCGTGTGGATGGAAATCACGCGGAAGGTTTCGCCAGACGAGCCGGACGTTGCCCGGGTGCTTCGCCAAGAGCTCGCCCATCGTCGACCACGCACGGGCCGTAAATGGGCACTCGTAGTCGCCAAACATCTGAATTACGACGGTCGCATTCTTGGTGTGATTCGCCTCGAGCGCATCCAGCGGGATGACGGGAGCGACGACTTGACCGGGCGCCATCTTTGACGATGTCGAGAACGCACCAGCCTTCACTGCCAATGCGAAAGCCACAATTACGATCAACATCGACAACCCGGCACCGGTCGCCAATATCCACGGCCATTTGTTCTGATCGAGGGTTCCACTCGGTGCCGGATGGGTCGCAGGAACCGATTCTCCCTCCAGCAGGCTGGTGGCCCCGCAATAGGGGCAATTGAGGGTGTGTTGTGAACGTCCGATTTTGAGGCCTGCTCCACACTTGGGACAGCTTGCCGATACCCATCGTGCCATGGGGCCAGCATAACGCCCGGACCGTTCGCCAGGAAATATACAGTCCGCGTACGCGCCGCATGCGCATGATGCGGAGCGGAGAAATCCTCGAGAAACCGCAGGAACAGATCCCGATCGGCGGGCTCTGACTCAACGATTTCCGCCACGGGAACCTCGCTGAGCACGCGTTCCGCGATTTCGACCCCGTTTGACTTTGCCGGGGAATACCGCAGCAGATTCTGATATCTCCGCGCGAATAACGTCCTACGTATTGGTCATCGACAGATAAGTTGGGGCTCGAATTGTACCTCGAGGACGGAATATGCTCCCGAGTCTCGGTTTTGGAGATTCCGTCGGTAGTGCGTGGTACCATGTCGCAACTATATTTGACATGAGAGTTAAGTCGCTTGAGCCAAGTGACTTGCAAGATCTCCCCGGGAGTCCACCTATGAGAATGCATCGCGCGTCCATCCAAACCCGAACGACCGTTGGAATGTTCTTCGCGGTCGCAGCCGTCTCCTGCGGCGGGTCGAGTACATCCAGTACACCCGACGCTGGGCCTTCTAACGCGAGTTCCAGTTCGGGCGGGTCGGGATCCAGCTCGGGATCGTCGTCGGGTACGAATTCTGGCTCGAGCTCGGGAACCTCATCGGGGGCGAGCGCGTCGTCCAGTTCGAGCGGCGGAAGCGCCACATCGTGCACCAACCTTTCGGCCGTTACGGCCTGCGGCGGAAGCCTCGTGGGAACTTGGACCGTGGAGTCGGGGTGCCTGGAACCAACGGGAACGTTGAACCTTTCGGGGCTTGGCGCGGGCACCACCGCCACGCCGTGCAAGTCCACCACGTTCACGGGGGGGTCTATCCAGGTGAAAGGGACTTGGATCAGCACGTCCACCGGGTCGTACACGGACAACACGACGATGACGGGAAGTGAATCCTTCCCACTGCCCGCGGGCTGTCTGGCGTTGTCGGGGACGATTACCACGTGCGACAACATTGGAGATGCCCTTCAAAGCCTTGGGTATGCCACTGGCAACTGTACCACCGACGCGACCACCGGCGGGTGCGCATGCACCGCGACCGTCCAGCAGTCGGGCGGTCTTGGGTATCTATCTGGCGATTCCTCGACGACCGGAACGTATACAACGGCCAACGATGCGATCACGGACGGGGAAGACAACGGCGTAATTTCGTACTGTGTTTCGAACTCGGGAAAGACGCTGACGATCACGCCTCAGGGGACCACCGGGACGATCGTGCTCACCTCGGGCGGCGGCTCGGGGTCGAGCGGGAGTTCTTCGTCGTCCGGTAGCTCGGGGTCGAGCGGGAGCGCTTCATCGTCCAGTAGCAGTAGCTCGGGGTCGACGGGAAGCTCCGGATCGAGCGGGAGCGCTTCATCGTCCAGTAGCTCGGGCACTGGCTCGGGGTCGAGCAGCGGATCCTCGCCGCAGAATACCGTAGGACCTTGCGATCTTTACGCTGCAAGCAGCCCAGCGACGCCCTGCGTCGCCGCGTACAGTACGACTCGGGTTCTCTTGAGCACCTATAAGGGGCCGCTCTACCAGGTCAGGAAGGGGGGAACGAACAACGTATTTAGTGGGAATCAACCGAGCGGCACCGTGGGTGGAACGACCGGTGGCACCACCCAGGACATTGGGGCCACTTCTGCCGGCCTAGCCGACTCTGCAGCTCAGGACACGTTCTGCGGAACAGCCACCTGCACCATTTCGAAGCTCTATGACCAGTCGGGCAAGGCCAACGATCTCACCGAGGCGCCCGCGGGCCAGTACGAGCTCGGGCCGGACTACGAGGTGCCTGCAAGCCACTCGACCACGATCGGCGGCCACAAGGTCTACTCGCTCTATTTCCCGAATCCGCCCAGCCTGCCGTCCGGGTCGGCTCCGTCGGGGTACGGGTATCGGAACGACAAGACGACCGGTATTCCAACGGAAAGCGCCGAGCAGGGAGTCTACATGCTCGCCGATGGCAACCATGCTGGCACCGCGTGCTGCTTCGATTTTGGAAACGCTGAAACGAATAATGGGAGTGGCCCGACCGGGGATATGGCTGCGCTCAACTTGGGAACCAGCTACTGGGGCCAAGGCGCGGGCAGTAGCCCCTGGTTCGAGGGTGACTTCGAGGCGGGAGTCTGGGCCGGAGGTTCATCGTGTGGCACGCCAGGATCCGGTCAGCTCACGTGCAGCGGGCGCACAGCCAACTCCAGCAACCCTTCCATGAAGGGAAAGGCATTCGCCTTCGGCATTCTCAAGACCGGCGGGACGAAAACCGCGCCAACGTACGCCCTCAAAGCTGGAGACGCGTCGACCGCGGGCGGGACGCTCACGACTGCCTATAGCGGTGCGGCTCCCGCTGCTTGGGCTTTGCAGGGTGCCATCCTCATCGGCACTGGCGGGGACAACAGCAATTCCTCGTGGGGGACGTTCTACGAGGGCACGGTGACCGCAGGGCAGCCCTCCGATACGACCGACCAGGCCGTCTTTGCCAACGTAGCCCAGGTCGGGTACGGGAAATAAAGCGCCGCTCGCCGGCCAGCTATCTCGGCAATCGAGCCATTGAGCTCAACGGGTGTCGCGATCCGTGTGAGCAGGTT
>Ga0182030_10027376_pt1 | contig 10255 bp, 10 predicted proteins | sample 812S3MmetaG_FD_121299 | JGI IMG/M metagenome (GOLD analysis project Ga0182030, IMG submission 121299) | Permafrost microbial communities from Stordalen Mire, Sweden - 812S3M metaG (Illumina Assembly) | ecosystem: Environmental > Terrestrial > Soil > Wetlands > Permafrost | place: Sweden... | reverse complement strand
TTGCTGGTGATGGCGCTCGGCGCCTCCGCGCTGTTCCTGACCTTGCATTTCATGGCGCTGCGCAACGAGATTTTGCGCCGCCGGATCGTCCGTATCACAATGGACCGCATCCGCGCGGGCGAGCGCGAAGCCTTTGAGACGGCTTCCTGAGGAAAGACAGCAATGAGCGACGGCGCGCACTGGTCCTATATCGCGCTCGCCTATGGCGTGACTTTCGTGGTCGTCGGCGCGATGACATGGCGGATCATGCGCGAACATCGGCGCCTGCTGGCCGAACTCGCCAAACTCCAAAATGACGATGGAGACGACGCGTGAGCCAACCGCAGGCGCAGGACGCGCCGCCACAACGCTCGCTGATGCGGCTGCTTCCCCTTGGCGTCTTTGCTCTGCTGGCGGGGCTGTTCATGCTGCGGCTCTTCGCGGGCGACGCGTCGCGACTGCCCTCGGCGCTGCTGGGGCGGCCCGCGCCGCCCTTCACTTTGCCGGCGGTCGAAGGCCTCTCGGGCGTGTCCGGATTCAGCGACGCGGAGTTGCGCCAGGGACATGTCAGTCTCGTCAATGTGTTCGCGTCCTGGTGCGCGCCCTGCCATCTGGAACATGCGACATTGATGGCGCTGGCGCGCGAGCCAGCATTCAAGGAAAAGGGGCTGCGTCTCTATGGCCTGTCCTACAAGGACGATCCGCCCAACGCCGTGAAATTCCTGACCGACGACGGCAATCCCTATTCGGCGGTCGGCGGCGACATCACGGGCCGTACGGCGATCGACTTTGGCGTCTATGGCGTGCCGGAGACATTCGTCATCAAGGGCGATGGAACCGTCGCATATAAATTCGTCGGTCCGCTGACGCCTCAGGCGCTGGAAACCACGCTGCTTCCAGAAATCGAAAAAGCGATGAAGTGAGTTTTTGCCCCTGCTTTTTGGGAAGCCGGACTAACTTTTGATCTTCCGCATCGCTATCCGCGCCACTGGCCAAAACATCCGCCCGGCGCGGGCCGGCATTTTCTTGACGGCCGTCTTGATCCTTTGCCTTGCGCCACTGCTCCAGGCATAGGCGAAGAGCTTTCCGGGTGGCGTGAAGCCAGCGATAAAATCCGCCACTGGCGCCGCGTCGTCCGCCCATTCGGCCTTATAGGCGTCGTAAGGCGCGAGCATGTCATATCGCTCCAATCGGCGCGCAAAGCAGCTTTTCATCACATGTTCGGCGAGCAGGACGCCCGCGCCCTGCTTGTCGCAGTCTGGATCATGCGCCAGCAAATGGCCGAATCCCGAACCCTTGCAGGCCAAAGTGACGCCGACCGAGACGGGCTCGCCATCGCGAAGGATCGCGTCGACCAGCGTCGTCACCTGATCTGGCGCGCGCGTCGCGAAATCGAGGAAGAAAGCCAGCATGGCGTCGCTTTCGATCGGCGCCGAATAAAGGCCCCGCCGCAAGAGCCAGTCGCGTTTCATCTTGAAGGCGGCGCGCAAAAGGCTTTGCGCGGATTGCGGATCGGCGCCGGTTTCGAAGGAAATGTCGCCGGTTTCCTGAAGCCGCCGCAAAAGACGTCGGCGCGAGGATTGCGCCTTGGGCGAACGTCGCGACAGCACCATTGCGAAATCCGTCTTGCCACGAAACTGGGCGAAGGGCGCCTCGGCGTGCTCGCAGCCAATCGCTTGAACGGCGAGCAACGCTCCGACATTGGAGTCGCCGCGCGTCTTTCTGAACAAGGCCACATCGGCGCCGAGCGCGCGCACCGCGCTCCAGCCCGCGACAAGCGTCTCATGCGCCAAAGGTCCCGGTTCAAGCAGCGCATCGCCATATTGGCTGACCGGCTCGCCCATCCATCCCAGCTGCGCCAGACCAAAGCAATTTGTCGTGATGATCAGCGGCCAGACCATTGCGAGACGGCCGTCGCGCCGGCCAATCACCAAGCGCAGCCGGCCGGGATCGTCGAGGAAATGATCCGCCCAGCAGTCGAGCCATTCGAAAGTCTGGAACAATTGCTCCGGGCGGCCCGCGCGCTCAAACAGCTCCGTCCATTCGACCGCGAGAGATTCGAAGCCGGCGCGATCGCGGATGACGGCGATGTCGCATGAGCCACCGACTCGGCCAGTCATGGGCATGGTCTCGAACTGGTCCGGGGCGGCTCGCTCAAAAGCGGCGCGCGGCAGTGCCGCAGCCATGTCTCAAGCCTTTCGCATCGCCTGCTCCGCCAGCCGGCGAGGCCCGGCGAGCGGAAAATTATAGAGGTAGGATGGCGTAAGCAGAGGGTGGCGCATGACGAAGGCCGCGTCGGCGACGACCAGTGAACGGATCGCCACGAGCGGAATGGGCGCGCGCAGCGGACGGAAATCCTTGTTCCACAGACCGGGCTCCGGCGCATCGGCGTAGAACACGCCGATCATCCGTGCGCGCAGAAATGAGGTGAGGCGCAGGCTCTTTTGCGCGCGGGCGAGAGTCTTGACGCCTTCGTCGTCCGCGCAATTCGGAAAGGCGATCAATATGGCGCGATAGACGCCCATTTTTGCGGGATGCGGGATCTGATCGAACTGTTTGAACGCAGCCAGCAATTCACCCCGGACGCGATCATGGTCGCCGCCGTTTGCGTCGCTGACGCCAAAGCGAAGAGTATCGATGCGCGCGCCAAACGAGGTGAAAGGGCAGACATTGCCGTCGCGACCGAGTTGCGGATGATCGCTCATCAGGAAGTCCCGCGTCCACTGCTTGAGCGTCGCCAGCGCCTCGTCGCCGGGCCGCTCTTCCTTGAGTGTGACCAGGCTGAGTCCCCGCGCCGTTTCCTTGCTCATGTATGACCCCTCGCCTCTGGCGCGCTCGCGCGCGGCTCCGGGCAAGGGTGCGCAGCCGCGCCTTAATATCGGGTAAGCGCGGCCGCGCGGACAATGCGCGATGGTTTACGAGGCTTTGTAAAAGAGGCCGGCCGTCAACAGAACGCCGATCGTGACGACGAAAATTCGGAGATATTTCTCCTCTACATGGTGAAGCAATTTCGCCCCAAGAACACCGCCGATGATCGCGCCAGCCGAGGTCATCAGCGCCTGACGCCAGTGCAAATCCGGCGAAAACACGAAGATCGCCACGGCGGCGGCGTTCATGATTCCGGCGAGCACATTCTTGGTGGCGCTGGCGACGCGCACGTTTTGACCCGCGAGCGTCAGCGCCGCGACCATCAGGAAGCCGATGCCGCCGCCAAAATAGCCGCCATAGATCGAGATCAGGAACTGCATGAGAGCGGCGCCTTTGGCGCCAAGATGCCTTTCGGGACCGCCCGGCTTGCGGACAAAACTGCCCCAGGCGAAAATCGACGTGGCGAACAGCACCAGCCATGGCACGAGCTGGGCGAAGAATGCGGGCGGGGTGACCAGCAGGATCACCGCGCCGATGGCGCCGCCGACAATGCTGATTGCGAACAATATGCCGAGTGACAGGCCGTTGGCGCCGGATGCGAGCGCTCGGCCGGTCCAGCCGGTGGCGAGCTGCGCCGGGAACAGCGCGACGCATGAGGTGATGTTCGCCGCGCGCGCGTCCATGCCGGCGAACATCAATGTTGGCAGGATAAGGAAGGAGCCTCCGCCTGCCAGCGCATTTTGCGCGCCGGCCCAGGCCGCCACCAGAAAAAGCAGGAGATCGATCATGGCCTGCTATTTCAGGCTACGACGCTGCTGGCAAGAGGCGGAATTATTCGCCTCTTGTCATTCCACGAGACACGATATCAATAAAATCAGATAATTGACTCTCCAGCGTCGAGGCCGGGGTCGGCGCCAATTTTTCTTCGAGGCCAAGCAAAACAACGCCATGCACCGCTGAAAACAGGGTTCGCGCGCGCTGGCGCCGCAATGGAGACTCTTGCCGGGGCAGGAGCTCCGCCAATGGCGCCTCAAGCAGTCCGAACAATCGGTCCCGGTCCTGCGCATACCAGTGGGGAAGCGGTTTTTCTGGCGGAAGACGATGCTCGAACAAGGCCCGCCAACGCTGCTCATTTTCGCGCGCGTAGCGCAAATAGGCGAAGGCCAAACGGGCTAGTTCGCCTTTTTTCGCGCCTTCCGTCGGCGTCGCCAAAGACGTTTCGAGTTGCGCCAGAGTGCGGGAGTTCACCCGCAGGATGAGTTCGTCCAGATCCTCGAACGCGGTGTAGATGGCGCCCAGGGCGCATCCGGCCTGCGCGGCGATTTCGCGCGCCTTGAGACCAGAAAGTCCTCTTGCGGCGATGGCCGCTTCGGCGGCGTCGATGAGCCTTTCGCGCAGGAGATCGCGGCGAGTCGGCTTTGTTTTGGTTGCGGAATCGCTCACGAGTTTACCTTGTTCGACACGCACATGAACGCCGTTCAAAAAACATCTTGAACAACGTTCAAAAGTGATCTAGCCTGCAAGCATGAACAACGTTCATAGCAGGAGACGCCAAATGTTCAAAACAATTATCACGCTTATGCGCGGCCGGGCGTTCGACGCGGAGCAGCGCCTCAAGGACGACAACGCCCTCGCCTTGCTGGACCAGCAAATGCGCGACGCCGCTGGCGCCGTGGATCGCGCCCGCAAGGCGCTGGCGCTAGCCATGGCGCAGGATCGCCAGGAAGGCCAGCGTCTTGAGCAGACGAAAGCGCGGATCGCTGAACTTAAGGCCCGCGCCGTCGCCGCCCTTCAGGGCGGGCGCGAGGATCTCGCGCAACAGGCCGCGCGGAAAATCGCCGAACTTGAGGCGGATGCCGCCAGCGCCGAGCGGGCGCGGGGTATTTTCGCCGTCGAGATAGGGCGGCTGGAGACCCATATGCGCAAACAGCAGGCGCGTCTCGCCGAACTGGAGCGGGGCCGCCGTGTCGCCCGCGCCGCGCAAGCGGTGCGCGTCGCCCGCCGCGGCCGGATCGAGGAGGCGCCGCTTTGTCGGAACACGCTTGCGGACGCCGAGGCGACCCTTGCGCGTCTTCGCGAACAACAGGCCGAAACGGAGGAGGCTGAAGCCGCGCTCGACGGAATGACCGAAGGGAAGGACTCGGAAAGCCTGGAAGAGGCGATGGAGCGCGAAGGCTTTGGCCCGGCGACCGGGCCTCGCGCCGAGGATGTGCTGGCGCGGCTGAGGGAAATAGCCGCCGCCGTCGCGCTTTGACCGCAACCACCACTCAAGCAAGCAACTGAAGCAAATCACAAAGGAGAGACTCACATGAACAACCAACCGATCCAACATTCCTCGGCCTGGGTGGCCTTCACCTATGCGACCTTTCTGCTCTCGCTCGCGATGATAGGCATTGGCGTCGCCTTCATGCCCATGGACGTCTGGATGAAGGGATTTCTGGCGATGGCTGTGATCCTGTTGGTGCAAAGCTGCATCACCATGACCAAGACGCTGCGCGACAATGAGGAAGCCGGCAAGCTCGTCAACCGCATCGAGGACGCCAAGACGGAGCGCCTGCTTCTGGACGTGGCGAAGACGTCTTGAGCTTGTTTCCCATTTCGTAAACCTCGGGCCGGGGATGCAACCGATCCTTAAAGTTAATCGGTCAAAACTCTCCGGCCCTCTGCCCGCATTTTGCGACGGATCACCTCAATGTCACAGCCGCTCATCGCTACGCGCCGTTTCGCGCCTCTGTTCTGGTGCCAGTTCTTCGCCGCTTTCAATGACAATTTTCTCAAGAATGCGCTGGTGCTGTTTATCCTGTTCAAGATCGGCGGCGAGCGGGGCGCATCGCTGGTGACGCTCGCGGGCGTCACGCTGATGGCTCCCCATTTCTTGCTTTCGGCGCTGGGCGGCCAGCTCGCGGACAAGTTCGACAAGTCCGTCGTCGCAAGGCGTCTCAAGCTCGTCGAGATTGGCGCGGCTGGCGTCGCCGTCGCGGGATTCTGGTTCGGTTCACTTGAACTGCTGTTCGCCGCGCTGTTTCTGTTTGGCGCGCTCGGCGCCCTGTTCGCGCCGGTCAAATACGGGATATTGCCCGATTGCCTGACGCGCGACGAATTGCCCGCCGGCAATGCGATGGTCGAAGGCGCAACCTTTCTCGCCATCCTCACCGGAACCATCGCCGGCGGTCTCGCCATGGAAGGCGGCGGCGACATTGCGCTGCTCGCTCTTGGCATGATGGGTTTCGCCATCGCCGCTTACGCCGCCGCCTGGTTCATTCCCGGCACCGCGCGCGCCGCGCCCGAGCTGCGCATCGATCCGAATATTCTGCGCTCGACGGGGAGGCTGCTCGCCGATCTGTGGCGCGACACGATGCTGTGGCGGCTTGGCGTCGTCACCAGTATTTTCTGGCTGATCGGCGCGGTGGCGATGTCGCTGTTGCCGCCCCTCGTCACCCAGGCGCTGCATGGCTCCGACAAGGTCGTTACCATTCATCTCGCGGTTTTCGCGGTCGCCATCGCGATCGGCTCCGGCATCGCGGCGTTCCTGCTGCATGGCAAGATCGTGTTGCTGCCGGCTGCGATCGGCGCCGCCATCATCGCGCTTGTTTCCGGCGACATCGGCTTCATGCTGGCGCTGCATCCGGCCTCGGAACATGCCGGGATGCTGGCGCCGGCAGCCTATTTCGCGCAGCCTGGCGCCTGGCGCGCCGCCATTGATTTGGCTTTGCTGTCGATGGCCGGAGGCCTGATGGTGGTGCCCTCCTTCGCGGCGATTCAGGCGTTTTCGGCGCCGGAAGGACGCGCCCGGATCATCGCGGCAGTGAATGTGCTCAACGCCGCCTTCATGGTCGCAGGCGGCATGATCGTCGCCGCGCTTCAGGATCAGGGGGCGCCGGTATGGTCGCTGTTTCTAGGCGTCGGCGCCGTCGCGCTGCTGGGCGCCATCTGGATATTGAAGGCTGTCGTGGCGTCGCCCTTTCAGGATTTCCTGTCGATCTTCTTTCGCACGGTTCACCGGCTGGAGGTGAAGGGACTGGAGAATTTCGACAAGGCTGGCCCAAATCCGATCATCGCGCTCAACCATGTCAGTTTTCTCGACGCGGCGCTGGCGCTGGCGATCCTGCCAAAAAATCCGATCTTCGCCATCGACAGCGCCATTGCAAAAGCCTGGTGGGTGAAACCCTTCCTGCTGCTCACGCGCGCAATCCCGCTCGATCCGACAAAGCCCATGGGTACGCGCACGCTGGTGAATGCGGTCAAGAGCGGCGAGAGTCTGGTGATCTTTCCGGAAGGACGGCTGACTGTCACCGGAAGCCTGATGAAGGTCTATGACGGCGCCGGCCTCATCGCCGACAAATCCGGCGCGATGGTGGTGCCCATCAGAATTGAAGGACCGGAAGCGACGATCTTCTCGCGGCTGTCCAAGTCGCAGGTGCGCCGCCGCTGGTTTCCGAAATTCACGCTGACGGTGCAGGAGCCGGTCCGACTGACCGTTGACGATGCATTGAAGGGCAAGGCGCGTCGCCAGGCCGCTGGCGCCGCGCTGTATGAAATCATGTCGGACCTGGTTTTTCGCACGACCAACACGGATCGCACGCTGTTTCAGGCGACGGCCGACGCGGCAAAGGAACATGGCTATTCCCGCGTTGCGCTGGAAGATCCGATTGGCGGCAAGCTGAGCTATCGCAAATTGCTGATTGGCGCGCGCGTGCTGGGCGCAAAGCTTTCGCAGCATGCGACGCCGGGCGAAGTCGTCGGCCTGATGATGCCGAACGCCAATGGCGCCGGCGTCGCCTTGCTGGCGCTGTCCTCGGCGGGCTGCGTGCCGGCGATGGTGAATTTCACCGCCGGCGCCGCGAATATTCTCGCTGGCCTGAAAGGCGCGCGGGCGCAAAGCATAGTCACCTCGCGGGCCTTCATAGAGAAAGGCAAGCTGGAAAAGCTGATCGCCGCGCTCGGCGAAGAGGTGCGGCTGATCTATCTTGAGGATCTGCGCGACAGCATCACGATGGGGGACAAGCTGCGCGGGATGTTGACGCATCGTCGTCCGCTCGCTCGCCGTCAGCCAGATGAGCCGGCGGCGATCCTGTTCACTTCAGGTTCGGAAGGCGCGCCAAAGGGCGTCGTGCTCTCCCATCGCAATATGCTCGCCAATGCGGCGCAGGCGGCGGCGCGCATCGATTTTGGCCGCAGCGACAAAGTGTTCAACGTGCTGCCGATCTTCCATTGCTTCGGCCTGACGGTGGGCTTTGTGCTGCCGGTGATCTCCGGCGTGCCGATCTATCTTTATCCTTCGCCTCTGCATTACCGCATCGTGCCGGAACTGGTCTATGGCTCCAATGCGACGATATTGTTTGGCACCGACACCTTCCTCTCCGGCTATGCGCGAACGGCCAACGCCTATGATTTCCGTTCGATCCGCTATGTCGTCGCCGGCGCGGAGCCGGTGAAGGAATCGACAAGAGCGACCTGGAGCGAGAAGTTCGGCGTGCGCATTCTGGAGGGCTATGGCGTTACCGAGACGGCGCCGGTGCTGGCGCTGAATACGCCGATGTTCAACAAATTCGGCACGGTCGGACGCCTAATGCCGGGAGTTGAAAGCAGGTTGGAGCCGGTGGCGGGCGTCGAAGGCGGCGGCAGGCTTTTCGTGCGCGGGCCGAATGTGATGCTGGGCTATCTCAAGGCCGAGAATCCCGGCGTGTTGCAGGCTCCTGACGAGGGTTGGCACGACACGGGCGATATTGTCGCGATCGACGAGCATGGGTTTGTCTCTATCAAGGGCCGCGCCAAGCGCTTCGCGAAGATCGCAGGCGAGATGGTTTCACTGGCCGCGATTGAGACGCTGGCGGCGGAGCTTTGGCCGAAGGCGCTTTCGGCCGCCGCCACGGAAATCGATCCGCGCAAGGGCGAACGCATCGTGCTCGTCACGCAGGAGAAGGACGCGACGCGCGCGGATTTTCAGATCTACGCCAAATCAAAGGGCGCAGCCGACTTGATGATCCCTGCGGAAGTGATGATCGTCGAGAGCATTCCGGTGCTCGGCTCGGGAAAGCTTGATTTTGCCGCAGTGACGAAAATGGTGCGCGATCGCGGCCGCTATATCCTTCCGACGCCACGGGTGCCCAATGGTCTGGGGCGGATCAACGGGGACGGGGTGAGGACGGCGTGAGGGCCGATCGTTCCGGGTCGCGTCTTGAGAGGCACCAGCCGTCGCCATGCAGCCAGCAGCTTTCCTCCTCCGCATGGCGATCGCGCCGAAGCGAAAAGACGCTCGCGCCTTCGTCCTGCGCGAAAGCTTCGGCAAGCCGACGCGAGATATCGCTGTCGCGCGCGCCGACGAATTCGATGAAGCTGACGGAGCAAAGAAAACGCGCGGCGTAGGCGGCGCCGTCCAAGCGGGTGACTAGCAGCATTGCTCCCCCGCCTCTGCGCGACGTCATTGGAAAAAGCAGGCGGCCGCCAGGCTTGAGCGCGTCGAGCCATTGCGGAGCCGGATGCGTGGCGCCCGCGCTGGCGAGGATCACGTCGGCGGGCTCAATTCGGATGTTCGCCGCGTCGTCGGCTATTACCCGAACTTGCGGCCATGGCTCCAGAGCGGCGCGGGCTCTTTCCGCCAGCTTGGGCAGGATTTCGACGGCTGTGACCTGTCCGGACGAACCGACCAGTTCGGCCAATATGGCGCTGTAGTATCCCGTCCCGGCGCCAAGATGCAGGACCGTCTCGCCTTCGGCGAGATTCAAATGAGCGAAAAGGCCCGCGTACAGGCTGGGCTGGCCGTTGTTGACGCCGCCAGATTCATCCAGCGCCACCAGCACGTCGCCGTAAATTCTCCTCGGGTCGTCGTCTTCTGTCGTCCGATAGCCCCAGCCGCCACCGGCGATGCGCCAGGGTCCAGGCCCGACGAAATCCTCGCGGGGAACCTTCGCGAAAGCGGCGACGATTCTTGGATCGTTCACGCAGGCCATCGCGCAAATGTCTTTTGCATAGGCTTTACGGGCGAGCGCGAGATCGTTCATCGAATGCCTCACGCCTGTATATATAGCGGCGGGAACGGCCTTAGGCCGTTCCCGATTTCTGTGGCTGAAGTTCGGCTCGTTTGTTAGTGGTGAGCGCTCTCTGCAAAAGGCAGCGGCGTGGCCGATCCGCCGTCAAACGAAAGCGGTCCGCTCAGAGTGATGCGGAACGCGGGCGGATCGATCGGCTTGAAGACGCGTTCCGATATGCCGGCGCTCCCGCCCGTGTAGGTCGGGAACAGCGCATAGTCCTGCCTGCCGAATACATTCGCCTGATAGTCGATCATGTCGGAGCGGGAATTGGCGATATTGAAGCCGTCCAGCACAAGCTTCCAGCCATTGGTGAAGCGATAGCCGACGCGGGCGTTTAAGGTGCCCGTGGCGGGAGACTGGATTTGGCCGTCCTCGGT